>ERZ1370068.1881-contig-11832_pt1 | contig 37048 bp, 65 predicted proteins | sample MGYA00561227_ERZ1370068 | MGnify/ENA primary metagenome ERZ1370068 (study PRJEB38410, sample SAMEA6850437) | metagenome | study: Metagenomic assessment of the ecological functions of the soil: analysis of the soil microbiota associated with the...
AGGCTTTGTAGAGCTGAACCAGTGAAAGCAGCTCGTCGCGCCTGGTTTGGGTCAGGCTCACTTCAGCGACGAATAGATCCTGGTCGAATTTAGAGCATTGAGCATCGTATCCACGCCGCCGCGAAATCGCATGTAAGCCAAGCGCTTTCGGTCTTGCAACGCGGTGACCAGCAACTCCTGTTGCGCACGGATCTCCCTAATGCGTTGGAACTGGACCAGCGCATCCGAGACGATCGCGAAATCCGGCTTGAACAGCGCCTTCGTATTGCGCCAGCGCGCTGCGCTGTTGCGCTTCAGCCAGCTCTACACCGGAGGTGATCCGTCCGCACCTTCGAAGATCGGCTGGGTAATCTGAGGGGATGAAACTCCGCATATTCTTCGTGAGCCCGTGAACAAATTCGCCAGCGCCGTGCTTTGATAGCCGAACTCCCCGGTCAGCGTAATCTGCGGAAAATAGGCGGCCTTTGCCACGCCGATGATGGCGTTGGCCGCGATCAGGTTTTGCTCCGCGGCTTGAATATCCGGGCGCCTCTCTAAAAGTTTTGACGGCAAGCCGGCGGGCACTTCCGGAGGTGTTTGCTGCTCCGTTAGCAGATGGCTTCGTGATATGGATTCTGGATTGCGGCCGAGCAAATAACTGATTTGATTTTCTGGTTTGCTCTATTTGACGCTCTGCGTCCGGGATCGTCTGCGCGGCGCTATAAACTAGTTGCTCTCCCTGTCGCACGTCTAAAAGCGTGCTCACCCCGCCTTGCAGTTGAAGCTTGATCAAACGAAGCGATTCGGAACGCGTGGCTAAAGTGTTCTTTGCAATCTCCAATTCCGCATCCAGTTCGAGAAGGCTGAAATAGGCGGTGGCCACGTCGCTGATCAGGGTCGTGACCACCGCTTTCTCGCGTCCAGTCCGCGCGCAACAAATCGGCGCGCGATGCTTCCGTCGCCCGGCGCAAGCGACCCCAGATGTCGATCTCGAAGCTGAAAAGGTTTAGGGAAGACCTCACCATATGTGCGCTGGCGGCTGGTTCCCCTGGGGATGGTAAATTCTCCCTGCCGCGATAACTCGCGAGAGGGAACATCGGCCCCGATGCCGAAGTTCGGGTACTGATCCGCTTGAGTGATGCCGAGGTTGGCGCGCGCCGCGTCGACGCGCGCAACCGCATCCGCAGATCGTAATTCTGCTGCAGCGCCGTGCGGATCAACTCCTGGAGCTGTTCGTCTTGGAAAACTTCGAACCATTTAAGCTCGCCAATGGATTGCTGGTCGGGAGGTATCGCAGCAGAGGCGCCGCGGAATGAATCCGGCGTTGTCACGGCAGGCCGCTGGTAATCCGGGCCGACCATGCAGCCGCTCAGAAGCACCATCAACATTATCGTCGCCCACCGGCGCGCTCTCATATTCAGATGTCGGATCATTATTGCGTCACCCCACTTCGGGCGCGGGTTGCTGCACTGGGACCGCATGCTCCTGACCACGGCGCGCGAGTCGCTCTATCGCGTAGAACGAAACCGGAATGAGTAAGCTCGCGAACAGCGTGTCAAAGGCCATTCCCATGATCACTACGGTGCCCAGTATTTGGCGCCGCTGAGCTCCCCGCGCCCGAAGCGATCCACAACGGCACGCATCCTAGAATGAACGCGAGCGATGTCATGAATATTGCCCGACGGCGTATCCTCATTCCTTCCAGCGCCGCGTCGATCAGACTTCGTCCCTTCTCGAACTCGATCTTCGCGAATTCGACGATCAGTATCGCGTTCTTCGCCGCCAGCCCGATGAGCACAATCAGACCGACTTGCGAGTAGACATCGAAAGGAAAATGGCGCAGCCATAAACCGCTGAACGCGCCGAGTACCGCGATCGGAACCGTCAACAGAATCGCGAACGGCAGCGACCAACTCTCGTAAGAGCGCGGCAAGAATGAGAAACACAAAAAGCAGCGAAAACCCGAAAATCGTGGCTGCGGACACACCCTTGTCTGCGGCTTGCTCCTGGAATGACATGCCCGAGTAGTCGAAGCCCATTTCCCGCGGCATGGTTTGAGCGAATACTTCTTCCAGCGCCTGCCTACCCTGGCCGGAACTGTAACCCGGCGCGAGACTGCCATTGATTTGCGCCGCCCTGTAACCATTAAAGCGTAACGTAAATTCCGGACCCGACGTCGTTTTCATCGTCACGACCGTCGAGAGCGGCACGGGGTCTCCGTCATTGTTCCGAACACGGAAGAGCCCAACGTTGTCCGCTTCCGTCCGAAATTCTCCTTCCGCCTGCACGTACACCTGCCACACCCGCCCGAAACGGTTGAAATAGTTGACAAAGACTCCGCCCATGAAAGCCTGTAGCGTCTGGTACACCGAACCGAGATCCACTCCCTGCTTGAGCACCTTATCCCGGTCCACGTCGGCAAAGACCTGCGGGGCGGTGGGGATAAACGTCGTGGTGAGCGCAGCGAACTCCGGGACGCTTTCGAGCAGCCTGAAGAAACCGGTCGGTGTTCTGCGCGAGGAACTCGATGTCTTGGCCGGAGCGGTCCTCGAGCATGAAGGTCGCGCCACCGGACGTGCCAATGCCGGGAATGGCGGGCGGCGCGAAGGCGAACGCCTGCGCTTCGGCAAGCCCGGCGAGGCCGTTGGTTGAGGCGACGGATAATGACGTCGGCGGTTAACCCCTGCGCATCACGCTCACCCCAGGGTTTCAACGTGACGAAGTAAAAAGCGTTGTATGTGGTATTGTTAAAGCTGAGCAGGCTGAAACCAACGACGGTGTTATACGTCTGAACACCGGGCGTCTCTTTCAGAATGCCTTCGATTTTCTTGGCGACATCGTCGGTCCGCTGCAGCGATGCGGCCGTGGGGAGTTGTATGTTCATGTAGAAGTAACCCTGGTCTTCTTCCGGCAGCAATCCGGTGGGAGGCGCGAACCAAAAAGCCCGCGGCAAGAGCGCGACCACAACCAGCAACAAAACCGAAAACACTACCTTGTGGAGCAGCACGTCGCTGCCGACGAGATAGACGTGCATGACTTTGCCAAATCCCGAGTTAAAACGCTCGAAGAACCAGCCGAGCAGCCCGCGCGATTGCTTTCCCGGCTTCAGCAGCAGCGCCGACGAGCGCCGGTGAAAGCGTCAGGGCGTTGAACGCCGAGATCAGAGTTGAGATCGCAATGGTCACGGCGAACTGATTATTAAGTCGCCCCGTAATGCCTCCGACGAATGCGGCCGGTAAAAATACGGCAGCGAGAACCAGCGCGATCGCTATCACGGGGCCGGAAACTTCTTCCATGGCTCTAAGAGTCGCATCGCGCGGCGAAAGCCCGTGTTCGATGTGCTGCTCGACGGCCTCGACGACAACAATCGCATCGTCGACCACGAGCCCGATGGCCAGGACCAGACCGAACAATGACAGAGTATTGATCGAGAAACCGAGCAGAGGGAAAACAGCGAAAGTGCCAACCAGCGAAACCGGTACTGCGAGGAGAGGAATCAGAGTGGCGCGCCAGTTCTGCAGGAAGATAAACACCACCAGGACCACCAGGATCAGCGCCTCGACGAGCGTCTGGACGATCTCTTTGATCCCCTCGGATACCGCGAGAGTGGTGTCGAGCGAGACTGTGTAGTCGAGGTCTTTCGGGAAATCTTGTTTTCAAATCCTCCATTAACTGCTTGGCGCTGTTCATGGTGTCGATCGCGTTGGAGCCGGGCAGCTGGTAGATGGCGATGATCGCGGACGGATTGCCGTTAAGGCGTCCGATTTGGTTGTACTTCTGAGCGCCCCAGCTCTACCGCGAGCTACATCCTTCATGCGCACAATCGAACCGTCCGGGTTGGCGCGCACGACAACGTTGCCAAACTCCTCTGCGGTCAAGAGGCGACCCTGCGCCCGAACCGTGTAGGTGAACTCTGCCCGCGCGGTACCGGCTCGGCGCCGATCTGGCCGGCAGGGTTCACTGTGTTCTGATTCGTTGAGCGCCGCTGATGATATCGCTGACGGTAATGCCCAAGCTCGCCGAGCGTGTCGGGCCGCACCCAGAAGCGCATCGCGTACTTGTCCGCGCCGAAGATTGCTACCTGGCCGACACCAGGCACGCGGCTCATCGGATCGTTGATGTTGATGTACGCGTAGTTGGCGAGGAAAGTGCGCGTCGTAGGTTCCCTTCGGCGAGTAGAGAGAGAACAGCGCCAGCGGGCTGGTTGCCGACTTGAGGATGGTCACCCCTTGGTTGCGCGACGTCGATCGGGAGCTGCGACTCGGCCTGGAGGTAGCGCATCTGCGTGAGGATTTGGTCAGTGTTTGCGTTTGTCCCGACGTCGAAGTCCACCCTCAGCCGCATCAGCCCGCTGCTCGAGTTGACCGAGGTCATGTAGATCATGTTGTCGACGCCTTGCAATTGCTGCTCGATCGGCGTTGCCACCGATTGCTCGAGCGGTCAGCGCATCAGCGCCGACGTACGTCGCATTAAGTAGGATTTCCGGCGGGCGCAAGCTCGAGGAACTGCGCGATCGGCAGCTGCACGATAGAAACGATGCCGACGATCACCAGCAGGATGGAAATGACGATCGCAATGATCGAGGTGGTTCACGAAGAATTTGGCCATACTTTTACCTCGGCTGCGAGTTGGCTGTTGGCGCGGTTTTGTCTTCGGTCATCGCTTGGAGCGGCTTAGGGCTGACCGTCATGTCCGCATGCACCCTCTGGATCCCCTCGGCGACGACTCTCTCGCCCGGCTTCAACCCTCCTGAACGATCCAAAGGTGAGCCCACGCGCTCACCGACCTTAACCGGCCTGATACTGATCTTGTTATCACTTGCCCACTACGGCCACCTGGTAACCACCTTGCAGCTCTGTCACCGCACGCTGGGGAATAAGGAGGGCGCCTTTTTTAGTCGTAGTGATCGCCCGTACGCGAGCGAACTGGCCGGGGCGAAGCGATGTTCCCGGATTAGGGAACAGTCCCTGCAGCCAGTAGCGTTCCGGTCTTCACATCCACCTGGCGGTCTGCGAAAGAAAAGCTGCCTTCGTGGGGTAACGCGATCCGTCAGCCAAAATCATTTCCAGCCCTAAGTGTCTCTCTTGCTCGGCGCGTTTCACCGCATCCGGATTTTCCTTAATATAATTGAGATATCCCCGTTCGCTCACGGGAAAGTAGACCTTGATCGGGTCAAGCGTGGACACAGTCGTTAGCAAACTGGTTGGCCCCACGAGATCCCCGATCTGTGCTCGAGCGACGCCGACAATGCCGTCGATCAGGAGACGATTTTGGTAAAGCCCAGATTGAGCTGAGCCGCAGACCATCTGGGCCGTCGCCGCATCGATTTGAGCCTTGGCCGCCCGGACTTGCGCCTGGGCCGCGACATTCCCTTGAACGGCGTTGTCGAGGTCTTGCTGGCTGACCGCCTGCTCTTTGGCCAAGCGGCGTGTAGCGATTCACGTCGAGCTGAGCTTTGACTTGATTCGCCTCAGCCTGCGCGAGCTGACCCTTCAGCATTGGCGCGCTGCGCCTGGCTGATCCAGGGCCGCCTGAAAGGTTCTCCGGATCGATCTCAAACAGCAACTGGCCCTTTTTCACAAAAGAGCCTTCTTGATAGGTCTGGCGGAGCAGATAGCCTGTTACCTGCGGCTTGATCTGCGCATTGATGCAAACCCTTCCAAAGTGCCGACCCACTCGTTCCAGATAGGAACATCCTTTTGCTCGACCTGAACCACCTCGACTTCCGGCGGACGCGCCTGCGGTTGTTCGGATTTCCCGCAGCCGACTGAGCTCCAGCAGAATCACGCTCGCAACGACCTGCCAGAAACGTGGACGGCGTTTCACGGGCCCGTCGATTGGACAAAATTTAACAACGAACCACTCATCACTGCATTTCATGCGCATCCGAATCCTCGCCACCTTTTTATCAATCACTCAATTGTTGCCAATAATTTTAAGCTGCGATGAACACTTTGTATCTTTCCGCATCGACCAACTTCTCTGTCATCGGCATGCCGCGCTCAAGCTCTGTTGCCACACCTATAGGAGCTTGAGCATACGCTTTGAGCTCTTCTCGGCATGCCTCCCGTGAACTCCTTGAGCGGATCAATGTGTTCTTTACGCCATACCTTGTAGCACGTCCTCAAATTTTATCGGCGGACGATTATAAGAATCTACAATGGTATCCATGACCGTTTCCGCAGCTAACAACACCTTATCCCGGCCGTCAGTCTGATGCGACCGACCAGCGAAAACATTCGCCGATAAGCGCAGTCGGGTTCGTCAGGGGTTTATCCAGCGGAATCGACGTACAGGTTCGTCGCTTCTTTGATGAACTGCGCATACAGCTCCTCGCGATGCGCCACATCTCGTGACAGGAAGTCCCGGTGCGCCTGGTTGCGTTGGGTGAAGAAGGTCGTCGCGAACGAAGCGGGATCCACCTACTACCGAGCCCGAGACGGCAGCAGCGACTGCGGTGATAATAGCGGCATCCATAGTTGCCTCAGCTACGCGCCGAGCGCTGCCGGGCTCGCGACGCGCTCTCTGCAAAAGATCCACGATGTCCGCCCCGTTGACCAGGCAACGTTCGCTACGGTTCTTCTCGACATCTTTCAACCTCCTCGTACATTTCACTTGGCGACATCACTCGCAGTGACGTCGCGATGCGTGAGATCAACTCGACGTCCGAAGGGTCAGAACATCTGCTCGAGGTCCTTCGAGAAGATCATCTCCAGCAGCCAGGAGAGCGCAACGCGCGTCTTCTTCGCCAATCGCGGGAGCTTGAGCAGGTAAGCGCTGCGCCACAGGAGCCAGGCGATAAAGCCGGAGAAGTTCATGCCGAGGATGTTCGCGACGCCGTGCCGGTGGCCGATCGACGCGAGCTGACCAATGGTGGAGAAGCGGAAGGGCTTTTTCCTGACGGCCGGCGAGAACCGCCTCGATATTCTTCGCTGCGTGCCGGGCTTGTCGCAGCGCGTGTTGCGCTGTCGGCGGCTGCGGCCCGCCGGTCTTGGCGTCAGGCACGGCGGCGCAATCGCCCGATCGCCCAGAGGCCTACGAAACCCGGCACCTCCAAAAACTCGTCGACCATTATCCGCCCTTTTTCCTTCTTGCACGGCAGCTGCGCGATCACGGGGTTGAGCGTCACTCCCTGCGGTCCAGATGAGCGTTGCCGCAGGGATCGCGCTTCGCCCGATGAAATCGCTGACGAGCGAATCGATGTAACCTGTCACCTTCGTCCTCGGGCAGATCTCCACGCCGCGCTCGGCCAGCTTCTGCTGCGCGTAACGGCCGAGCTTTTCGCCGAGTTCGGGCAACACAACCTCGCCGGGATGGATCAGGACGCCACACGCGCCTCTGTGGCGCGAGCTGCGGGTAGTAACGGATAGCTTCGCTGAACGAGGTCGTTTATGGCCTCGATGGTCTCGACACTCGGCGGAAGCCAGCGCCAGCGACGACGAACGTCAGCATCCGCTTGCGGATCGGAGCGTCGGGCTCGAGAGCTCGCCATCTCCAGAATCGCAAGTATGCGGGCGCGGAGCAGTGCGGCGTCGCCAAGGGTCTTCAGCGTCACCGCGTTTTCGGCCACGCCTTGCAACCCGGAAAAAGTTGGTCTCCGAACCCAAGGCGAGCACGAGAGGTGATCATCAGTCGAGGTCGAGCGGACTGGGCGCAGGCCGCGGGTGCAATGCACCCGCTTCGCGGCCAAGTCAATCGACCGCACGTCGGCCTGGACAAACTGCACCCGCTTGAGGCATCCGGCGAATCGGGTTCACGATGTCGCTCGGGTTTAGGTCGCCGGACGCGACTTCGTGCAGCATCGGCGTAAACAGCAGGAAGTTGTCGCTGCTCACCAACGTCACTTCGACGTCGGCGCGTCGAGCAAGCGTCTTTGTCGAGTCGAAGCGCCGTGTACACCCCGCCGAAGCCACCGCCGAGGATCAGTATCTTGGTTTTGCTTATTCATGTTGTGAAGCTGCGGATGGAATGGAATATCACCATTCCTGCACCCTTCACCTCAACTCGGCACACCGTTGATAAAATCGAGGATCGCCGGAATCACCGTCTGCAGGTGCTTCTTCCATCAGCCAGTGCCCCGCGCCCGCGACAACCTGGCCTCGGACATCGGATGCCACCAGCTTGGCTTGCTCGATGAGGAAGTTGCCGCTCGCCTTCTCGCCGGTCAGCACCAGCACTGGCATGCGAGAGCGGCGTCGCGCCCAACTGCGGCGAAGTCTTGCGCGTCGCGTTCGAAGTTGCCGGAAGTATTCGAAGCCGGCGCGCATGGCGCCAGGCTGCGCATAGGCTTGTGCGTAGATGCGACGATCGGCCTCGGGCACCGAGTGTTTCGGATCGGCGGCGAAGTCGTTCCAGAAGTGCTCGAAGTAGGTCCGCTCGCGGCCCTTGAACCAGCGCCAGCGGCACACTCGCCGTAGAAGTGGAAATGCCAAAGGTCGCGCAGCAGCCAAACGTCTTTCCAGTTCGCCGATGCCGGGCAGGAAGGCGTCCATCAGCACCACGCGCTCGGTGGCCTGCGGGAACTGCGCCGGCGTAGGCGTAGGCGACCATCAATCCGATGTCGTGGCCGACGATGCTCACGCGATCGAATCCCAGCGACGGCGGTCAACTCGTGGATGTCGACGGCCATGTTCTTCTTGTCGTAGCCAGCCTCCGGCTTGGACGAACCGCCGGCACCGCGCAGGTCGGGAACGATGACGGTGTGACTGCTCGGCCAGCAGCGGCATGATCGGATGCCACATGTGGCTGGTTTCGGCATAGCCGTGCAGCAGAACGACTGGGCTGCCCTTGCCGCCGATGAGATAGCGCAGTCGAACTCCGTTCGACCTCGGCGAAACGCTCAGCAAAACCAGACGTCGGCTGTGGCTGGCCTCGACCGAGCGAGGGAAGACACACGGCGGCAACGTGCGGCGAGCAGTTCTTCAGTCGGTGAGAATCGCATGCGCGAACGTCGGGTCCGTTCAGCTCGTGCGCCGCGCGCATCATCTCGCGATTGAATGCCGCCACGTTGCGTCCTTCACCAACGTGACGTAATAGCCGAGTTCCATCGCGAAGCGTGGACGTCGACTCGATGCAAGTGTTCGCGCAGCAGACCGATCACGATGACGTTTTCGAGTGCCGTGCTGTTTGAGCTGTTGATCGAGATCGGTATTGGCAAAGCCGCTCTGGGCCCAATGCTCCTTGATGATAACGTCGCGCTTCCTGGGGCACGAAGTCCGGATGCCATTCACCGCCCCGGGTTCCCCTGGCAAAAGTCTGCCGTTTACCCGAGGCGATCTGGCTGGAGTTTGGGTGTCTCCACTCAGCGTAATCACCCGGCTCCCAGCGATGATGATGCGGCACGATGAAGAGCTTGAATCTTTGCAGCGCGTGCATCGCCGCAACGATCTGGCGCGGATGATCGAGAAGGTCGCTCCTTCCTCGGCGATCTCCTTTGAGCAAGGGCTGAAGCTTGCCGCCCTTCGCTGAGAAAATCATTGTGAGGGTCGACGAACAGCGGGCCGGTTCTGACCTCGAGGGATAGTTGGTTGTAGTCATATGATTTTTTCTGTCGAATCTTCAGTCCGAGCTCCGCGATCAGAGCAGCGCTGCCTCTGATCGCATGTTACCCATCAAGCCGAATCGAATACAAGAATCTCGGCGTGATCGAGAGACCTTGGCTCCAGCGTGCTTTCTTCGCTGATAGCCGCGCCATCGCCTGCGTTCAGCATAACATGCCATTAAGCTTCACGGCACCGCGCGCCACTTGTGTCCAGATATTGCGGCTCGGCTTGAGGAAAAATTTAACTGCTCTCCAGGAGAGAAACGCGCGCCCGGACGTCCACGTCCTGTACGCGACTGCGACGGAACCGTCGCGCCCGTCTTCGCGGCGATAAGAGTCCATTTGCCGCGCTGCTCATCGAGTGAAAAAAGCGCGCTGTTCATAACCCGGCGGCAAACCTGTCTCGTCTGGGATGATCCAAATCTGCAGGAAGTGCACGGGCTCAGTTTGCGACGCGGCTGTATTCTCGCTGTGGCTGGATGCCTGTTCCCGCGCTCATTCGCCGCACATCACCGACGCGAATGACGGAGCTCGTGCCCGTGCTGTCTTTATGCGCCAACGGCGCCTTCAAGCACGTAGTGATGATTTCCATGCTCGCGGTGCGAGTGAGTTGGCGAACCCAGCTTGCCAGGAGATGACCTGATCTTCAGTTGATCACTCTCAGATGGCTGAAACCCATATTTTGCGGATCATGGCAGTCAGTCGCCGAACGAGAACGTGTGACGGCTGTCGAGCCAGTCAAATCTGAATGTCCCCTTTTATCCCCAAAGCGCACACTGATCATCTTGCCTCCTTAATCGTTTGCAGCAATGAAATAGAGCGACGACCGGCGGTTGGTCACCGATGTGAAACGCCCGTGACACTTCTTCGGCCTCATGGTCTGCGACTGTGACGACGCTCGTGCTGGCGCATATGTCTCCGCCCATGATTCGACGAGAACGTTTCGACGTAACGCGTCGGACTAGCGGGATCATTGAACAGCCCCACCGCATGGCGCCGTCGCGAAGCCGCTGCTGCCGCATTTGGCGCATGGCCTTTTTGAATGCATGAGACCGTTCGGGTTCGATAAGATAATCGATCACCACGAGCACGGGTCCGTGGTCGAGTTGAGGCTCAACCTGAATGTGAGGCTCGGGCCAGTGCAACGACGGCGGGTTAGATCGACCTTTTCACCCCGGGCCAGCCGATATCGCGTTGCCACAGTAAGTCCGGCAATCAATCCCACTGCGGCGAGCAACAAAGTCGTTGGAATTCCCAAGCGCGCGGCTACAGCGCCCCAGACGATGCTCCCGGCAGCCGTGCCGCCCTGAAAACCAGCAAGTAGACCGCTAGCGCACGGCCTCTTACCCATGCGGGAGCCGTCTTTGCGCTGCGGCGTTAAAGCCTCGCCATCAGCGCGATCCACGCGGCTCCGCCCGCCACCAAAGCCGCGCCTACCACGTAGACATCGCGCGCATAGGCGAGCACTAGCGTTATGCCGCCGAACAGCACGGTCGCTGCGGCTACCAGCGCGTCGAGCGAAAGCTTTGCTTTTATTTTCGGTAATATTGCGGATCCGAGAATTGCGCCGATACCCAGCACCCCAGCAACATACCGTAGCCGACTGCGCCGAGACCTAATTGGTCTCGAGCAACAAGCGGAAGCAGCGCCCAAAGAGCGGCGCCGCACAGAATGAATGCTCCCGAGCGGACAAGCACGACCTGTAAAGCGTGGTGCGACGACACATACCGTATCCCTGCCCGGATGGCCCCGAGTACATGCTCGGGCGGCAATCGGCTCACGCGCGACTCTCTTTGCCAACGGTAGATTACGAAGAGAACAACAACAAAAGAAGCCGCGTTGAGCAGGAATACGGCCCCCGGTCCAACAGCGGCAACGATGACACCGCCCAACGCGGGGCCGACGGCACGGGCTACATTAAACCCTGCTCCGTTTAGCGCCACGGCCTCCTGCAATTCAGCAGGGGGAACCAATTCGGGAACTATCGCCTGCCAGGCGGGGCCGTTCATGGCCGCACCCAAACCAAGCGCGAAGGTCAGCTTCAACAATATCATGGGTGTCGATAGCGCCAGAGCAACGTTGCTACGCCGAGCGCGGCGGCGGCGAGCAACATCCAACCCTGGGTTAACAAGAGGAGCCGGCGGCGGTCGACGACGTCGGCAAGCGCTCCGGCAGGCAACGCAACCAGAAAAACCGGCAGGCTCGTCGCCGCTTGTACCAACGCAACCACCATGGGCGACGGTGTGAGCAGAGTCATCAGCCACGCTGCGCCTACATTTTGCATCCAGGTTCCGACGTTCGATACCACCGAAGCGATCCAGAGAGCGCGAAATACCGGCTGCCGAAGCGGGCTCCACGGTGAAACACTCTCTTGTCCGAGTGGCGGCTCAGTACTGGACTGTGCAAGATCGGTCTGTGCAGGGCGACTCATATTGGGTTTTATTTTTTTAGCCGTCTCGCCTACTAGCCTTATCTGCCAAACACGCTCCGCGCGGCTCGATTAACGTCGCGTGCCGCAATGTTGTGCCGAGGACCGAAGAAGAACCAGGCATCCAACGACCAAGAGCCGGCTCCGCTCAAAGCCAGGCAGATACCGGTGGCCAGATATGAAAACCGAATTTTTCCCAACTGTGCCCGGCGGGATTGATGAATGGCTCGCCGCGTTGAATCAAAAAATCGTCGCCGTGATCATGGTTCCTGCAATGCCGAGGGCAGCCAATGGAGTCAGCGCGATCACAATGATCACACAGGATGCCACCATGACTTTTTCCTCCTATTGAAATTGAGTTAGTTTTGATTTTTCAATTCTTCGCTAAACGTCCTGCACTATCTCCGCCAAAACCACATCCGCCACTCGGTCTCACCGATGGCGATCGTACAAAGGACAAATTAATTTTTTCCGATAGCACCTCCCCTGCGCTGCGACAGCAACGACGACCTTGCCGCGGTCCGCGCCTTTGCACTGCTCCGCCCGTGTAAGCCACGGTCGCTCGAGTGAGCGGCAGCACCGGCATCCACGACCATCCGGAGATCGCCCACATCGAGCATGTGGCCAATCCGACTCAACTGTTCACGATTCGGCTCGACGATGAAAAACGCTTGCTTCACTCGGTCGTCGGTAGTTGCCTCGCTGTCCGCGGCGATCGTGATCATCCTTCCGCCAGGTTTGAGTACGCCCCAGGATCGCTGCAAAGTTTCACCGCCGACAGTATCGAATACGACGTCCATTTTCGGGATAGAGTTCTTCAAAGCGTAGCGCCTGATAATCGGACAAGCGCATCCCTTTCATTCTTTTCCCTATGTCGGAAACTCTTTGTGGATTAGGTCACGACGCACCTCCCGCGATCAATTCCCGCCCCCGCCACCGTCACCGCCGCCGCCACGTCTTCGTGATTCTTCGCGGCGCGCTTCGTCGATTTCCTCGTCGAACTGACTTCCGATGCGCTCGGCCGCCATGGCAAGCTGCGCGTCGTCCAGTTTGGCGGCTAATGATTTTCGAATGTCATTGCGAATTTGCATATTGGGATCCCAAAAAGTCCTAGAAGCTATCCTCCTGCACGAAGAACTCGATCGTGTCATCGATCGCTCTCAGCCCCTCTTCGATTTCTTTCCGACCGCGCTCGCGCTCGCCGGTCTTTAACAACACGATCCCAAGGTACAGAGGCGCTAACGGATCGTCCTTATCGAGATTTGACCGCTTTTTCCAAAGTTTGCCGAGCTTGTGTGTCTTGGCCAGTTTCGAGATAGGCCCGCCCCAGGTACGCTCAATACGCTCACGTGAACCCGGTACGGAAGCTTGTAATTGGGATCGGCGGCGGCTGCCCTCGTCAAGTAACCGACTGCATCGTTGGGGCGACCGGTTTGCAGTGCATTGCGACCGGCTGCAACATCGCCTCCAACGCTTGAGCAAGCCGGAGATGAACAGCGACACTGAAAAACAGATCAAAACGAAAATGTGATTTGATGTCATAAATTTATCTCCTGTTTGCGGTTTCTTAGAATCACCGGATGGTTTCGGGTTCGACCAGCCTCAATGTTCAACGTTTAACGACCGAAATCGATCTACCATTAATCTTGAACTTTGAACATCGAACTTTGAACAAACCACATGGAACTGCTGTCATTTATCGAAAGTTGTCAGGCACGCGCCGTCATCTTGTCAGCTAGACCTTATGCTTCTCTATCCTTTTCACGGATGATCCACTCACGTATGTAGGGCCAGCAATGGAGCAGCTCGGTACCGCTTTTCTCGCAGGTATTCAGAAATCGAACGGCCTCGACATCCACAAGCGTCACTCCGTCAAGGTCCACCGCAATCCGCGACTGATCACCGTCCATTTGGGTCTTCAATTCATCGAGATGCTCCGATCGCAGTCGACCGCTCAGGCGAATGATTTTCTTTTGCCCATCGGAATCTGTTTCAATCTTCAATGTCATTTGCGACTTCTGCGACGTGGACGGCAAAAGGAACTGCAATGAAGAGACCAAACGTAACTTTCTGAAATGTTTACGTTGAAGCATCGAAGAGACTGCCGAAATTTCAGCATTTGCTGAATTGTGGGCAAAGACCAATCCTCTTCGGCACATCGGCTAAATCAGCAGAGCGCTTAAGATAACCGAGCCTTGGGTTGGCATGCATGCGTCAATGCTGTGAGGACTCCGTTAGCTTCGCAAGTCGATGCCGGAAATAGCTCTTCCAGCTTTCGGGAAGTGTCGCCACTTCAATGGCGCGGCGAAGCAATCCGATGTTGTGCTTCTCGTGGGTATAAAGTGCGGTGACATCGCTGAGTCTTAAACTGTCTTTGCTTTTTTCGATGAGTTCGAATCGGATCACCCACCCCGACCTCCTCCTCTTGCAGCACCGCGAAATAGAAACCCGTGCGCTCGCTCGCCAGGAATCTTTTGACGACGTCAGGGGCGGCCGAATCTGATGCCGAGCTTGTAACAAGGCATGCGCGGCTCGGTCGCCATCACCATAGCGAGCCGACGCGAAATTTGTCACCGACGTTTAACTCCGTTTCAAAAGTCCCGCGGTTGTGAAGTTCTCGCCGAACATGCCCGAGGGTAGTTTCATCTCAGGGAATTCGGCCGTCCAGTAGTCGTAATGTTCGGAGGGATAGGCGTAGACCGCTTTGCTGGGTCCACCGTGCACGGAAAGATCAGCCTGCCGGTCACCGTCGAGGATCGAGGGTTCTCAAGCATGACAGGGCCCGCCACCGGCTCTTTGAAAATCCCCGTCGATACTGGATCGCCATGGCTCGCTGACTACCCGCGGGAGACCGACATTGACCGAGACGAGCTTCATGTCAGATCGCATACTGTCCCGCTGACCAACACTCGGCGTGGCGGCGACACGCGCCGGCAGGATCGCGGCGCTTTATCTGACACTGCCATCAAACTTTGGTATTTTCGTCGTGACGGCTTGTGATCGCGCACACGCTGGCGAGTTAAGACGTCGTTAAGCACCCATGACACCACCATGTAGGCGCCGGCTGGATCACGGATGATCGGCATGACCTCGTCAGTCACCGCGGCGATAAGATCGCCCAAGGTAGTCTTGATAACTTTTCGCTGCCGCATGTTTTTCTCCTCCACCCACAGTCCGAGTAGGTATCCCTTCGGTTACTGCTAATGCTGATCTCAGCTTTTTTAGATTGGTTGCATCAGCACTGGCAGCATAGCTGCGTACCAAACTCGAGCGAAGGCTGAAAAATATCCGTGTCTTACGAAATCGGGACTTTAGGATTTGCGAGGAGAGATCGTTACGAAGGATACGTGACTATTTATCGGCAAGATGTCGAAATATCGACTCTGCTTGCGGTGAGAAACTCACAATATTAACACCGAGGGTCGGTTTTGAGGCCATGCTTTCTATTCCAGACACTTTTTAGAGTTGTGGATTGGACGGCGCGTCGTAGACGGAAAACTGTTTAGATTGCTACTCAGTTTATTTCTTGAAATCCCGGCAATTCGACAGAAACGCTAGATTGAAAGCACGACCCCCTTCTCCGACCCTTTCAATTACCAGCGGCCGAAATGAGCGCCGCCATCGACGTACAGGATGTCACCAGTGACCGTCGCGGCGTCGGTCAGGTACATGACCGCATCCGTGATGTCCTTGACCGTCGAAGGCCGACCCATCGGCGACAGGCTCTCCATCACGTCCTTCGGAGTGTCCCGGTGAAGCGGCGTGTAGACGGCGCCGGGCGCGACGGCGTTCACGCGGATGCCGTCTTTCGCATACTCCATCGCAAGGTGCTGGGTGATCGTTTCAAGACCGCCTTTGGTGATCATCGGCACCGCCGCCGTGACGCCCCGGATCGGGTTGCGAGCAAGGGCCGCCGTGATCGTGACGATGCTCCCGCCGGTCTTCTGCGCTAACATTTGCTTGATGGAGAGTTGGGTGACGTACAGGAAGCCCTCGACGTTCGTCGAGACGAGCGACTTGAAGTCCTCGGCCGTGTAGTCCGTGAACGGCTTGGTGAAGAAGATGCCGGCGTTATTGACCAGTGCGTCGATCGACTTGAAGCGAGACAGCGCCGTCTCGACGATCTTGGCGGCAGTTGCCGGCTCGCCGATGTGGCCGTCCACCAGAGCGACGTGGTCGGAAGCCGCGACCTCGGTGGATTGGGTCACCTTCCGGGAATTGGCAACGACGTTGAAACCCCGTTCGACAAACCCTTTCACGATTCCCGCGCCGATCCCCTGCGAAGCTCCGGTCACGATGGCTGTCCTCCGTGGGTCGCTCATGGTTGTTTACCTCGAAAACGTCTTGTCACTGAGAAAATTTCGCTGTTCAGGATCAGAAATCCGCATCCAGCACGATGCGGTAACGCGCCTTGCCTGATTCAAGTCGGGCGAAGGCCTCGTTGATCTTGCTCATCGGGAAGTGCTCAGTCTGCGGCGCGACATTGTGCCGTGCAGCAAAGTCGAGCATCGTCGCGATCGCCACCGGCGAGCCGGTCGGCGAACCCGAGACGCTACGCTGCTGCAGGATGAGCGGGAATGCCGCGACCGGGATCGGTTCCAGCACGGCACCGACGACGTGCAGCCGGCCGTTCGGCGCGAGCGTGCCGATCATCGCATCCCAATCGAGCTTCACGTTGACGGTGCTGATCAGGAGGTCGAAGCTGCCAGCCGAGTTTCTTGATCGCCGCCGAGTCTTTGCTCGAGACGACGTGGTTCGCCCCGAAACCCTTTGCCTCATCGAACTTGCTCTCGCTCGACGTGAACGCCGTCACGTCGCAGCCGTAGCGCGGCGGCGAACTTCACGGCCATGTGCCCGAGCCCGCCGATGCCGATGATGCCTACCCGGTCGGTCGGCTTGGCGTACATCGTCAGCGGCGCAGAAGACGGTGATGCCCCCGCACAGGAGCGGCCCGGCTTCGGCGAAGTTCAGCTTTTCCGGGAGCGGGATCGTCCAAGCCCAGTGCGAGCGGATGTGGGTCGCGAACCCGCCGCGATGACCGACGATGGTCGCTTGCACTTGCGGGCAAAGGTGGTGGCTTCCCGACATGCACTGGTGACAGTGCATGCAGCTACCCGCGTACCAGCCGACGCCGACGCGCTGCCCAACCTTGAGTCCCTTGGCATTCGGACCTACGGCCGTGATCCGACCGACGACCTCGTGGCCGAGAATCGCAGGGTACTGCGAAATACCCCACTCATTGTTGAAGACGGAGAGATCGGAGTGACACAAACCGCAGTGTTCGACAGCGACTTCAACGTCCTCGGCTCCGAGCGGTCCGAGATCAACGGTTTCGAGCACCATCGGCTGTTTCGCCGCCTTCGTAACCCATGCTTTATAATTCATCGCGCCTCCTATACTGAAACTTGGTCTGGATTGGACACACGTTGTGCCCGTCACCTCACTCAATTAACGTGGTAATCTGGTCGTCAATGCCGTCACCGTCCTGGAGCACGCTGCTTCACTTCCTGGAGTGGAACGGCTCGCTCACATCGACCCCGCGATTCATGAGCTCAGCGCGAGTGGCTTCGATATCGGATGTGATGAGATACATGATTGTCTTTCATCGGTATCGCAACCACTCTACAAACCGAGATCACTCAATCCCGGGTGCCTCATCCGGCCGCCGCCCGACCGGCCAGTGATATTTTCTCTCCGACTCCTTGATGGGAAGATCGTTAATCGAGGCATACCTCAACCGCATCAAGCCATGCTCATCAAACTCCCAATTCTCATTGCCGTATGAGCGGAACCAATTCCACGAATCATCGCGCCATTCATAGGCGAACCGCACCGCAATGCGATTTCCGTCGTAAGCCCAAAGCTCTTTGATCAGCCGGTAGTCCAGCTCTTTTGCCCACTTTCGTTTCAGAAAACGGATGATCTCCTGCCGCCCGTTGGGAAACTCCGCGCGATTTCTCCAACGCGAGTCGATTGTGTAAGCAAGTGCAACCTTTTCTGGATCACGAGAATTCCAGCCGTCTTCTGCCAACCGAACCTTCTGAATGGCAGTCTCACGAGTAAAGGGAGGTAGTGGAGGACGAGTCGCCATCTCCGCAGAAGGCTTCGGTTCGGGAACCTTCGTTTGTTGAGTAGTTAGAGGTGTTTCCATAATTTATGTTGCTCCGTTACAAGACGGACCAAACTTTGTGCGGCGGCCCCAGGTACGGGAACTCGTCTAGCAGATCGCGGTGCGGCCCAACCTTATCTGTCACGTTTCGGTTCGTGTAGATAGAAAAGAAAACGTCGACAACATCGTCGGCCAGCGTCCGGCCATTGTGCGGAAAGGATACCGGGCGGCGAAAATCATAGGAGAGAATGTCTGGCAGCAACTTTCTCGCGACGCTTGCTGCGTCCTCCGGCGAATATCCGCCTGTGTGTTCCAGTTCGTGTGCGAAGACGCCGATGAAGCGATCATCATTCGCTGGCTCCCCGCTGAGGTATGCCTCTCTCTGTTCTCCAACGAGGAAGACCGCCTGCAATGGTCTTCCACCGCGGTCTGCTTGGACCCAGCCGTCTGCAGTCTTGTCTACTGTGCGAGCCCAAATTCCTACCGCACTGGTTCCCAAAGCCGAGTTGGGCAATTCAATCACGATGCTGCAAACATTTTTGTCCTTGAAGAAGTCGTCCCCTGTGAACTGCATGTGGTTGAAATTGCCGTTTACGTCGAAAAAGAAAGAATCGCTGCGCCAACCGAAGAAAAACGGTAGTCGCCGGCGTTCGTTACCAGAGCTTCGCGCTCGACTGAGACCGGCGCGTTCTCGACCATTACTTCGCCGTCGTCGCACACTCCGACGGCTCGCGCGCCCTGAGTACGACGAACTGTCGCAGTCTGCTTTCCGTTCTCGGAAGATGCGAACTGCACGCTGTAACAAATATCGGCAACGGCATCACCGTTAGTGTCGATCTTGAATTCGTACAACGCTCCCGGTTTGAACGGCTCGCTCGTTGTCGGCTCCGGCGAGGCCAAGGCGAAAGATGGATGCACATTGAGGACGATTATTGACTTAGCAGGATCTCCCGGCTTGGTGAAGACATAGAGATCGGTCATGTCCAACCGGGCATCTCCGCGCGGAAATCCAAAGTTGGGACCTGAAGCATGATGTGACATCTATATCCTCCTTGCTAGGGCCTGATCAGCGCCAGACCGGATTGCGGATCAATCTGTTTTTGAAGGTGGATCGGGCTCTCTGTCAGTATGACCTCACAGGTCGGGCGGATATGTGCCTCGAGTAGATGGCCGCCGTGTGCAGTACCGTCCTTCTTGCCGATTACGGCATGCGCATGCACAACCGGCTTTCCGTCCTTCAGGGCAACGTCGCCAATGAGCGATAGGAGTTCCACCTGTTCGTCGAGCGTAACGGATGGCTCATACTTCTTGCTCTCCCAGCTAAACCACCCCAAGTGCACCGATGAGAGCGCACCAACGGCTTTAAAGCTCGCGGCCGACAGCTTTTCCTGCTCCGCGAATTCAAGTAGCCCTTTCGCCAGTTCGTCACCGGTCTCGAAGACAAGAATGAATGTTTTCGGGGACTGATCGATTTGTTTGGACTTCATTGTTCCTCCTCAATTCGCAAAGAATCGCAGCAATTCCTGCAGCACTTCTTCCGGCTGCTCTTCCGCTAAGTAGTGGCCGCTGTCCAGCGCTCGACCTTGGACGGGTGCACGCGCATACTGTCTCCATACCTTGAGCACATCCCAAAGCTTGCCCAAGGCACCTTTCTCTCCCCAGAGCGCGAGGACTGGGCACTCTACCTTTCGCCCTGCCTTCTCGTCTTCCTCATCCATCTCAAGATCGATGTCCGCGGATGCCCGGTAATCCTCGCAACTCGCGTGGATTGCATCCGGCGTACGAAGCAGCGATTGTACTCCTTCAGCGCCTCGTCCGTCAGCGCTCCGGAAGTGCCGCTTTGCAGCTCGAAGTGTTGTTCAAGGAAGAAAGCGGCGTCTGCACGCGATCATGTGTTCCGGAAGCGGAGCCTTCTGAATCAAAAAGAACCACCACATATATTTGGTGGCAAACTCCTTTGAGGTATCGCGATACATCCGCAGCGTAGGCGCGATATCCATGAAACAAACTTTGCGGACAGCCTGGGGATGGTCGAGGCACATCCGATGAGCTGTCCGTGCGCCGCGATCATGGGATGCGACGAAAAACGTTTTATGGCCCAGATGGCGCATCACCTCGACCTGATCCTGCGCCATCGCCCGAAAGGAGTAATTCTCATGGCGTGCACCGCCCTCTGGCTTGCTTGAGTCGCCGTAGCCTCGAAGGTCTGTCAGCACCACGGTGTACTGCTCGGAAAGCCGATCGGCGATTTTGTGCCAGATGAAATGCGTCTGAGGATATCCATGCAAAAGAAGCAGCGGAGGGCCGGCACCTCTTCTCAGGGTGTGAATCGTCGCCGCTCGCGTTGCTATGTCTTCGACTGTGAAATTTTCAAATGCCATACCTTTTCCTTTGGGTTCCATAATCGGGTGATCCTCTCTTAGCGCCCTGAGTTGACCGACGTGATAGCCCAGGCGGTTTTCCACATCACCCGGCTGGTGAAATCCCTGCTCCATCAACTTCTTGATCCTCTCTTGTGCGGCCGGCCGCATGATCGAGGCAAGGCACACATCCCACTCCGGTGCGATTTCGTAGTCAGGCGGCAAACTGGCCACGTCGACGAAGCGCTTGGTCTCGCTGATCGCCCGCTTGTCGAACGATGCGATGCGGGTTGCGAGGGACTCGACAAACGCATCGAGGTCAGCATCCGGCAATGAGCGGTTGACGTAGCCGTATCGTTCGGCCAGATCGCCAGGGAAGTCGTCGGCTCCCAGAAGCACTTCGAGTGCGCGTCCTCTTCCCATCAGACGCGGCAGCCGCGCCATTGGGCCACCGCCGGGCACCATGCCAGCCCCGACTTCGAAGTGCGACAAGATCGCTTTTTCGCGGCTGGCGAAACGCATGTCGCAGGCCAGGGCCAACTCGCTTCCGACGCCCGTCGCGCGTCCTCGAATTGACGCGATCGATACCACCGGAGCACGACTCAGGCGCACCAGCATGTCGGGCAGAGGCTGCAAGCCCTGTCGGTCCCGGCGGTAGACGGGTTGTATCCTCGATCTGGCGCCACGAAGTCGTAATGAGTCAGAAAGAATCCTTCGACGGCGCTGTCAAAGACAACTACTTTGACGTCCTCGTCCGTTTCGATCGCCGTGATGACCTCATTCGAGTTGCGGAATGGTGTCCGGACCAAAGATATTGAGCGGCGGATGATCAATCGTTACTCGCCAATAGTTGGGAGAGCGCCGCGTAAGATGTATTTGCTTCGTGCCTGTTGCCATCTGAGTTTCGGTTTTCATGTTTTGTCTCCCATGAATTTTTCAGCCGTTCTTCAAGCAGTTTCTGCAACTGATGCCAAGCGAGCATTTGCTTGCCCGCACATTTATCTCGCCGCCTGATTCGATCAGCCGAGCAACTCTGCGCGTAGTCGGTGAACGGCTTGTTGTAGAAGATGCCGGCATTGTTCACCAGCACATCCAGGCGGCCGAAGCGCTCGAGCGCGGCGGCGACGATAGATCTGTGCGTTGGCAGGCTGGGTGATGTCGGCGGCGATGAAAGCGACGCGATCGGAGTTTCCTAATTTTTCAGCGGCGCCGGCCAGTTTCGCGCGGGTACGGCCGTTGAGCAGGACGTTAGCCCACGCTCGACAAACTGTGCCGCGACCGCGTAGCCGATGCCCCGTGGCCCCTCCGGTGACAATGACGGTTTGATGAAAAGGGTTTGTTTTCATATTCGACCTCCTTTGTGTTCGTGATAGTCCAAAGCTTAAGGTCGACAAGAAGATTCGTCCAATGCATAATCGGACTACATGTCATGACGCCGCGGAATATCAGACAGACGGATTTGAATCTGCTCATCGCGCTCAACGTTTTTGATGGAGGAGCGAAACGTCACCCGCGCCAGGCGGATCGGCTCGACTTGACACAGTCGGCGGCGAGCCGAATGCTCGGCCGGCTTCGCGCCACCTTCGATGATCCCTTGTTCGTTCGCACGAGCCGCGGGCTGACGCCGACGAAACGCGCGCTGGATCTCGCCGGTCCCTTGCAGGAATACCTCGCGGGCCTGGAAAGTTGCTGCTCGAGCGGGGCGATTTCGATGCCGCGACGGCGCGGCGGCGATTTCGTATTGCGGCTATCGACTACGTGCAGGCGGTTCTGCTCGCGCCGCTCGTTGCGAAATTGCAGCATCAAGCGCCGCAAATTGATTTCGAGATCCGCCAACCTTCGACGGAGAGCGAGCGCGATTTGGATGCCGGAGTCCTTGATTTTCTACTGATGCCGCAACAGCGCTCGGGCCCCGGCGTCGTCTGGACCCCTCTGTACCACGACACCTACACATGTTTGGTTTGGAACCGGCACTCGGTGGAGCGTTTGACGTTGACCCGTTTTGCCGCGATGGAGCATGTGTTGGTTGCGCCGCGCGAACGGGCGGGCGGGATCGTTGACTTGGTTCTGGAGAAAACGGCTTGGCGCGCCGGGTCGCGGTGCAAGCGTCGACCTTTCTAATCGTGCCTTATTTGCTAACCGGCACGACGCGAATTGCGACGGTTCCGGAACGTATAGCAGCCGAGCTCGTACGCAAGCATCCGTTAAGGATTCTCAAACCGCCAGTCGAGATCCCAGGATTCACAATGTGCCAGGGTGGCACGAAATCCACCGTAATGATCCCGGTCACCGGTGGCTGCGCGATGCGCTTATCAATGCCGCCAAAGCGCGACCAAGAGTCGGGTCTTGACCTTACCATTTTCTACAGTGCCACCACGGCGCTACTACAAGTTCTTCTGGAAAAACTTTCTTACCCTGCTCTGGTAATCGGGACCCATCTGGCCGTGGGCAAACTCCTCGTTGAACCAAAATTCAGCGAGTGGATTGTTGACCAGCGCTTGCTGCAACGTCTTGGCTTGGGAGAATGGCACCACCGCATCGGTGGACGAATGAGTGATGAGAATGGGCAGGGTAGTGTTGCGGATATTTTCTGCCGGTGACACATCTCTTACGTCGATCCCCAGAAAGAGCTTAGCCCAGAATCCGATCAGATAGGCCATGGGATAATTGAGCAACGGCATTCTGAAGAGCTGCAAAGCCATTTCTGCAAGACTCGCGTAACTCGATTCTGAAACAACCACGCTTTGATCTCGGGAGCTTTGCTGATCGCCATCAAACCGACCGCGCCGCCCATGGAAAAACCCCAAACGCCAACTTCTTTATCCCTCTGCGTTTGAGAAATCGAATGGCCGCCAGGAGATCCTCGACCTCTTTAGCTCCGGCTGTTGAATAATTACCTTCGCTTTCTCGAGGTAGCGGAAGTCGAACAAGAGTAGATTAAAATCAGCGTGCAGAAACGCCAGCACTGGCAAGATATTTCCCTTGTCTGCAGGGTAGCCGTGAAGCAGGATCAAGGTCTTTGGCCGCCTTTTTGCGGATGGGATGAACCAGCCGCGTAACGTGAGTCCGTCCGCCGTTGCTGAACGACACTTGTTCATGAGGCATGTTTAACTCGCGCGGAGTAATCAAGGAAACGATCTTCGGTGGGCGAATGGAAACATAAAAACAGCCAAACGCTGGCAAGGATCAAAAGCGCCGAGACGATGAGAACGATGCGCAGGATAGCGTTCACCTGTACGCGCATTTTCCCTCAACCGGAGGGGAAGGCTGTCAACTTCACTTCAACCGTTATGCCGGTCTAGTATAACAATCACCCTAAACTCTCGTTTTCAGCGATTCAGGAGAGAATTCGGTGTCAGTCAGTGCGTGGTGTCAGCATCCATCGTGGTGGGCGCACCGATCGCGCGCAGAAAGCTGACGACCAATGGTGACAGACTTGCCTAAGTCTATTAACTTTTTTGCAGTGCGCGACTGACATTGGATGGATGGCAATTGAGAAAAGAGGCGACCGGGCAAGCGCGATAACCATGCTGTAATACGGCGTCGCGGACAAATCGATCGCGGGCATTTACTACGCTTCCTAATCGGCCCTTTCGAAGTATAATATCTCGGCTCGAGAGTCCCGACTTTGTCGCTGCGCTCTTGAGTAAAATCCTTCAATGTGTTATGCGCCGGGAGCTGGGCGGTGGAATTGATTCTTGGGCAATCTTTTACGAAGCGTCCCGGTCTAAAAATGGTGCTCCATCCCCGGGATGCCACTCCGCCCGATAATTCACTTTGGCTCCGTCGCGGATAAACGCTTCATAACGAGCAGGGGTCCTCAGTTGTCCGATGACCGGTCCAGAGTCGATCAGTTCACGCTTTTGTTTTCCCAGGTATTCACCGTGGCCACTCCACTGCCACCTGCCAGGCCGCTTGACCAGTGAAGCTCTGACTGGATTGAGATGAATGTACCGGACCAATTCAATAAATAGCTATCCCGATCGCACACAACGGCCTTGTAGCGTCCCTCAAACAAATGCCCCGCCGGCGGTGGACCTTGTTAAACCGCCGGGCGTAGCCAGTTAGCAGCGACTGCAGGATGCGCGCTGTCGGGAAACGATGGACCTCCAACAACAAGTGGAAGTGATTCGGCATCAAGACATAGGCGTAAAGAGAGAACGGGTACCGCTTACGCACGGTCCGAAGCCCCTCAATGAATGCCTGATAGTCGCTTTCGCTGACAAATATCTTTTGCCCATCATTACCACGCGCCATGACGTGGTAGAGCAATCCTTCGGCGTGAACTCGCGGATGGCGCGGCATCGTTTCCAACTATCATGAGTTAATAGACTTAGGCAAGTCTGACGATCCTTGTATGCCTTGGGAATCAAGGTTACGCGGCCTTACCTACCGCGGCGTCAAAGTGTAGTACCTCACGTTCGCAAAGCTCTGGCCCTCAGGCACGGGCTCCCAGGGCACGTCCTTACGCTTGGCGTAGAATTCGTCCTGGGCGTACATAAACAGCCAGTACGCCTGGTCGTGCACATAGTGGCCTAGCTCCTTCAGCACCGCCACGCGCTGCTCGGGGTCCACAGTTTTACGGCTCTTGTCGATCAGCCCGTTCAGCTTCTCATCGGGCTTGTGACCCTTGCGATTGTACAGCGTCCAGCCGAGCATCGCGTCCGGATCGGCGGCGGTCCCCCAGGCCACCGAGGTGATCCCCTTGAACTCGCCCGCCAACCAGGTGTTCTGCAGCGTGGCGCGCTCGGTCGGCACTAGCCGCACCTTGATGCCCACCTCGCCCAGTTGGCTGGCCATCACCTCGGCAATATCGCGGTCCTTTAGGAACGCGCCGCTGGTTATGCTGAACGTCGCCTCGATCCCGTTCGGATAGCCCGCCTCCGTCAGCAGCTGCTTGGCCTTGGCCGGATTGTACGGATACGGCTTCAGGTTGGGATCATAGCCCGGCCAGGCCGAGGCGAACGGCCCGTGCAACAGCTGGCCGTAGTTCTCTAGCACCCTCTGGAGGATTGCCGTGCGATCCACCGCGTAGTTCGCCGCCAGGCGCACGCGCACGTCGTCAAACGGCGGCTCGGTGGTGTTGAACGGGTGGATGATCAGCCGCCCGCCCTTGAGCAGCTTCAGCTCCGTGTTCGGGTCATTCTGTAGCTCCTTCACCTGCGCCAGCGATGGCTCCTGGATGATCTGCACCCCGCCGGTTTTCAGCTCCGCCACGCGGGTGGCTGGGTCGGCAATCGGCCGCAGGACCAGCCGGCCTAGGCTGCACCCGCCCGCGGTAATAGTCGGGATTGGCCTCCAGCACCAGGCCGCTGGCCGCGCACGAACTCCACGAACTTGTAGGGGCCGTTGCCCACCGGCTTTTACCGAACTCGTCGGCTCCCATCTTCTCTCTGGCCTTCTTGGGGAAGATCAGCAGCAGGCTCAGGTTGGCCATCAGGCCGGGGCGTGGGCCATCGGTCGTGATCCGCACCGTCTGCGGGTCCACCGCCTCCACGTTGGTGATGCCCACGGTGTTGGCTTTCCGCGCCGACCCATCCTGGCGGTAGATGTCCAGCGAGTACTTCACGTCCTCGGCCGTGACCGGCGTGCCGTCATGGTGCCTCACGCCCGGACGCAGCTTGAACTCCCAAACTCGGTTGTCCTTCACCGTCCAGGAGCTGGCTAGCCTGGGCGTCAGCTTGAACGGCGTACCCTCGTACGCGGCCAGCGGCTCAAACAGGTGGCGCAGCACCAGCGCAGTGGCGTTAGCTGAGGGAGCCGTGCCCGGCTCGACCGACGATTACCTCCTCGGTCACCGCCAGGGTCCACTGAGCCGGTCCGACCGATTGCGCGCGCGTTAGCCGCCGGCCACGCGGCTAGCACTGCCAGCGCCGCTCCCCACGCGAGCATCCGTCTTCGTCCACCCGAATGACCCATCATCGTCGCTCCTCTCTTTGTTTCCGCGATATCTGCGGATCTTCCTTGAGCCGCCTCATAAGAACGCCCTCGGGCGGTTCACCGGGCAGCCGGTATCGGTGCCATCATGTCAATCAAACGTCGTTGGTTCGTTTACTGGCGTCGTGAGCGCCTTTAGCGCCTTGTTTATCAGCTCCTTGCGCAACGCCCGCTCATCGCTCGGCCGCAGGTTGGGATCGCCCGCCACGTTTGTAATCGCCTTGCCGCGCACGATGCGCGGCGCACCCACCGAACGAGCCAGCCCATCCAGTGTGGTGAGGTACGCCACCGGCATGCCTGCCGCCTCGAATTCCTTAGCCATCACGGCACCGCCGCGAGAGCAGGACCCTCAGGCGGAGGTGAGGATCACCCCTGCACGTCGTTCGCGCGCAACTCCTTGAGCATCTCCTGCGCGAAGCGGCGCGCCGTGGGGATGGCCGCGGTGTTGCCAGTGGTAGTGTACAGCTCGTCGGCCAGGTCCTGGAACGCTCCCTCGTGTTCATAGCTCGCGCAGCGCGTCCAGCAGCGCCATCCGGTTCGGGTCTTCGTTCACGTTGGTCGTGTCGAACCCGCCGTGAATGGACTGCCAATCGCTACGCTCTAGGTTGTCAGGTCGCCAATCGGGTACTTCAGCCACTTGCTGGCGTAGGCCGACTCCAGCCGGTCCGGGTTGCCCCGGGGCACCACGCCCCGGTGGTTACCAGTGCTAACTTGGCGTGGGCTAGGTCCTGCAGCGGCGGCGCCGGCTGCGCCTGGCTGTAGCTGGGCGCGGGCCACTCGGTGGCGTACGCCTGGCCGCTGACCTTCTTGACCAGCATGTCCACCGCACGCTGGGCCGCCGGTCTGCTCCGCGACAAAGTGGACCCGCCGTCCCGTGGAAATGTACCCCTCCTCTTGGGGTGTCCCCAGCGGCTCGCGTTCGTACAGCTTCAGCGCCAGCCGCGCCATGGCTTTCACCGCCTCGCCCATCCCGGCCGCGCTCTCACGCGTGCGCGCTATGTGGACCTTACTGCGGTACAGGTCGGTGCCCGGATTGTCCGGGTGCATGCCTGTCACGGCCACGATGCCCAGCGCATCCTGCGCCCGTACGCACAGCGCCCCGCACACCAGCCCGTACCGCCCGGAGGCGAAGGCCGGGCCCGCGATCAAGATGTCCGGCCGCTCCTCGGACACCAGCTCCAGGATCGCGTCGATCGCGTTCGCCCGCTCGTTGGCGTAGTTGTCACCGCAGTACACCGTGGCCACCACCTGCGCGCGCTCACCCAGCGCCTGCTGCAGCGCGATGCCTGGCCCTACCGCCCCTGCCTTCTTCCCAGGCCCGGTCCCCGCGTGTGCCTCCGCCCCCAGCCCCACGAAGAACTGGTTCAGGTAATGTACGACTCGAATGGTGCTCATGTGTCCCTCCCTGGTCGAGTGTCAAAAAGTCGAAACTCTAGCGTCGAAAATCCAGGGTCGAAAGTCAAAGGTCTACCTCGTCTTTCGACTTTCGACCCGTCTCAATAAAATCTCGTCGTCTGCCGACTAAACCCCTGGTTGCTGCACGCGGTGTGAATGTCCCGCACGTTCACAGTCAGCTCCCCGCGGGTCGGCATCACTGCTAGCTAGGCGTCGCCCGCCGATCACTTTCGCTGTAGGCGGCAGGGTTACCTTTCGGTCGCGGCTGCCAATACACACAATCGCGTCCGCCTCCGGCGCGGCGTGCACGAAGCCCGGATCGTCCGGCCCGTAGCCCACGTCTAGGTAGATCAGCGTGGTTTTGATGCCCAGCTTCTCGCACTCCTGGATAGCGAGCATGGTATCAATCGCGTAGTTGCTGGCCGTTGATGCCAAGCACTAGCGCGCCCTGCGCGCCCAGCAGCCGCGCCAGCTTGGCCGCGGCGCTGCCCACCCGCTCCTTCTGCTCCCGTTCAGGGGTGGTATCGTAGAACAGCACGCACCCCACGAAGTTAACGCTCTTGCCGTGCGCCAGATACAGCTCCCGCATGGCCTGGTTGTTCTGGTCCCAGTACGTCGCGCGATACCCCTGCCGCCAGCCGACTAGGGCCCCGTCGAACGCCTCGTTGGGGTGGATGAGTGTCCCCAGCGGCAGCGGGATCTTCGCGCCGTACACGAACGTCGCTTGGCTGTGGTACAGGCACGCTACACGGGGCAGCTCTGGCGGGCAGGGGCGTCAGCTCAAACGTCTCCACCTCGTCCGGCAGCTGCTCCGCCGTGGCCCTGGCCAGGTAAGCGGCCACCTTTAGGCAAGCCAATGTGGTAGCTCGGTTGTAGTCCTCGGCTTCACTCGTCCCGCCCAGCACGTCCTTGGCGTCTACTGACGCCGACGGAAAAGGCTAGGGTGCGGTGTGAACTCGAGCGCCACGTTAAGCGTTTGCGCAAACGGGCTGAACTCCGCGCCCGGCCCGGACATGTCCAGGATCTGTTCGCGGAAATGAGTCTGCTCGCCCGGCACAGGCTCCGCCACTTCCAGCACCGCCACCCGCCAAGCCGATGCGTCCGCCCCTCACCCACCGTGGTCGGCGCAGAGACAAAACCGGGGAACACCCCGCCCGGCCCATCCACTTTCCAGCGCGGCTCCACCGCGTCCTTGGCGTTGATGATCCTGATCGTCTCGCCTGGCCGCGCCAGGTGCACCCGCACGTCCGCGAAGTGCGAATCCCCAGCACCAGCCGCCGTACCTCTTCCCCATTGACGACCAGGGTCCCGCCATCCACCCCGTCCGCACCCCGTACTCAATGCTATTAATATGGAACGACCCTACCTCAAGCCGCATGTCCACCTCTCCAAATCTGAGTCCCCTGCCGTGCCGTCGACACTCGTTCACTCCGCCCAGTACCGTCCCTCTTAATACAAAATCGAAAATCCAAAATCCTTACACCTTCAGCCTCGGGTCCATTGCGTCCCGTAGCGGCGTCCCCGAACAGGTTAATGCCCAGCACGGTCAGGATGATCATCAGCCCCGGGAACACGCCCAGCCACCACGCGCTGGTCAGGTACTCCCGGCCCTGGCTGAGCATCCCGCCCCAACTTGGCGTGGGCGGCTGCACGCCCAGTCCCAGGAAGCTCAGCGACGACTCGGTGATGATCAGCTCCGCCAGTTGAAAACTGCTGATCACGATGATCGGCGCGATCACGTTCGGCGTGAGATGGCGCGTGATGATCCTCCGGTCGGATGCCCCCAGCGCAACCGCCGCCTCTACGAACTCGCGCTGCTTGGCCACCAGTACCGAGCTGCGCACCGTACGCGCGTACACTACCCAGCTTCGCAGCGCCAACACGATGATCAGGTTGGCCAGCGTAGGCTGTAGCAGCGCCATCACCGCGATGGCCAGCAGGTAGGTGCGGGAACGAGAGCTGCATGTCCGCCAGGCGCATGACCAGCAAGTCCAGCCGAGCCGCCATAAAACCGGACAGCAGCCCCATCATCACTCCGAACACCATGCGCCACCAGCACACTGATGCCGGCGATGCCCAGCGACGTGCGGGCGGCCCAGATCACCCGGCTCAGCATGTCCCGCCCCAACGGATCGGTTCCCAGCAGGTGAGCGGAAGTTCCGCCCCCAGCCAGGCCGGTGGCTTCAGCCGATTCGCCAACGACATCTCGTTGAAGCCGTAGCGGGGCCACCAAAGGCGCCGCCAACGCGACCGCGATCACCAGCACCAGCAAGGCCGCCCCGACCCAGCCGGTCCGCGCCCGCGCCAGTCGCCGCAGCGTTCGGATAACCGCCGCGCACCCTCGGTTCCTGCTCGGCCGCCGCCCGCACCGTCTCCAGCCACACCGGCTCCCGCCAGAACACCCTCTGGCGCTGGGCGAAGGCTCGGCAATTCTCCCCTCTCCTCCCTAAGAGAGGGTCGGGTGAGGAGCACCCTTATGCCGCCTTTGCTCGGTCCCCGTGTCCGTCCCTCGCGCGGTCGGCGGTCAGTGCTCCGGCGCACGCCCGCCTACCCACGCCGTCCCGTCCTCACCCGCGGGTCCAGGTACCCGCACAGCAGGTCCACCATCAGGTTGATCAGCACGAACGCCGCGGCCACTATGATCAGCGCCGCCAGCACCACCGGGTAGTCCCGCTTCAAAGATCGACTCCAGCACCAGCGTACCCACGCCCGGCCATGCAAACACCGCCTCCGTCACGACCGCGCCGCCCAGCAATCCCCCACCTGCAGACCCACCACCGTCACGATCGGCACCAGCGCGTTGCGCACCGCGTGCCGCGTGGTCACCGCCACCTCGGCCAGCCCGCTTGGCCCGCGCGGTGCGGATGTAGTCCTGGGACAGAACCTCCAGCATCCCGGAGCGCGTGAGCCGCGCCACCAGCGCCAGCAGCCACATCGCCAGCGTCACGCTCGGCAGTACCAGTTGCGCAAAGCTGCCCCGGCCGGAGACCGGCAGCGCGTGCAGCACCACCGCGAACACCAGGATCATCAGCATCCCCAGCCAGAACGTCGGTACCGACTGCCCCAGCAGCACCACGCCCATCGAGAGGTGGTCGAACACCGAGTTGCGCTTGACCGCAGAGATGATCCCGGCCGGAATGGCAATCGTCAGGGCGATCAGCAACGCCGCCGCCGACAGCTCCAGCGTGGCCGGCAGCCGCTCCAGCACCACCTCCATCGCCGGCCGCCGATAGGCAAACGATTGGCCCGAAGTCGCCCTGCAGCAGCCGCGCCAGAGTAGTGAGCGTACTGGACCGGGATGGGCTGGTCCAGCCCGTACGCGCGCCGAAAGTCCGCCCTCACTTCCTCGGATGCCTCCATCGGCAGCAGCAGTTGGGTGACGTCCCGCTCAACTGGAGCAGCACGAACGCGATGATCGTCACCCCAGTAACGACGGCACCGCCTGCACCAGCCTGGAAAGCACGATACTCGCCACGCCCGCTGCTCCTCACGTCCACCTAGCCCGGACTGTTTTTCTCTACCTAGGGCCAGCACCGTCCTCAGTTTTCTGTCTGTCCTGGCACCGTGTGCTGGGCAGATCCTTTATCCCACGCGAGGGAAAATCATAAGGGACGTTGTTGATTAACTGGACAAACTCCACGGAGGTTCTGCCTGCAGGTCTGGCGTTTATCGTTTCCTAACATCCTGAACCTCTTCAATTGTTGTCCCATAACAGCCCACTTTCCTATCCCCCAGCCCCGCGCTCGCGGCGTAAATCGAACGCTTACTCCGCAAACCTGACGACTTTTAAATTTCGTATAGTACTACCTTAGAATCCACTGTCAATGTGTTGTTAGGGTCGCGTCTTGCATTACGCAATAAATGTGATTGCAAGACTTGAGTCATAAAATTCTGTTTCGATTATTTTCCACATCATAGCGGTGAATTTTGTTTAGCGCCGCACGGCAGCCGGTAAGAAGCGATTGCAGGATGCGCGCTGTCGGGAACCGATCGACTTCAACAATAGGTGGAAGTGATTCGACCTCAAGACATAGGCGTAGAGAGAGAACGGATAGCTGACGCATCGATCCGGGAAGCCCCTCAATGAATGCCCTGATAGTCGCTTTCGCTGACAAATATCTTTTACCCATCATTACCACGCGCCATTACGTGGTAGAGCAATGCTTCGGCGTGAACTCGCGGATGGCGCGGCATCGTTTCCAACCATGAGTTAATAGACTTAGGCAAGTCTGACACTGATGGCTTCGGCTGATGGCTGGACACTGATGGCTTCGTGGCTTCGACATTTCCGCCCCTCCGATTCTTTCGCCCAACCGATGAATCTTTTCCATTTGTCGCACGGCCATGGGCGTTTTTAAACTCAACGCTTGGAGGATTTGCTTCCGCTTATCTCATTCAAACGCCTCTCCCGAACTTTCAAGCCCTTGGTTCGGTGTCCGTCAAACTCTGGGGCATATCCTTTCAATGCGACCCTATCGGCCCCCGCTATGCGTTTGTGAACTGGGGGCGTATTCGATTATGGTTCGAGGCTATGTGGTTGGCAGCCGATCGCGAAAGTATTAGCGAGTGTGGGTTGGTATCCTCGATTTCTGTATCTCCCTGCTCAATCTGATTTTTCTTCCGGTGTCTTCGCCCAACCAGCATCAAGATTGGGACAAACTCGTCGCCTTGCTGAGAAGGCAGAAGTGGACTGATTTATGGGGCAGGCGCGGGCGCAGCGTCGCCGGGAGTCGATTCACGCCTTTGCTGAAGCGTATCCAAAAATCAAAATAAATTTCGTCGCTGGCGGGGTAGCGATCTTTCCAAGAAAGTTTTCGCTGAACGACGCGCGGGTAAGAATCTTGTCGATGTTGCAGTCGGCGGCGGTCCGCCGATGATCCTCTCACCGCATAGCTGTGCGCTTCTCAAACCGTTGCCCGAGGATTTTAGTTTCGCCTGAAGTCCGCGATCTATCTATGTAGGTGGGTTGAAACATTGTGATGGCGCCGATAGCGATAATCGGCAGTGTTTTCATCGTCGCAAGGCGATGCCGGCTCGGGGCCACTGGCGCGATCAACACAGGATTGGTGAAAAAGTGAGCGTGATGATCGCGGCGGCGCTGCAGCTGCAGCTCGTCCGCGGCCGCCGCCGCGCCACGGTCCGGGAATCCGCCCGACGACCGGACAGGCGCGGCGGCGGTAACGCCGCGATGAAGACGCTCAGACGGCGCATTTCAGCGAGACCGCTCACCTCGTCGCCAGCTCACGCGCCCGCCCGGTCTCCCGCGGAACCGCTGGCGGCTCGAGCGGCCGGCACGCGTGGTGCCAGCGCCGGCGGTCCGATCCGGGAAAACCGCAGCGCGTGTCCTGATCGACGATTGGAATCTGAACGATCAGATGCCGTGGCTCATTGGCTGCAACGATCCGCCAGGTGGTTGACATCGGCACCGCTCTGGGCGTCGCAAGTCCAGAAATACTTCGTCCAACGTGACCAATCTACAGCTGCCGCGAGCTCGCGGTCGTCCGATGGCATCGAGGGAAGTCACCAGACAGCAGCGAAGCGGCCCGGCACCTACCACGTCACGATGCTGCCGAAGCGCAGCAGATTCGCGTGGCGCTCGCGCGGCTCTGACCTGGTACGTGAATCGCTCGTCGATGCTGCTCGACACGATGATGGACGTGACGTTCGCCATCGGCGACACGAAGACGCTGTCGTCCCGACGAGGTGGCGCCAACGCCGCGTCGGAGCGGTGACGTTTCAGTGCCGGAGCGGTCAGACGTCAAATCTAACCTCGCGCCGGGCGAGGCGCAGCGAAGGGCGGCACCGGTGAGTGCGCCTGAGGGCGAGGTCCGGCGATCACGGTTCTCCGGGCGTGCGCGTCGGCTCCGCCAGATAAGCGTCGGCATCCATCAGCTTCGCGGGCGCTGGAGCGCCGGAACGAGCGCGTTGCTGCATCCCGACCTCGCGCAGCCACTGCCGCAGCCCTTGCGCCCGCTCAGGTTCAGCACCGATCGCCGCCACGTCCCTTCGCAGTAGAGCTCGAAGAAGCGCCGGCGCCGAGCGCCGCGCTCCCGCACAGCAGGTGGTGCATGTCGAAGTGCGCCCACGCGCGCGCGCGCAGCGTGGCCGCATCTCATCGAAGTACGCCGTGCCCGGCAGCGGCGTCAGGATCGTGAAGCCCGGCCTGGAACAGCTGATGCCGCTCGACGAACGCCCACAGGCTGCTCGAAATCGGCCTCGCCCCAGGCCGGATCGATGACGAAGTTGCCGGTGACGCCGTAGCCGAGTCGCCGCGCGACCGTCGACGCCTCGCGACGGTCTGGTCGACGGTCGCGTCCTTCATCGACCTGTCGAGCCCGTCGTTGGTCGCCGCCTCGAGCCCGAAGAAGATGTCGAAGTCCTTGCGCGCCAGCGGGCGCCACGCCTCGAGCAGCTCCGGATGGCGCGCCACCAGATCGACGCGGCTCTGCACCAGCATCCACCGCTTGCGGATGCCGCTGCCGCGCAGCGCGTGCGCTAGCTCGAGGCTCCGCGACTGGGTGATGCCAGAACAGATCGTCGGCGACGAACACGTGGTCGCCGACCGACGCGATGTCGCGGCAACACCGAGTCGATCGACCGCTCGCGCACGGACGCGCGCGGAGCTGCCAGATCGAGCAGAAGCGAGCAGCGGAACGGACATCCCCGCGCGGTCTCGACGAGCCACGTCGGGCGGTGCGCCAGGCAGGCATCGCTGGCGCCACCGGTGCCACGTGATGGCGCGCCGGCAGCGGCACCTCGTCGAGCGCGCAGAGTGCCGGTTTCGCCGTCGGTCCGCAGGACCCTCGCCGTCCCGGTCGTGCAGCGCGAGGCCCGGCACGGTCGCCGAGCGGTTCGCCTGCGATCGAGCGCGTCGCACACGCTCGGCAGCGCTACGCTCGCCGTCGTCGAGCACCACCGCGCTGACGTCCGCGCGACCAGGAACGGTTCCGGGGCACGCCGGCGGCGGTGTGCCCGCCGATCGACGATCGGCACAGCGGGCGAGCAGCGCCGCACCTGCGGCGCGCGAGCGCGACGCACTTCGTCGGTCTCGAGCGCGTGCATCGCGGCGATGCCGACGAGGCCGCGGCACGGTGCCGGATCTGGCGTTGCGAGCCGACCGGCTGAAGCGGAGATCGGCGAGCGGTCACGCGGTGGCCGCGCGCTTCGAGCGCGCGCCGCGATGTATTCCATGCCGAGCGGCTCGATGCGGAAAAACGGGCCGAGACCGAACCGCTCGTTCCCCGGAACGGGGCGGAGCAGCAGGACATTCATGTGTGATTCGGACGGTGGCAATAGCATATCCCCGTGGCGTTCCTCGTATCCGCCGTCGTCGCGGGCGCATCGACGGCGCCTGCAGGCCTGCGCCGTCGTGGCCGGCGCTGCTGGTTTCCCTGGAAGGCGCGCGCCGCTTGTCGTTCGACGCCGACGTCCTGTCGCTGCTGCCGCACGACAACCGCGTCATCCAGGCGTTCCGGACGTTCCGCGGCGATTCGGCAGCCTCGATCAGCTTTACGTCGTCTCACTGCGCCGGAGGGCCACGCCATCAACGAATACAGGACGAGATCGCGACTGGGTGGACCGCCTGCGGAGCGCGCCGGAGCTCGCGCGCGTCGATGCTGGGCGTCGTGGACCGCTCGCGCGATTTCGGCTGGCTCGCGGACCATCAGCTGCTGGTGAAGCTGATCAGCCGTCTCGATGAGGCGCTCCGCCGCCTGACGCTGGACGGGATGCGCGCGCGAGTCCGCCGCGCGGCGCGAGCTGCTCACGACAGTCGCCGGAGGTGCGCGCGACCTCTGTGCGTCAGGATCCAGCGGGGTTCTTCTGACCTCGTGCGTGATGCGCTCGGCGGCGCGCAAGTCAGGCTTTCAGTGATGGGCATCAGCGCCGATGACGCCCGGATGGCCGCAGCCGCCTGGTGATCGTCGCGGCCGAACGTCCGCCCTGACGATGCGCCCGGTTTTCGCGGGCGCTCGACGCCAGACTGCGCGAGATCGATCAGCGATCGCCGCATGCTGCCGCTGCAGCGCGACCTGACGCGCCGGACGCAGGAGCCGCGCCGCCGGCTGCGCGCGTCCAGTTCGCCGGAGGGCATCGGATCGCGGTCGAAACCGAAGCGGTGGCTCAAGCGCAGAGCATTCTGAACACGGTCGATCCCTGGTCGTGATCCTCCGCCGCTGCTGTTCATCGTGTTCCGCAGCCTGTGGCTCGTCACCGTCGGTTTCGCTTGCCGCGCTGCCTGTCGCTGGTCGTCGTGCTGGCGACTCGGGTTCACCGGCGCCAGGCTGTCGCAGCGGCCACCGGCGCGGCCGCCATGATGTTCGGCCTCGGCGCGGACGGCGTCGAGCTGCTCTATGTCGCACGTCTGGCGCTGGCGGAGTACGCGGACGGACGTGCCGGCGGCGATCGCGGACCGTCGAGCAGCATGCTGCTCGGCACGTGGACGGCAGCGGCGACCTTTACGGGCTGATGTTCGTCGACTTCCAGCCTGCGAGTTCAGCAGTCTCGGCCGCCTCGCCGGGCACAGCATGATGGATGGCTGGCGTGCGGCATCGACGCCGGTGATGGGTGCCGCGTTAATCGGCCGCCGCGCGTGCTGCCCGCTGCGCCGCGGCTGTGCCGGCGCTGCTGATGCCGACGCGCCGCGGACTGACGCCCGGCGGCGCCGGCTGGTGCCCGCGTCGGCATCCCCGTCCTGACGATCTCCACTGGCCAGCGCCGCCGCCACGCGCATCCGCATCAACCCGACGCTGAGCGCGCCCCGGATCGGTCACCGTACGCGGCGCAGTTCATACGAACGAGACGCGGCGCTGCCAGATTCGGCCTCCAGCAGCGACGCGGTATGTCAGGTGGCGGATGAACCCGCGTCGATGGGCTGCTCGACAACGAACGATCGCCTCGCGCGCCGGCTTGCGTCGAGCTCCCGGCGTCGCGCAGCCGCCGACACGGATGCGCCTCGCCGGCAAAGCCCACACAGCGCCCGCAGTCGCAGGCGCGGTATCGGTCGGACGCAGATCGCGCCGCGCCGAGCGCGCCGCACTCGAACGCGCGCGTGGCCGGCGGCTTCACGCCCCGGGGCGTTCGGATCCGTTTTCGACGCGGCTGCCGTGGCTGCTCGATCCGACCGCACGCCTCAGCGCCAGACGATTTAGCTACGCTGCCCATGGCGGTCTGGCGCGAATCCGATTTCGGATCGCTTCGCTGCAGCGACGCGAATCGGCGGACATTGGCGACTACGTGTTTCCGCTCACTGTGGTTGTACTGCGTCGCGGCGGTGCAGGCAGCAACACACCAACTCGCAA
>ERZ1370068.3929-contig-3026_pt1 | contig 37043 bp, 33 predicted proteins | sample MGYA00561227_ERZ1370068 | MGnify/ENA primary metagenome ERZ1370068 (study PRJEB38410, sample SAMEA6850437) | metagenome | study: Metagenomic assessment of the ecological functions of the soil: analysis of the soil microbiota associated with the...
GGTTGGCGATTGTCGGCAGGCGTAGCGGCGTCGTCCCCGTGGAGTGCCCTGTCACTGGCGGTCACGGCTCCTCCGCAGGCGTCGGTGCGCCCTGCGGCCCCGCGTCGGGGCCCGCTCCGGGTTTATCGTCAGTCGCCGGCCGGCCCAGCGTCCGGCTCGTGCGGCTCGTGCGTGGCCACGCACGGCGACCGTGCTTACCGCTCGAAACAGGGACTATCCTCGCCCGAGTTCGCGCCAGGCAGCCACCTGAGCGAGGGACAGGTCTTGCCGAACGCGGACCACCGCGTCGAAACCCCGGATCGCCGGATCGCGATCCCAGCCGGAGAACGGCAGTACCACATCGGACTCGGTCCAGGTGAACTGGCCGAGTACATCCTCCTCCCCGGTGACCCCGACCGAACCGCCCGGATCGCCTCGCGCTTCGAATCCATCGAGCTCGAGCAGCGACATCGGGAGTTCGCCTCGGTCACCGGGCACGTATCGAGGCCAGCGGGTGTCGGTCGTCTCGACCGGCATCGGCACGGACAACGTCGAGATCGTGGTGGCCGAGATCCTGGCGATCACCGAGCGGCCGACCTTCATCCGGGTCGGGTCGTGCGGGGCGCTCCAACCGGAGATGGGCCTGGGCGACCTGGTCATCTCCACCGGGGCAGTCCGCCTCGAGATCGACCACGAGCTTCTTCGTCCACGATGGGTACCCAGCGGTCGCCGACTACGAGGCGGTCGTGGCACTCATCGAGGCAGCGGAGCGGCTCGGACACCGGTACCACGTCGGGGTGACGGCGACGGCACCGGGTTCTTCGGTGCGCAGGGGCGCCCGATCCCGCAGTTGCCCATCCGCTACCCTGACCTCGCGGAGGAGATGGCGCGCCAGCGCGTCATGAACTTCGAGATGGAGGCGTCGGCTCTCCTCGTCCTCGCGTCCCTCGCCCGCTGTCGAGCCGGCGTCGTCTGTGCGGTCTATGCCAATCGGACGACCGGCGACTTCGTCGAGCGGCGATGCCAAGGACGCGGCCGAGGCGGCCTGTGTCGAGACCGGGCTGGAAAGCCTGCTCGTCCTCGCCGACATGGATCGACAGAAGCGCGAGGCCGGGACGGACCGCTGGCGGCCGTCGCTCTGGCAACACACCGTCTGATCACGCACCGTTGACGGATGCGGGACAAGGGTTCCCGCGACGCGCACGCAGAGACGAGGAGGAGCCCGCCCATGGCCGAGGCCTATTGCGTCAAGGACAAGCAGAAGGTCGAAGTCCAGAACCCGCAGAAGATCACGATGAAGAACGGCAAGCCGGCGCATCCAGGGCACCTGCCCGATCTGTGGCGGCAAGGTCTTCCGGATCGGCGGCCGGAGTCCGGACCGGGCGCTGGATAGCCGACGGGTCCCGCCTTCCGGCGGGGCCCGTTTTTCGTGTCCGGCGGCCGTTCAGGATCTGCCCGGCGCCCGACACGCGGCGCCCGGAGCAAGCGGCAGCGCTCCGGACGAGGCCGACGTCGTCGCGCAGCGCCGGCGGGCACGATCTCGACGCGGCGCCGCGGCAATCGGAGAACGCGATCGGCGTCGACCTGCCCGCGGGCCGGCGTCCAGCCAGCACGCGACCCTGGTTCCGCTGGCGACGCTCCCGCCGACGACGATCCGCTCGGGGCTGGAAGAGTGACGTCGACGAGCGACGACGCAGGCCTCGGCGAAGGCGCGCCGGACGCCCGCTCCATGATCACGGGCCGCGCCGGCGTCGCCATCGGCCTCGGCGTCTCGCGCGACGCTCGCCGCGCGTCGAGCTCCGCGGCCGAACGCCGAGCGGCCAGCGTCGCGAGCCCGTCCGCCTGCTGCCGGGCGGCGATCGACGTGGCCGGCGCCCGCGCATGATCCCGCTGCCGGAACGGCGATCGCCTCCGAGGTGGCCGCGGGCCGCCGCAGCCGCACGGAACACAAGAAAATGTACATAACAGCACGACACAATAACGACATGAGTCAAATAGGTGGTCTGCCGAGCTCCCGCGGGGCGGCTGCCGTCCGCCGCGCTGTCCGCTTTCACCGGGACGAGCCGCGCCGCTGCCGGACGACGATGGCCCCGCCGATCCCCTGGCCGACACCGTGAGGCAGAGGAAGTCCGCGAGCCGCGCCGCCGCTGAACTCCCACTGCGCCAAAGCCGCGGCGATGCGGTGTTCACGCTCGAGCACGGCCGGCGGCGCCAGCGCGGCCCTGTTCGACCGGCGAGGCGCGGCGCCCGCGAACGGCGGCGGCTGGTGCGGGGCTTCTGACGAGCGTCCCGACGATGGCGGATCGAGCGGCCCCGGCAGCCGCGATCCCCACCGCCGGCGATCCGGCCGCGGACCCGGCGCCGGCAGCGGCGTCCCGGACCTCGCCGCAGCATCCGGAACGGACGGTCGCGATCACCCCCTGCGGCCCGGCCTCGACCGGGGTCCGCGCGTCTCGGCTGCGAGGCACCCGCACGCGACCCGCCCTGGCGCACGACCGCCGCCTGGATCCGGCTCGCGCCGAGGTCGAGCGCGAGGGGCGGCCTCGAGGCGACGCCGCCGCGGCGTCGACGCATCACACGTCCGCGATCATCGGGCCCGTGCCACCTCGCGCCGCAACGCCGCCGCTGCCGGATCGGCCCTCGACGCGCGGCACGCGCTCGGATGCGACCATGGTCTTCGACGCGGGCGCCGGCCGTGATCCCCGGCCGTGCGCGCCGACGTCCATTCCGGACTCACTTCGACGAGGCCGCCCCGGCCGACGCGCTCTCGCGACCGCGGAGGAGCAGCGACGATGGCGGTGCACGCGTCGGGATCACGCGGGTTCGGTCGGATCGGCCGCCAGTCGCCCGAAGGCGCCTCATCGAGCGGACGCCCTGACGTCGAGGTCGTCGCGGTCAACGACCTCGTCGACGCCGAGATGAACGCGCTGCTGTTCAAGCACGACTCGACCTACGGCGCCTATCCGGGCGACCGTCGACCACGCCGACGACGTCGCTCGATCATCGACGGGCGCGAGATCAAGGTCCTCAGGCCGAACGCGACCCGGCGGCGCTGCCGTGGGGCGACCTCGGCGTCGACATCGTCCTCGAGAGCGACCGGGCATCTTCACCGACGCCGACGAAGGCCCGGGCGCACATCGACGCGCGGCGCGAAGAAGGTCATCATCAGCGCCCCGGCCAAGGGCGAGGACATCACGATCGTCCTCGGCGTCAACGAGGACACGCTACGACCCGGCGACCCACCACATCATCAGCAACGCCAGCTGCACGACGAACTGCCTCGCGCCGGCGGCGAAGGTCGTCCACGACCTGCTCGACGATCGAGCGCGGCCTGATGAACACGATCCACAGCTACACGAACGACCAGCGCATCCTCGACGTCGCCCACAAGGACCCGCGCCGCGCGCGCGCAGCGCCGGCCAGAACATCATCCCGACGACGACCGGCGCGGCGAAGGCGCTCGCGCCTCGTCATCCCGGACCTCAAGGGCAAGTTCGACGGCTTCAGCCTGCGCGTCCCGACCCCGACCGGTCAGCGTCGTCGACTTCACCGCCGACGTCAGCCGGCCGACCTCGCGTCGAGGAGCTCAACGACGCGTTCCGCGCCGCCGCCGCAGGCCCGCTCAAGGGCATCCTCGGCGTCTCGGACGAGCCGCTCGTGTCGATGGACTTCAAGGGCGACAGCCGCGCGCTCGATCATCGACGCCGAGTCGACGATGGTCCTCGGCGGGACGATGGTCAAGGTCATCGCCTGGTACGACAACGAGTGGGGCTACAGCTGCCGCGTCGCGGACCTCATCGCGCTTCGTCGCCGGCGCGCCTGCCCGTCGCCGCCTGACCGGCCGCGACCTGACACAGCCATGGACAAGCTGACCATCCGCGACGTCGGACGTCGCCGGCAAGCGCGTCTTCGTCCGCGTCGACTTCAACGTCCCGCTCGCCGACGGCAAGGTCACCGACGACTCGCGGATCCGGGCCGCGATCCCGACGATCGCGACGCTCCTCAACGGCGGGCGCCCGGTCATCCTGGCCAGCCACCTCGGCCGGCCGGACGGCAAGGTCCAGGACGGCCTCCGCCTGCGGCCGGTCGGCCAGCGCCTGACCGAGCTGCATCCGGCCGCAACGTGCCGGTCACCGGCGACGCGCTCGGCGTCGGCACGGAGGACGCCGTCAAGCGGCTGCGGCCGGGCGAGGTGCTGCTGCTCGAGAACCTCCGCTTCCACGCCGAGGAGGAGGAGAACGACCCGGCGTTCGCCGCGGCGCTCGCGGCGTACGCCGACGTCTACGTCAACGACGCGTTCGGGACGGCCCACCGCGCGCACGCCTCGACCGTCGGCATCGCCAAGCTCCTGCCGGCCTACGCCGGGCCTGCTGATGGAGCGCGAGATCGAGATGCTCGTCGAAGCCTGCTCGAGAGCCCGGAGCGGCCGTTCGCGGCGATCCTCGGCGGCGCCAAGGTGTCGGACAAGATCGAGGTCATCGACCACCTCGCTGACCAAGGTCGACATCGCTCGTCCTCGGCGGCGGGATGGCCAACACGTTCCTGCTCGCCCAGGGCAAGGCCGATCGGCAAGAGCCTGGCCGAGCCCGACCGCGTCGAGGACGCCCGGCGGATCCTCGTCGACCGCCGAGAAGCAACGGCGTGCGCGGTCATCCTGCCGGTCGACGTCATCGTGGCCAAGGAGGTCACCCGCGGCACCGAGTACAAGACGCTCCCGGCCGAGAAGATCCCGGCGTCGTGGCACATCGTCGACCTCGGCAAGGCGAGCCAGGACCTGATGGTCGAGGCGCCTGGCCGACGTCAAGACCGTGTTCTGGAACGGGCCGCTCGGGCGTCTTCGAGATCCCGTCGTTCGCCCACGGCACGAAGGCGCGTCGCGCGGCTGCCTCGCCGACCGCGCCGAGGCCGGCGCGACGGTCGTCGTCGGCGGCGGCGACTCGGTCGCCGCGGTCGACCCAGCAGGGCCTGGCCGACCGGATGACCCACATCTCGACCGGCGGCGGCGCGTCGCTCGAGTTCCTCGAGGGCCGCGAGCTGCCCGGGTCACCGTCCTGCCGGATCGGCTCCGGACGAGCCGAAGCCCGTCCAGAAGGCGGCGGCGGTCGAAGGCCACGCGACGTGAACACCGCTGATCGACGTCGTCGACGCGCGCGAGATCCTCGACTCGCGCGGCAATCCGACGGTCGAGGTCGACGTCGTCCTCGGCGACGGCTCGGTCGGGCGGGCGGCGGTGCCGTCCGGCGCCTCGACCGGCGCCCACGAGGCGGTCGAGCTGCGCGACGGCGACAAGGCGCGGTACGGCGGCAAGGGCGTCCTGACCGCGGTCGCGCAACGTGACCGACACGATCGCGCCCGGCGATCTACGGCCTCGACGCGGCCGACCAGGCCGGCATCGACGCGCTGCTCGTCGACCTCGACGGGACGCCCAACAAGGCGCGACCTCGGCGCGAACGCGATCCTCGGCGTCTCGCTCGCCTGCGCCCACGCGGCCGCGGCGCTCGTACGACCTGCCGCTCTACCGCTACCTCGGCGGCGTCGGCGCGCGGACGCTGCCGGTCCCGATGTTCAACATCCTCAACGGCGGCAAGCACGCCCAGGACTCGACCGACTTCCAGGAGTTCATGGTCATGCCGGTCGGCGCTCGACACGTTCGCCGAGGCGCCTGCGCGCCGGCGCCGAGGTCTTCTGCGGCGCTCCGGGCGATCCTCCACGACGAGGGCCACGCGACCGGCCAGGGCGACGAGGGCGGCTTCGCCCCGTCGCTGCCGTCGAACGAGGCCGCGGTCGAGGTCATCCTGCGGGCGATCGAGCGGGCCGGCTACCGGCCCGGGCGAGGACGTCGCGATCGCGCTCGACCCGGCGACGACCGAGCTCGTCGAGCCGGGCACCGGCGCCGACGGCGCACCGACCCGCTACGTCCTCGCCAAGCGAGGGCCGGACGCTCGACTCCGGCGAGCTCGTCGACCTGTGGGCCGACTGGGCCGCGCCGCTACCCGATCGTCTCGATCGAGGACGGCCTGGCCGAGGACGACTGGGCCGGCTGGGCAGCAGCTCGACCGAGCGGCTCGGCGACCACGGTCCAGCTCGTCGGCGACGACCTGCTCGTCACGAACACCGAGCGGATCGCGCGCGGCGATCGACGAGGACGGCGGCGAACTCGGTCCTCATCAAGCTCAACCAGATCGGGACGCTGACCGAGACGATCGAGGCGATCGACGCTCGCCCGGCGGGCCGGCTGGACGGCGGTCGTGTCGCACCGCTCGGGCGAGACCGAGGACACGACGATCGCCGACCTCGTCGTCGCGATGGGCACCGGCCAGATCAAGACCGGCGCGCCGTCGCGCTCCGAGCGGGTCGCCAAGTACAACCGCCTGCTCCGGATCGAGGGCGAGCTCGGCGACGGCGCGCGCTACCTCGGGCGCGCGGCGCTCGGCCGGCCGAGGCGCGTCGCCGCGGCGCGGCGTCGGAGGCGGGCGCCCGCGTGACGTCGGTTCGTCGATCGCGGCGCCGATCGTCGCCGGCCTATGTCGGCATCGGCATGGCCGTCACGATCGCGGTCAGCTTCCTGCTGGTCATCCCGATCGAGTCGATCATACTGGCTGCTCGCCCTGCCGGCCGGGCTGCTGATCGGCTACTACGCGAACCAGCGCAGCGACCGCGCGGCGCCGGGCCGTGGTCGCGGATCCTGGCCAACGCGCTGTTCGCCGGGCTCGTCACGGGCGCTGACCGCTCGCGGCGCTCCTGCTCGCGGTGAAGGCGCTGTTCTTCTTCGCCGACAACGGCTATCCGACTTCAACCGCGATCGACCCAGGCGACCGGCCAGCTGGCGTCCCGCCGCCGTGCGACAGGGCGGGGCTGGACTGCGTGTATGCCAGCGCCGTTCGCCGCGGCGCAACGGCGCTCGCCGCTCGCGAGCGCCGGCGGTGACGGACGCCGCGTCGTTCACGAGCTTCTACTGGGCCCAGCAGGCCTCGACGGCGCTGACGCTGATCGTCCTGACCGAGGCCAGGCGCGCTGATCGGCGGTCATGGCTTCACGCTGCGACCAGCGTGGACGACGGCCTCCTCGTCGGTGGACGCGCGCCCGAGTTCGCAGCGAGCGGCAGCGCGAAACGCCTTCGGCGGTGCTGGGCGTCGGGATCGCGAGGGCAAAATATTTCCAGCTCGCCGTTTTCGCCGGGGCCTTTGGTCGTCGCCGGCGCGGCCTTCGCGGTGGTCTTCGTCGCGGGCTGGCTTCGCGGCCGACTTCGCCGGGCCTCGCGGCTGGGCTTCGGCGGTCGCCGTCGCGGTCGTCGCCGCCTTCGGCGGCAGCCTCGGTTAAGTTTTTGCTCGGACAGTGCCGCGCGGCCTTGCTTATGTCTGGGCGCCCTTCGCCTTGTCGGCCTTGCCCGGCCGCGATGTGACCTGGCGGCCTTCGGGCCTGGCCTGTGCTCGTGGCCCTTTGGTGACCCGGGTCGAGTGGCAGTTCGACGCGCCCCGCCGGTCGCTGCGTTGAACTTGAGCGTCAGGCGCGACTTGTGGCGGGCGGCGGCGCTGGTGGTGGATCGCGCCGGACTTGGCGGCCCGATCGAGCGCGGCGGGCGTCGGCAGGTGAGCGGTGATCGCGGCGGCCTCGACGGCCGCCGTTGCGCCGGTGGGTCGTGGCGTCGAGCGCCTTGGCGATTGTACGCCGCGTCTTGCGGCCGCGGTTCGGCGCGGCTGGCGGATGCCCGTGGCGCCGCTCGCCTGTCGGACGCGCTGGAAACCCGACGGCGTGCGTGTGCGCCCGCCGTCCGCAGGTGCGAGGTGCCTCGCTGGCGGGCGTGACCTTCAGGAGCGGGTGATGTGTTTGGGCGCGCACGGAACGGTGCCGACACGGAGGCGCATGGTAGCAGAGAGGCACCGTGGCTGGAGCCAGCGGCCGGCTTGCCGCGCCGACGAGTTCCGATCGGCCAGACTGGTGGCTCTGTGATCGCGATCGTGGGCGGCTCGCCACCGCCGTCCTGTGGGCGGATGCGACGCCACTGGCTCGGCGCGGGAGCGCCCCGGCTCATTGGGCCGTGGTCGACGCTCGGCTGGGTCATGCTCATCGGCCTCTCGCCAGGCCGTGCCGCTCGTCGTGTTCACGAGCCCGCCGGTCGAGCTGACCCAGACCGAGATCCTCCACCTGACGGCCGCGCAGTCGCCAACCCGGCGCCCAGGCTCCTCGTCTCACCTGCGCTGCGGCGCGGCAAGGTCGGCGTGGGGGGCCAGACGACCGAGGGGGCGATCAGCGACGCTCGTGATCATCGCCGGCGACAGCGATCTCCGGCCCGGCAATATGATCCTGGCGCTGATCATGCGACTGGCGTCGTCCTCGCAGCGACAGAACGTCGTTCCGCCGAGGAGGCAGCGGGCCAGATGGTCAGCGCGCCGGTGACAGCTCTGCTCGCCCTCGGCGGAGCTGTTCTGTCTTCTGCATCAACCTCTACACGAGCCGTCGCCGCCGACTCCCGATCGCCCGCTGTCTTGGCGCCTGCGCGCGTCGCCGGAGCTACTCGGCGTAACGATCCCTGATCAACAAAGCGTGGCGGCTCCGACCTGACGATCGGCCGCTGTTCGTCGTCCTCGTCGGCATCGCCGAGGTCGCCGGGACGGCGACGTACGCGTTCGGTGCTCGCGACAGCGCTGCGATCGCCGCCGTCATCGCTTCGCAGTTCGCCGGGAATCGCCGCGATCGCGGCGTTCTTCCTTGTACGGGAGCGGCTGAGCAGTGTCCAGGTCGCCGCGGGTGTCGTGACGATCGCGGTCGGGGTCGGCTGGCGGCCGTCCAGACGACCCATGCTGAGGAGCGAGGATCGGTCGTTCAGCCAGAGGTGCCGTGGCCCGGAGGCGTCCAATGATGCGCTGGAGCTCGTCGTTCAAGCGTCCGCATACGCCTGCGCCTCGACCTCGACTCTGGGCGTCGCGACCCAGGTTCACAGCGCCGCGAGGTCGTCACGGCAGACGCCGCCGAGCGTCGTCCGGCGCCCGATGCGAGCGCATCCGCGCGATCGCGCTTCGGCCCGGCTGGGCGCGCGGCGAGCGGGTCCTCGCCGCCCATGCCCCCGTCCATCTGGCGAGGTTGGCGGTGGAGCCTGCCGCGGAAGATCTGCCCGGCGCCGGCGGGCGACGCAGGATCGTGGGCCGTCCACCACGCGCGCGCCGGCGTCGACCGCCACGCCGCTCAGCAGCCCGATGCTGGCGAGGATCGGTACCAGGTTCCACGGCCGCGGCACGAGGATGGATATCGACCGCCAGCGCGTGAACGCCGGCACGAATGAGGAACGCCGTCCGATCCCGGCGGATCCAGCTGCCAGGCAGGAGCACGCCCATGCGACGGCCACGATGGGCGGCAGGCGAAACACGATGGCCGACGGAGCTCAGCCAGCGCCGGAAGACGAGCTCAAGGACGATGATCGTGGCGATCGAGAGCAGAACGCCGGGAGCACCACCAGCGCCCTCATTTACCAGGCCCGTCTCCGGTGGCCACACCCTAATGCGCCCGCACGGTTGCTCCGGGTGTCACCGCCGACCCGGTCCGCGAACGCACCAGCCGACGGGCGCCCGCCCCGGCTCCGAAGCCGGTACTGTCGGATCTCGCGGGGATCGCCTGGTCGAGCCAGTCGCCGACGCGGCGCGCCGCCGCAGACGCGCTTCACGGGGGGTTGAGCAAGGCGGACGTCGCCGGCGCCGCGAATTTCACGCCGGGCACGTCGTGCGGGCCAGGCCGAACGGGTCCGGACGGGTCGGGCGCGGTGCCCTGCGCGGTGAGGATGAAGCCGGTCGTCGCGGGCAGATTCCGCGGGCGGCAGCCGGCGGTCGTCTGCGTGGTGCGGCGCCGAGGGAGGAGGAAGACCGCGGCGGCCGCGACCTCCCCGGCCAACAAAGCCGCCGACCCCGGTCGCGGAGCGTGAAGCGTGCTCAACCGGAAACCCGCCGCCGGCGTCGACGATTCCCAGGCAGTCCAGCCGGACGTCGATGTTCGGCGCGGCGTCCATCTCCCGGATGAGGTAGTCCGGACATCAGTCGACGACTGGTGCGCGCCGCGAACGAGAAGCGCGATGCGGGCTGGCGCAGGGCGAGGTGGACGGCAGCGAGCCGGCCGAGTCGCGCCGCCGACGACGTAGACGGGCTCGCTGCAAGCCCCGGCGCCTCGCTCGTCCCGGACCCGTAACGCCGCGCGCGGCTGACGAGCGCCTCGAAGTCGTTCGATCCCCATTCGTGGCGACACGAGACCGCAGCGGTCATATCACGACCGCCCAAGCCCCGCAGCTCCGTGCCGTCGTTCAACGTCACGATGTGGTCGTCGTGCCATCCGACCGCAGGTCGGTCGCCGAACGGCCGATGACGGAAGCGCGTCTGAACGTGACGCCTGCCAAAGGCACAGGTCAGCTCGGCGCCGGTGGCGCGCCGGCCGGGCCGAGGTAGTTGCGGAGTATCGGCTCGAAAGCCTCGCCTGTCCGCCCAGGTCCGATTTGCCTGACGAGGGTGACCGACAGGCCTTGTCGCACCGTAGACGGCTGCGGGCGCGAGCCCCCGCGGCCCACTGCCAGATCACCGGTGATGTCGACGCGTTGTCCCCGACGGTCGCTCGTACGCCCAGCGCGCGCTCCGGCAGGATTCGAACGCCCCCGGCCGACGGGAGCGCGCGGCCGTCGGTTATGATCACGACGGGCAGCGGCCCTCGATCTCCCGGAAGTCTGTCGAGTCGGGCTTGCTCGTCGACGGACGCCGCGTCCAGGAACCGGAAGTGCACCAGATGATCCTGGCGAGCGCGTGCCGCAACCTCGACGTCGCAGGGTCGTAATGGATTCCCGACGACGAGATCGCGACGGCCCCGCGTTCGTGCTCGCGTCCAGCGGGCGAGCGCGCACTGGTAGACGACGCGAACCGCCGGTCCGCCTGACTGATTGCGGCTGGTGATTCACGTCTCGATCTCGAGGATCATCGACTGGACGGTCGCCTTTACGCCGTGAAGTCACCCTGCTGCCCAATCGGTGAGCGCATTTCGCTGCGCGGTGGGCTTGTACGAGGCAGTGAGACCGCGCCGAGTTTTATGCCGGTCTCGCCCGGCATCCAATGGTCGGCGATGCATCGGAAGCGCGACCGGTCGCCCTGGCGTCGCGAAGCTTCTGAGCCGATCGATCGCGTCGGCCGCCAGGATTGCCCGGCGCGTGATGCCCGTAGTCGTATCGATTGTCGACCGTCAGGTGGAGCGCTGGCCTCGTGTCGTCTCGTCGTCGACGAGGAGGATGACTGCAGGAAGCTCGCCGTCGGACGCGGCTGAGACGGATCCCTGCATGCCGGGCCACCGTGGATCGCGTCAACGTCGATGGCGGTCTTCGACTCACGACTCGGGTCGCTCCGCCGGCCTGCGTACCACCAGGAACTCCGCGCACCGACCGCCCCGGCCTTGACTGCAGGACTCCAGACATTGTCGGAACTCGGCCTGGCATCGCGCCGGTCTCCGTGTCGTAGAACAGCGTCCGGCCGTGGGTCACGGCGAACGGGCCGTCGATCGCGATCGGCCAGACGCGCCCGTGTAACTGCCGCCCTCGAACAGGTAAGCCGGCAAGCCACTGGCTGTGATCGCGTCGCGTCCCGCAGCCCGGACTCCAGCGATAGAGCCAGACCGCGTCCTTGTCCAGATCGGCGGGGCGATGGCGGCTTCGTCGTAAGACCGCCAGTCGCGACATACGCGTCGAGCCAGCGCTGACCATTCGATCCGGCGTGAACTCGCCGTCGGGCGGCGCGTGTGCCAGGTCGTGGCAGAACGGGCCGGGATCCACGCCTTACGGCGCGCCCTGGATCCACGGCTTCGCCCTGTCGCCTGTCAGACGTCGATCCGCCAGCCGTCAAGAGCGCCCGGCGCCAGACGTCCGTGTAAAGCGGAACACCATGGCTCACACGGCCTGCCGGTCGAGAGGTCCGTCCCGCGCTGGTGGCGGCGGACCTGGCGCCTATGACATCGCCATCGAGCCGGACGCGGAGGTCGTCGTATTCGAACCAGTCGAGGAACCGGTCGTAGCTGCGCGGTCGAGCCGTAAGTCGATCGGCTGGCGTGTCCAGCCAGCCAGGTCGTGATCGAAAAGCTTTGGTCATGAACGACCCTGACGCGCTCCGCGTCCCGGTCGACAGGCCTGGTCCACGCGTCCCTCGAGCTCTGCCGATCTCGGCGGCCGGCTGCGTTCCGGCGTATCCACGCTGGCGTTTCGCTGACGGACTTGAGTCTGACCTGATCACGACGCAGATCGTCGGGCGCGGTGTTTTCGATCGTGCGCCCGTATGTGGGTCCGCGCTGCCATCGTCACCTCTCGTTATCGTGCTCGATCCTGATCTTCGCGGAGCGTATCGGGCCACGCCTTCGCCGTGCGCTTACGACGCCGGTCGCGGTGGCGACCCCGTGGGACGCTACACCCTGCCTCGTGACGATGCCCCAGGACCGCCTTCAGACTTGTCCAGTTCAGCCGCGCCATCGCGCCCGACATCGTGGGCGCCGCATCCGCGAACGGCCACTAGCGTCATGGGCAGGGCTGCACCCGACTTGTTTGTGGCTGGCTTTCGACTCCGGGCCCGCGCTCAGAGACCGCGTGGTGGACTGGGCGATACCGGCTGTTCCACCTTCCACCTCGCGCGAGTAGGGGCTGGGGTGTCATCAATTTCCAGAAGAGCGCGTTCGGCTCGTTACGACGCATCACCGTCAATCTCGGCGTGAGCCTGGATCGTCTCGCATCAGGATAATACGATGTCGGATCCGGCTGTGAAACCCCGTTTCCACCGTGCCACCGGTAGCATCGGTTTCCCGCTGGACTCGCCATGACAAAATGGTGGACGATCGATGACGCGGCACCAACTTCGGCGATCTCACTTCGGAGGTTTAGACGTTGTCCTCAGCGAGCTCTGCTGACCATCAGCGAGAGCGGGCTTGCGGACCACAGCTGGTTCTGCGAACAATGCAGCTCGTGCACCTGCTGGTCGCGTCCCGCCCCACGAACGGGTCCTGCGCTACTGGCTACCGGACGAGGGTCCTCTCGTGACCATCCCCCAGGACCGCCTGCGCAACTTCTCGATCATCGCCCACATCGATCACGGCAAGTCGACGCTGGCGGACCGGCTGCTCGAGCTGACCCACACGATCGAGGGCCGCCAGATGATGAGCCAGGTCCTCGACTCGATGGACCTCGAGCGCGAGAAGGGGATCACGATCAAGGCGCGCGCCGTCCGCCTCGAGTACACGCGCCGACGACGGCCTGATCTACGGCCTCAACCTCATCGACACGCCCGGCCACGTCGACTTCGCCTACGAGGTCAGCCACAGCCTGCAGGCCTGCGAGGGCGCGATCCTCGTCGTCGACGCGACCCAGGGCATCGAGGCCCAGACGCTCGCCAACGTCCACCTCGCCCTGCGCGAGGGCCTGACGCTCATCCCGGTCCTCAACAAGATCGACCTGCCGTCGGCCGACCCCGACACGATCATGGACGAGCTCGAGAACGTCCTCGCGATCCCGCGCGAGGAGGTGATCCTCGCGCAGCGCCAAGGACGGCACCGGCGTGCCCGAGATCCTCGAGGCGATCGTCGCCCGCATCCCGGCCCCGAAGGGCGACCCGGCGAAGCCGCTCCAGGGCCTGATCTTCGACAGCCACTACGACGCCTACAAGGGCGTCGTCGTCTACGTCCGGCTCGCCCAGGGCACGCTCCAGCGCACGACGACCGATCCGGCTGATGGCCAGCGGCGCGACGGCCGAGCCGCTCGAGCTCGGCGTCTTCCGGCCGCAGCTCGTCCCGGTCAAGCAGCTCGTGGCCGGCGAGGTCGGCTACGTCGCGACCGGGCTCAAGAGCGTCCGCGACGCCCAGGTCGGCGACACGGTCACGACCGCGCGCCCGCCCGGCCGACGAGCCGCTGCCCGGCTACCAGCCGGCCAAGAGCCTCGTGTTCGCCGGGCATCTACCCGGTCAGCGGCGAGGACTACCCGCTCCTGCGCGAGGCGCTCGAGAAGCTCCACCTCAACGACGCGAGCTTCACCTACGAGCCGGAGAGCTCGGTCGCGCTCGGGTTCGGGTTCCGCTGCGGGTTCCTCGGCCTGCTCCACATGGAGATCGTCCAGGAGCGCCTCGAGCGCGAGTTCGACCTCGACCTCATCGCCTCGCGCGCCGTCGCGTCGAGTACCACGTCAGTCCTGACCCACGGCCGCGGCGACGGTCGTCGTCGACAACCCGGCGCTGCTCCCGAACCCGACCGACATCGAGGCGATCCGAGGAGCCGTGGGTCAAGCTCAGCGTGGTCACGCCGAGCGAGCTACATCGGCCCGCTGATGGAGCTCTCGACCAACCGGCGCGGCGACGTTCATGAACATGGAGTACCTCGACCCGACCCGGGTCGTCCTCCACTTCGAGATGCCGCTCGCCGAGCTGATCGTCGACTACTTCGACCAGCTGAAGAGCCGCAGCCAGGGCTACGCCTCGATGGACTACGAGGAGCTCGGCTACCGGCCGGCGAACCTCGTCAAGGTCGACATCCTCGTCAACGGCGAGCCGGTCGACGCGCTGTCGCTCATCGTCCACCGCGACCGGGCCCAGTCGATCGGCCGCGCGCTGACCGAGCGGCTCAAGCAGCTGATCCCGCGCCAGATGTTCGAGATCCCGATCCAGGCGGCCGATCGGCTCGAACGTCATCGCCCGCGAAACCGTCCGCGCGATGCGCAAGAACGTCCTCGCCAAGTGCTACGGTGGCGACATCACCCGCAAGCGCAAGCTGCTCGAGAAGCAGAAGGAAGGCAAGCAGCGGATGAAGCGGGTCGGGTCGGTCGAGATCCCGCAGGAGGCGTTCCTGGCGATGCTCCGGATGGACGAGGGCTAGACCGGCCGATGGACGAGTGGATCCCGACTCCTGCCAGCGGTCGCTCATCGCCGCTCGGCCTGGCGCTGCTCCTGCGTCATGCTCCGCCTCGACGCGGAGCGCTTCAGCGCCGCCGAGTACGACGAGGCGACGCAGGACGGCGAGCGGCCGCTCGTTCCGCCGCCGGATCGCCGTGGTACGGGTCGGGTTCGTCCTGATCGCCGTCGCGATCCTGTTCATCCACCCGCGCCGCCGCGAGGAGCTCTTCCTCGGCGCCGGCGACGACCGGCTGAAGCGCTCGTCTGCGGCTTCGCTCTACGGCGTCGATCGGGGCCGGCGTGCGCGCTCGGCGTCGCGCCTCTACCGCTACCACCGGATCCGGCTTCCCGGACGCCTGGTCGTACCCCGGCGCGCTGCTCAACTGCGGTCTCGACCGCGCTCATCGACGAGGTCACGTTCCGCGGCGCGATGTTCGGGCTGCTGCTCGCGACCGGCCTCGAACCCGACGCGTCGCGAACATCATCCAGGCGATCGTGCTACACGCTCGACGACGCGGCTCGGCGCGCCGGGCCGCGAACCGCTACATGCTCGTGATGGCGCTGCTCGATCGGGCCTCGTCGGCGGCTGGCTGACGGCCGTGACCGGCGGCATCGCGGCCGCGTTCCTCGGCCACTGCGATCACCCGCTTCGCGGTCTTCCTGTCGCACCGGCCACGCCGGCCAGTTCATAGCCGCGCGGCCGCGGAGGTCGAGGAGATCGACAAGCAGCCGCCGGCCGCCCGAAGGCTGGCGCGTCATCGGTCCGCGGGAGCGGCGTCGCGGGATCGGTGACGGCCGCGCGAGCTCGCCGACCGGCGCCGCGACCGCGGCCGCCCGTCGCGCTCTACGTCCACATCCCGTTCTGCGTCTCGCTCTGCCCGTACTGCGACTTCGTCGTCTACGCCGGCGCCGCCGCGCGCGGGCCGCGCAACCGGGTCGGCGGCGCTCCTGGCCGCGCTCCGGGCCGAGCTCGGCCTGCGGGCCGACGCACTCGACGCGACGTTCGGCGAGCCGGGCGCCGCGCCGGCCGGCTGCTCGATTCGGTCTACCTCGGCGGCGGGACGCCGTCGCTGATCCCCGCCGACGAGCGTCGCGGGCTGCTCGACCTGGTCCGCGCACCGGTTCGGCATCGCGGCACGACGCCGAGGTCACGCTCGAGGCCAACCCGGGACCCGACGAGCGGGGCGACGCGGCGGCGCTGCGCGCGGCCGGCGTGACGCGGCTGTCGATCGGCGCGCAGAGCCTCGACGCCGCCGGAGCTGAAGCGGCTCGGCCGGCGGCATCGGCCCGCGGACGTCGCGCGACGCCGTCGCCGACGCGCGCGGCGGCGGCATCGGGTCGGTCAACCTCGACCTGCTCTACGACGTGCCGGGCGGCTCGCGTCGCGACCTGGATGACGACGCTCGACGCGGCGCTCGACCTCGGCGCCCGACCACCTCTCGCTCTACGCGCTGACGCTCGACGACCCCGATGCCGAGGGCCTGACCGGCGCCGGCGGCGACCACCTGCCGACGACGGCCGGCGCGCGCGCGCTGGCGCGAGAGCCGCCCGGCCGGAGCAGGACGAGGACCGGGCCGCCGGCCGAGTACCACCATGCGGTCGTCCGCCTCGGCGACGACGGCTGGCGCGGCTACGAGATCTCGCAACTGGGCGCGGCCCGGCCACGAGAGCCGCCACAACCTCGCGTACTGGGAGCGACGGCCGTACGAGGCGGTCGGGCCGGGAGCGCACGCGTTCGACGGCGCGACGCGGCGCTGGAACGCGGCCCGGCTCGACGGCTACGTCGGCGGCGCTGACCCCGCCGGGTCGGGCGAAGCCGCGGCTGCCGCCGGGCGGCGCGGAGATCGATCGACCGCGACCGCGGCCGCCGCCGAGGCGGCGATCCTCGGGCTCCGCACTGGACACGGCGTCCTGCCGCTCGGCCGCGACCGAGCTGCCGCTCGGACGACGTGGTTCGGCTGGGCGCTCGCGGCGGAGCTGCTCGACGTCACCGGCCGACGACCGGATCGTCCTGACGACGCGCGGCCGCCTGCTCTCGAACGAGCTGTTCTCGCGGCTCGTCTGACGTCCGGTCCCAGGGACCCGCTAGGGCAGCACCTGGCGGGCGATGTCCTGGCGAGGCTGGCACAGACCCGGGCGCCGTGGTGACGCCGCCGACCCGTTCTCCATGTCGGGCACGGTCGCTGCGCCCTCCGAGGGCGGCCCGACGGACACGGCAGACGACGGTGTCGCCCTTGCGGACGACGACGCCGGCCATGATCGCGTTCGAGAGGCCGGTGCAGAACGCCCCGTCGCCGAGGCCGCTCACGTCGCCGCCGAAGTAGCCCGGCGTTCTCGAGCGTCACCCCGCCGCCCTGAGTCCTGCGACGTCGGCTGGGCGTTGGCCTTCTCCTGGGCGTAACACCGCGGCGCCGTTGCCGTCGCTCTTCGCGATCCGGACGAGGTACGTCTTCTCGCCGTCGGTGATCATGCAGTCCGGGGCGTTGGGCAGCGTCCGCATGTCGATGACGAGCCCGAGCGTCGCCCCGAGGAGGCCGCTGAAGTCGAGGCGTCGGCGTTGCCGCCGACGAGATCGCGGGCGGCCTCGGTCGCTGAGGAACGGGCAATCGGCGCCGATCCCGTCTCGCGTTGTTGCCGAGCTCGTCGGGGTTGACGCCGGCGCTCCGCAGGAGCGCCGCTGAACGAGCTGGCCGATGATGAAGGCGAAGACGATGAGCCCGACGATCAGGATGACCCCGACGATGATCCGCGACCTTCAGGCAGCCGGGGATGCCGCCCGGCCTGACCGTCGGCGGCGGCGGCGTGCCGCCGCCCCACATCCTGCCGGCCGGTGGGGACCCGCCGAGGTGGCGGGCGGCGGCGACCGCAGGCAGTGGCGGGCGGCGGCGCGGCGTTCGCGCCCCAGAGCGGCGCCGACGGCTCCGGCGCGGGGCCGGATGGGCCACGGCTGGGCGGGCGGCGGCGGTGCCGCGTTCGGGCCCCAGAGCGGAGCCGAGCGGTGCGGGAGGCGGGCCCGGCGGGCGGACGGTGGCTGCGCGGGCGGCGCGTTCGTCGGGCGGCGGCCCAGCCGCCCGGGCTCCTCGCCCTGCGGCGTGCCCGACCCCCACATCGGTCCCCTGTCCGCCTCGACCCGCTCACGACGTCCCTCCCGATCCCAGCCCCGCGATCGACGCACCGATCGAGCCGCCCGCGACGTGCGATCGTAGACCGCTGCGGCGGTGGCAGAATGGGCCTCCGAGCGTTGACACTCCGCGCCCTGGACTGCTAAAGTTCGTTAGCACTCTCCACCTGCGAGTGCTAATCCCCAAACCACGCACCAGAGGCCAGCCCGTGACGCGCCGCGTCCGCACCGCCGGCTCGCTGGATCCCCGATCCCAGTCGATCCTCCGAGCGGTCATCGAGGAATACGTCGACAGCGCGACCCCGGTCGGGTCGGCCGCGCTCGTCGAGCGCTACCGCCTCGGCGTGTCGAGCGCGACCGTCCGGAACATCCTCGTCGGACCTCGAGGAGGCCGGGCTGCTGACGCACCCGCACACGTCCGCCGGCCGCGTCCCGACCGACGCGGGCTACCGCTACTTCGTCGAGTCGATCGGCGACAGCGCGATCGCTGCCGCCGGTCGAGCAGCTGATGATCCGCCACCAGTTCGGCCAGGTCCAGCACGCCAGCGAGCAGTGGTTCCGCCTCGCGGCGACGATCCTCGCCGCGGCCAACCGGACCGCCGCGATCGTGACCCCGGCCAAGCCCCGGACCGCCCACGTCCGCCGGATCGACATCGTCTCGATCTCGGACCGCCTCGCCAGCCTGATCATCGTCGTTCCGCGAGGGCGCCGTCCGGCAGGTCCTCGTGACGCTCAGCGCCACCACCGAGCAGGAGGACCTGACCCGGGCCGCGGTCGTCCTCGACGGGATCATGGCCGGCCGGACGGCCGCCGACGCCGAGCGGGCGCTCGCCCGGATCGACGCCACGGCGCCCATCGGCGCCCTCGTCGAGCTCGTCGGCCAGCGGGTCCTCGCCGCGGTCCGCGGACTACGACTCGAGCCCGCATCGAGGAGGTCTTCAGCGACGGCCTCCTGCACGTGCATGGACGCGCCCGAGTTCGACCGGAGCGACAAGCTGCGGCGCGTCTTCGCCGCCCTCGAGAACCGCTCCTACCTCGGCGAGCCTGTTCGACTCGATCGCCGGGACGCGGCCAGGTCCAGGTGTTCATCGGCGCCGAGAACGGCCCCGACGAGATGCGCGACGTCGCGCTCGTCCTCGCCTCGTACGGCGAGCCCAGCCGGGCCGTCGGCGTCGTCGGCGTGCTCGGGCCGACGCGGATGGCCTACCGCCAGGCGATCGGCACCGTCCGCTTCGTCTCGGGCCTCGATGAACGAGCTCGTCGCCCACATCCACGCGTGACCCACACCGACCACGACGCCACGGCCGGGAGGAGCTGCATGAGCCAACGCACGAGGGCCGAGGAGCGCGCCGCCGAGATCGACATCTCGCCGACGAAGCTGCTCGCCGACATCGAGGCCCTGACCGGCGAGCGCGACGCCGCCCTGCAGAAGGCCGAGGAGTACCTCGCCGGCCTCCAGCGCGAGCGGGCCGAGTTCTCGAACTACCGGCGGCGGACGACGGAGGAGCGCGAGGCGATGCTCGGCCTCGCCGGCGAGGACCTGATCCGCAAGGTCCTCGCGCCTCGCCGACGACTTCGACCTGCGCGATCGAGGCCCGGCCGGCCGAGATCGCGAACGACGCCTGGGTCGAGGGCGTCGCCGCCATCGACCGCAAGCTGCGAGTCCTGCTCGAGAGCGAGGGCGTCACCCAGATCGACGCCTCGCCCGGGACGCCGTTCGACCCCCGCGAGCACGAGGCGATCGCGTCGCGTTCCGGGCACCGGCCACAGGGACGGCGAGATCGTCGAGGAGGTCCGGCGCGGCTACCGGCTCCGCGATCGCGTCGTCCGGCCCGCGCTCGTCGCCGTGGCGGCGTCGCTGACGGCGGGCCCGCCGGCCGACCGCGGCGACCGGACGAATCGACCAAACCGACTGAACTGACCACACGCCCGACACTGACAACCACAGGAGACACGACACACATGGCCAAGATCATCGGCATCGACCTCGGCACGACGAACAGCGTCGTCGCGGTCATGGAGGGCGGCGAGCCGACCGTCATCGCCGTCGGCCGAGGGCGGCCGGACCGTCCCCGTCGGTCGTCGCGTTCACCAAGACCGGCGAGCGGCTCGTCGGCCAGCTGGCCAAGCGCCAGGCGGTCACGAACCCGGCCAACACCGATCTACTCGATCAAGCGCTTCATGGGCCGCCGCTGGGACGACCCCGAGATCGAAGCGCGCCAAGGAGCTCGTCACGCTACACGGTCGAGAAGGACGCCAAGAGCGACGGCGTCGGTCGTCAAGGTCGGCGACAAGACGTACACGCCGCCCGAGATCAGCGCGATGATCCTGCAGAAGCTCAAGGCCGACGCGGAGGCGTACCTCGGCGAGAAGGTCACCGAGGCGGTCATCACGGTCCCGGCCTACTTCGACGACACCCAGCGCCAGGCGACCAAGGACGCCGGCCGGATCGCCGGCCTCGAGGTCCGCCGGATCATCAACGAGCCGACGGCGTCGGCGCTCGCCTACGGCCTCGACAAGAAGCAGCGACGAGAAGATCGCCGTCTACGACCTCGGCGGCGGCACGTTCGACATCTCGATCCTCGAGCTCGGGCGAGGGCGTCTTCGAGGTCAAGGCGACCAACGGCGACACGCACCTCGGCGGCGACGACTTCGACCAGCGCGTCATCGAGTGGCTGCTGGCCGAGTTCAAGAAGGACCAGGGCATCGACCTCTCGAAGGACCACCAGGCCCTGCAGCGCCTCAAGGAGGCCGCCGAGAAGGCGAAGATCGAGCTGTCGACGACCTCGTCGACCGAGATCAACCTGCCGTACATCACGGCCGACGCCTCGGGCCCCGAAGCACCTCGTCGTGACGCTGACCCGGGCCAAGCTCGAGGACCTCGTCGCGCGACCTCGTCGAGAAGACGACGCGAGCCGGTCGAGGCCGCGCTCAAGGACGCCGGGCTCAAGCCGGCTGACATCGACGAGGTCATCCTCGTCGGCGGCCATGACCCGGATGCCGGCCGTCGTCGAGGCGGTCAAGGCGATGTTCAACGGCAAGGAGCCGCACAAGGGCGTCAACCCGGACGAGGTCGTCGGCGATCGGCGCCGCGATCCAGGCCGGCGTGCTCGGCGGGCGACGTCAAGGACGTCCTGCTCCTCGACGTCACGCCGCTGTCGCTCGGCATCGAGACGCTCGGTGGCGTCGACGACGAAGCTCATCGAGCGCAACACGACCATCCCGACGTCGAAGTCGCAGGTCTTCTCGACCGCGTCGGACAACCAGCCGCAGGTCGAGATCCACGTCCTCCAGGGCGAGCGCGAGTTCGCGCGCGGACAACAAGACGCTCGGCACGGTTCATCCTCGACGGCATCCCGCCGGCGCCGCGCGGCGTGCCCGCAGATCGAGGTCACGTTCGACATCGACGCGAACGGCATCCTCGACGTCAAGGCCAAGGACCGGGCGACCGAGCAAGGAGCAGCAGGTCCGGATCACCGCGTCGTCGATGCTGTCGCAAGGACGACGTCGACAAGATGGTCCGCGAGGCGTCCAGAGCACGCCGACGAGGACCGCCAGCGCCGCGAGGAGGTCGAGACCCGCAACCAGGCGGAGCAGCTGACCTACCAGGCCGAGCGGACGCTCAAGGACCTCGGCGACAAGGTCTCGTCCGAGGACAAGGCCGAGGTCGAGAACCAGGTCGTCGTCGCTGCGCGAGGCGCTCAAGGGCTCGGACATCGTCGGCGATCACGGCCGGCGCTGCGGCGCTCGCCGAGACGCTCAACCGCGTCTCGACGGCCGCCTACCAGGCGTCCGCGTCCGAGGCCGGCCCCGACGGCACGAACGGTGCCGGCGGATGAGCCGGGCGAGGGCGAGCAGTGCGGGCGAGGCCGAGGGCGCCGGCGGCGGCCGGCAGGCGCCGGCGAGGAGACGGTCGAGGGCGAGTTCAATGGAGGTCCGACGGCCGGCACGGCGCGCCCGACCCGACGGCAACAGCCGAGGCCGGTCCCGGATCCCGGGTCTGGCTCCGCTCGTTGTCGGGAAACCGACAGCCGAGTTGATCTGACGCGTTGTTCGCGGTCGCGGCAGGTACTATGCCATCAAGGCGCTCGCCGTCACCAGGAACTCCTGTCGAGCGCTGACGTCTGTCAGGGTCGAAAGAGGGGTTCGGATGGCGGCTGGTATCCGACCAGTGATGCCGGCTCGCTTCGCGGATCGCCGCGTTCAGCCTGGCGTTGTTCCTCGCGGCGTGCTCCAGTTCCGCGCGGCCGCGCCGAGCGCCGATCCGACGACGGACGAGCTCGCCCACGTCCTGGCGCGCGGCACGCCCTCGGCTACGCCGAGCCCGACTACCCACCGCAATCGCTCCGCAAGGAGGGCGTCGCTCGCGCCCCGTCCACGAAGTGCAAGCCGAACCAGATCACCGCCCAGGAGGTCACCGGCTTCGACATCGAGACGACGAAGCTGGTCGCGCAGAAGCTCGGCGTCGAGGCGTGCTTCGTCCAGCCGACCTTCACGGAGGTCACCGCGGGCGGCTGGGGCGACCGCCTCGACATCGCGTACGCGTCAGGGGCGATCAACGCGAAGCGCATGGAGAAGCTCTTCATGACGCAGCCCTACTACTACATCCCGCAACGGTTCCTCGTCCGGACGGACTCGCCCTACCAGAAGCCGTCGGACCTCGACGGCATGACGCTCGGGACGTGCACGAGCTGCACGGTCGAGTCGTACCTCCAGGGCACGCTCAAGATCCCCGGCGTCGACCTGGTCCAGAAGGTCAAGGACCCCAAGCTCGCTGGGCTCCGAGACGCGAGGGCCCCGGCATCGACGCGCTCGCCACCGGCGATCTCGACGCGTTCCCGACGTCGGAGCCGGTGGCGCTCGAGGCGATCAAGGAGGGCAAGCCGCTCCGCCTGCTCGACGAGAGCGCGTTCTCGATGTATCCGAGCGGCTTCGTCGACAAGTAGCTCCGGCCTGTCGGCGAAGGCGTTCGTCGATCGCGTCAACGAGATCATCCGGACCGCCCACGCCGACGGCACGCTCAAGGCCATGTCCCAGGATTGGTTCGGGACCGACTACACGACCCAGGCCGGGAAGTTCGACCTGACGCTGCTCGGCCAGGAGGTCAGTGATCGAAACCCGCATCTGGGCGCGCCGGCTCGCCGCCGCTGCCACGTGCCTCGTCGTCGTGGCCGGCTGCAGCGGGACGGCGTCCTCGCCGGCGGCCACAGCGGCGGCGACCCGGCCAAGGACAAGCTGGCCCAGGTCCTCGCCCGGGGGACGCTCGTCCTCTGGACCGACACCGAATACCCGCCGCAGTCGTTCAAGGTCGACGGCGCGGCCCGCTCGGCCGGGACGAAGTGCGCCCCGAACCAGCTCACGGCACCCGAGGTCTCGGGCTACGACGCCGAGACCGGCAAGCTCGTCGCCACATCGCTCGGCGTGGAGCCGTGCTTCGTCGACGACGCCGTTCGACTCGATGATCGCCGGCGGCTGGGGCGACCGCTTCTGACGTCGCGTGGGGCTCCGGCGCGATCACCTCGTCGCGCCTCGAGAAGCTCCTACGTCACTCCAGCCCTACTACTGACGCCGGCGAGCTTCTTCGTCGCCGCGGACGTCCGCGGTCACGAAGCCGGAGGAGCTCTCGGGCAAGCAGATCGGGGCGTGCGCCGGCTGCACCCACGAGCTGTACCTGCGGCGGACGCTCGAGCTGCCCGGCGTCCACGCTCGACTGGCTCGTCGACGATCCGAAGATCGTGACGTACAACACCGAGCCGCCCGGCCTCGCGAGCCGTTGCCAAGCGGCGACATCGACGCGCTTCCTCTGCAGCGAGCCGGTCGGCCTCGCCGCGATCAAGGACGGCGCCAAGCTCAAGAAGCTCGACACGCCGGCGTTCTTCACCCAGAAGACCGGCTACATCGACCGGAGCCTCACGCTCGCGCCGGCCGCCTTCGTCGACGCGGATCGGCGCGGCGATCCAGGACCTGCACGCCAAGGGCAAAGCTCAAGGAGCTGTCGGTCAAGTTCTTCGGCACCGACTACGCGACCCCGGCCGGGCAGTTCGACCTCGCGAAGGTCGGCCAGACGGTTCCCTAGCGGCGTGACGCGCGTGATCGGCCGCTTGACGAGGCCGTTCCGCCGGAGCCTCCGGGCGCGCCTGGTCGGCTCGTTCCTGCCTGCCGTCGACGGTCACCGTCATCGCCGTCAGGGCGGTCGCCTACGTCCGGGCGACGGCGACCTGATCGGATCTCGCTCTACGACCGCCTCGACGCGGTCGCCGGCATCAAGGCCGACGCGCTCGACCGCTGGATCGACGAGCAGAGCCGCGAACGTCGTGTGTTCGTCGGGCGTGATGCCCGGGGTCGGCGACGACGCCCGGGCGTTCCTCGACGACGCGGCCACGGCCGCCGACCGGACCGCCGCCGAGGCGCGCCTGCGGGAGGTCTTCAAGACCGTCGTCTCCCAGACCGCGGACGCCGAGGAGATCTACGTCCTCGACCTCGACGGGACCGTCCGCGCTGTCGACGCTGGGCGTCCACGAGGGCGCGTCGCAGGCGAAGGAGGCCGTTCTTCACGACGGGCTCGTCCCACACCACCGTCCAGAACTCGTACCGCTCGACGCTGACGAACCAGCCGACGATCACCGGTCGCGACGCCGCTGTTCGACAACAACGGCGGCGGCCGCCGGGTGGCAGTGGTGGCTGCGAACCTCAGCCTCGAGCGCGTCGACCGGATCGTCCTCGAGCCGGACCGGGCCTGGAGGCGACCGGGCCGGGCGTACTCAGTCGATGCCGACGGCCGGCTGATCCAGGGATCATCGGCCGCCGGCGCCGAGCGGCGTCATCCACTCGACCGCGGTCGACCTCGTCGCGTCTGGCCAGAGCGGCCGCGGTCTCTACGCCGACTACCAGGGCAAGCCGGTGGTCGGGGTCTACTCGTGGCTGCCCGGATCACGCCGCCGGGCTCGTCGCCGAGATGACCGCAGGACGAGGCGTTCGGGTCGGCGCGCCAGCTGGCGCTGACGATCGGGCTGGTCGGCCTGATCTCGGCGCTGCTGCTCGCGATCGCGATCGCGTCTCGTCGCCCGCCGCGTCACGCGGCCCATCCTCGCCCTCGCCGCGACGCGCGAGCCGCGTCGCAGGCCGGCGACCTGCAGGCGACGTCGGGCGTCCGCTCGGAGGACGAGGTCGGGACGCTCGCCGTCGCGTTCGACGACATGACCGCCCAGCTCCGCGAGGACGTCGAGAGACGCTCGAGCGGCGGGTCGACGGACCGGACGGCCGAGCTCGAGGAGGCGCGGGTCGAGGCGGACTCGGCGAACCAGGCGAAGAGCGCGTTCCTCGCGCGCGATGAGCCACGAGATCCGGACGCCGATGAACGCGCGTCATCGGCATGAGCGGGCTGCTGCTCGACACGCCGCTCGACGACGAGCAGCGCGACTACGCCGAGACGATCCGCACGTCGCGGCGAGGCGCTGCTGACGATCATCAACGACATCCTCGACTTCTCGAAGATCGAGGCCGGCACGGCTCGAGCTCGACGCCGAGCCCGTTCGTCGCTGCGCGGCGACGATCGAGGGCGCGCTCGACGTCATGGCGCCGACGCGCGGCGAAGAAGGACCTCGAGCTCGGCCTACGCGATCGACGCGGACGCTGCCCGCCGCGGTCGTCGGCGACGCGGCGCGGCTGCGCCAGATCACTGCTCAACCTGCTGTCGAACGCGGTCAAGTTCACCGAGCAGCGGCGAGGTCGTCGTGCGGTGACCGGTCGCCGCTCGACGCGCGACGGCGCGACGGCGCTGCGGGCGTGCGGCGGTGCGAGATCCGGCTCGCGGTCTCGCGACACCGGCATGGGCATCCCGGCCGACCGGATCGGGCCGGCTGTTCCAGTCGTTCAGCCAGGCCGACGCGTCGATCGCCCGGCGGTTCGGCGGCACGGGCCTGGGCCTCGCGATCAGCCGCGCGCCTGTCCGAGCTGATGGACGGCTCGCTCGTCGCCGAGAGCAGCGGCATCCCCGGCGAGGGCAGCACGTTCACGCTCACGATCCGCGTGCCCGAGGCGGAGGGGGCGGTCGGGATGGCGCGGCTCGCGCGCCGCCCGTCGCGCCGGTCGAGCTGGCGGGCCGGCGCGTGCTCGTGGTCGACGACAACGCCGACGAACCTCCGGATCCTCGTCGCCCAGCTCGAGCACCTGGGCATGGCCGTCACCGCCCTGCGGCTCCGCCGGCGAGGCGCTCGACGCCGCGAAGGGCGCCGGGTCGGCGTTCGACGTCGTCGTGGCCGACCTCCGGATGCCCGGCCTCGACGGGCTCGAGCTGACCGCCGCGATCCGGGCGGCGCTCGGCGACGCGGCACCGCCGATCGTCGTCCTGCTCCGTCCGCCGGCCACCGCGATCGCCCCGACGGCGTCGCGGCCCTTCTCACGAAGCCGGTCAAGCCGGCGGCCCTGCGCGACGCGCTCGTCGGCGCGCTCGGGGGCCGCGTCGAGCGAGCCGCCCCGCGGCCGACGGAGCGGGTCGCCGAACGCGAGCTCGGGACCCGCCACCCGCTCCGTGTCCTGCTCGCCGAGGACAACGCCGTCAACCAGAAGCTCGCGCTCCGCCTGCTCGGAGCGGATGGGCTACCGCGCCGACGTCGCGAACGACGGGCTCGAGGCGGTCGCCGCGCTCGAGGCGTCGGCCTACGACGTCGTGCCTGATGGACGTCCAGATGCCGGAGCTCGACGGCCTCGAGGCGACGCGCCGGATCCGCCGAGCGCTGGCCGGACCGCGCCATCCGGATCGTCGCGATGACCGCGAACGCGATGGAGGGCGACCGCGAGATGTGCCTCGCCGCCGGCATGGACGACTACGTCTCGAAGCCGATCCGGCCCGACGAGCTGGCTGGCGGCGTTGCTCGCCGCGCCCGGCCGCGCGGACGAACCGGCGCCGCCGGCGGCTGACGCGACGGCGTCGGGGACTCGGATCTCAGAGCGGCGTCGTCGGCGGCAGGTGGACGTCGAACTCGACGGCCCGCTGGAGGAGGACGGAGTGCGCGGCTGGTCCTCGGCGACGAGACCCAGCCGCTCGAAGACGGCGTAGCGCGCCCGGTGGGCGGTCCCGGATCTGCGGCGTCAGCCGGTCGTGCCAGACCTCGTACCGGCCGAGCCGCCCGTCGGGCTGCCGGGAACCAGCCGTCGAGCGGGTGGGTGAGGACGAGCGCCGCGTCGTCGGCGTCGGCGAAGCCGTCGAGGCGGCCGGCGGGCTCCGTCGAGCCCCTCGAGCGCGACGATCGCCGCGCCCCAGCCGTCGCGGCACGCGTGGACGATACGAGACGCATCGCCCGTCCGCGTCCCACTCCGCGTCGATCCGCGTCGCGCCGCCGGTGCCACGGCATCCACCAGACGTCGGCGCGGGACCGCGGCCAGCGGCGAGTCGAGCGTCGTGCCGAAGAAGAAGACCGCGCGTTCGCCGTCGGGCCCGATGACGTACGCCCGGTAGTTCGTCTGGAAGAACGAGACCCGCAGCGCCGGCGCGATCGCGAACCGGAAGTCGACGTCCCGGAACGACACCGCGGAGACGAACCCGCGACGCCGGCCGTCGTCGAGCGTCCGGACCTCCGGCGTCAGGTCCCGCGGCAGCGACGGCGGCGAAGCCGGTCCGGGTCGACGGTCGAAGCGTCACGAGCGCGAAGTGCTCGAGGGTCGTCGATGCGTCGAGTCCGCTGAGCAGCGCCTGGGGCCGGGCGAACCTGTCGGCGACGGCGATGGCCATCGGCTGGTTCGGCTCGGTCAGCAGGCGTGGCCGCGCCAGCCTAGCCGAGGAACAGGTCGACCGACGGCGCCAGCGCGCCGCTCACGAGGACGACGAGGTAGGCCGCGATCAGCAGCAGACCCGGCGTAGAGGTGGACCTTGATGTTGACGCCCATGATCGCCATCAGGCCGTACGGGTTGTCGTAGTTGGGCTCGAGGCCGCGCGAGACCTGGAGCGCCAGCGGGATCGTGAGCAGCATCGAGCAGCGCCGGGATCGGCAGGATGCCCGAGCGACGACGCCGACGACGAGCGATCGCGTACGCCGCCGCGGCCGCGACGCTGGTAGCCGGCGATGACCGTGTCGCTGCGAGAAGCGGACCGGCAGCGTCCGCTTGCCGGCCCGGGCGTCGCCGCGCCGGTCGGGGATCTCGTTGACGTACAGGATCAGCGCGACGAGCAGCGCGATCGGGAGCGACGCCACGAACGGCTCCCACGCGCAGCGCGTCCCGCCGGTCTGGACGACGTACGCGCCGAGCAGCATCAGCGGCCCGAACCCGATGCGCGACGGCGATCTCGCCGAGCCCGCGGTAGACGAACTTCAGCGGCGGCGCGGTGTAGCCGAGGCTGACGATGAACCCGACGACGCCGATGACGAGCAGCGCCGGTCGAGCCGTGCGTCGCCAGCAGGATCAGCCCGATGAGCGCCGGCCAGCGACGTAGAACACGCGTCGCGAGCGTCGCCATCTGGCGCAGCGACGACGAGCCCGTACTGGATGACCCGCGAGCCGCCGCTGAACTGGGTCGGCGTGACGTTCGCGTCGTCGGCGCCCTGGACGGTGTCGAAGACGTCGTTCGCGACGTTCAGCCCGAGCTGGACGAACGACGCCCCGATGATCGTCAGCACGCGCCGCGACGCAGGTCGAACGAGCCGTGGCTGCGCGGCGATCAGGATGCCGAGCGACGACCGGCACGATCGTCGCGGTCAGGAACGGCAGGCGGGTCGTCCGCAGGGCGAGGAAGCCGAACGACAGCCGCGGCTTGACCGGCGTCCCGCGCTCGGCCGACAGCGCGTCGAAGTAGCGGCGCGACTGGCCGACCGAGCGCTCCGAGTACTCGAAGAACGGGACCTCGGCCTCGTCCCAGCCCCAGGCGCGGTCGGCGCGGCGACGGCGACGTGACCGCCGCCGGCGCGGTCGCCGCGGCCCCAGACCGTGACGTGGCGCCGCTCGTCGTAGCCGTAGCCCGGCTGCGGGCGGATGTGCGAGCCGGTCAGGAGACCGTCGCGATCGGTCGGGACGGTCGAGCCCGGCCGGCGCGGCGAACGTCGCGCGTGCCGGTCGGCCGGGTCGATCGCGGCCGTCGACCGCGACGCTGACCGGATAGCCGTCGGCGTCGTCGAACCCAGGTCGCGATCTGGTACGGATAGGTCGGCGAGCTTGCTCGAGGCCCGGTCCGGGCGTCGAGCGTCGCGGTCGGTGCTGTCGCATCACGCGGCCTCCTCGCCGGCGTCGGTGACGACCGGCGCGGTCGCGGCGTCGCCGTCGGACCAGTAGAGGACCCGGCGCGGCGTGATCTCGATGAGCGCCCGCTCGAAGAAGAGCGGCAGCGCGACGCGCGCCTTGAGGAAGCAGACGATCGACGGCTCCTTCGCCTCCCAGATCGGGCAGGAGCCGCTCCCAGCCGCCGTGCGGGTCGTCCTCGATGACCCGGGCGTCGCCCTGGATCGTGCGCGCGGTCGATGCCGGCCGCCGACCGCGATCGGGATCGGTGATCGACACGCGACACCTCGGGTTCGCCGCTGATGTGCTCGAGCTTGCGGCTGAACAGGCGTCGACGAGGTCAGTGTAGATGCTGCTCGCCGTCCCAGAGCGGGATGAGCGGGTAGGTGACCGGTCGGCCGCGCGTCGTCGACGACGGTCAGCTCGCCGACGAGGGCTGCCGTCGAGGAGCGCCGCGACGGGCTCTGGCATGGTCGGCCATCGGTCGACTCTGGGCTGCGATGTCCGTGCTACTGTGCTACGCACGGTAGCACGTTTTGCGTACGCCCGTCTGACGTCGTGCCGAGGCACCGCTTCGCTGCCGACGCCTGCCGGTCTCGGCGACGTCGCGGTACCATGCGCGCCCATGCCCGAGCCGCCCACGACCCTCGCTCATCCATGCCCGCGGGCTGACCAAGCGCTTCGGCGAGTTCACCGCGGTCGACGCCATCGACTTCGACGTCGCGCCCGGCGAGTCGTTCGGGTTCCTCGGGCCGAACGGCGCCGGCAAGACCTCGACGATGCGGATGATCGGCTGCGTCTCGCCGGTCACCGACGGGCACGCTGCGCGGTCCTGGGCATGGACCCGGCACGCGACGGCCCGCGGATCCGCGCCCGGCTCGGCGTCGTGCCCGCAGCAGGACACGCTCGACACCGAGCTGACCGTCCGCGAGAACCTCGTCATCTACGGCCGCTACTTCGGCCTGCCGCGGGCCGAGGTCGCGCCGCCGCGCCGACGAGCTGCTCGAGTTCGCCCAGCTGACCGAGCGCGCCGAACGACCAGGTCGAGCCGCTGTCGGGCGGCATGAAGCGCCGCCTGACGATCGCCCGGGCGCTGATCAACGAGCCCGACGCTGCTGCTCCTCGACGAGCCGACGACCGGCCTCGACCCGCAGGCCCGCCACCTGCTCTGGGACCGGCTGTACCGGCTCAAGCAGCGCGGCGTCACGCTCGTCCTGACGACCCACTACATGGACGAGGCCGAGCAGCTGTGCGACCGGCTCGTCGTCATGGACAAGGCGAAGATCGTCGCCGAGGGCAGCGCCGCGCGAGCTGATCGAGCAGCTACTCGACGCGCGAGGTCACCGGAGCTCCGCTTCGCGCCGGCGTGCCAGGAGACGCTCGACGGCCAGCTCGACGGCATCGCCGAGCGGATCGAGCGCCTCGCCGACCGGGTCCTGCTCTACGCCGACGACGGCGAGGCGGCCGCCGTCGCCGTCCACGCAGCGCGGGTCTCCAGCCCGAGACGGTCCTCGTCCGGCGCTCGTCGCTCGAGGACGTCTTCCTGCGGCTGACCGGCCGCTCGCTCGATCGAGTAGGCGCGCCGATGACCGCGCCTCGCCGCCGCGATCGTCGAGCGCCGTCGGCCGCGTCTCGAGCACCGCTGCTGTCGTACCGGCGCACGTTCCGCGCGTCGATCTTCATCGTCGTTCCTGACGCCGGTGCTGTTCCTGACGGCGATGGGCCTCGGGCTCGGGCGGTACGTCGACGCGTCGGACGCGGCCGGCGCTCGGCGGCGTCGCCGTACCTCGCAGTTCCTCGCGCCCGGGCCTGCTCGCCGCGACGGCGATGCAGTCGGCGTCGTTCGAGGCGACCTTCCCGATCATCGGCCGGGCTCACTGTGGAGCCGGATCTTCCACGCGATGTACGCGACGCCGATCTCGCCGCGCGACATCGCGCTCGGCAACCTCGCTCTGGATCGCGCGTCCGGCTGACGCTGATCGCGACGGTCTTCACGCTCGTCATCGTCGCTGTTCGGCGCGGCCGACGTCGCCGCTCGATCGTGCTCGCCATCCCGGCCGCGGTCCTGACCGGGATGGCGTTCGCGGCGCCGATCGCGGCGTTCGCCGCGACCCAGCGGACGCCGGACAGGTTCAACGCGATCTTCCGGTTCGGCATCACGCCGCTGTTCCTGTTCTCCGGCACGTTCTTCCCGATCGCGATCGCTGCCGGCCGCGCTCCAGGCCGTCGCCTGGCTGACGCCGCTGTGCCACGGCGTCGCGCTGACCCGCGGCCTGTCGCTCGGGACGATCGCCGACGACCCGGTCGCCGCGCGTCGATCCACGTCGTCTATCCTGACGATCGTGCGTCGGTCGTCGGGACGTGGCTGGCGATCCGGACCGATCGAGCCGACGGCTGGTGCGCGGATGACCGCGCTGCCGCCGTCACGCCGACGTTCGCTGTTCGGCAGCCGCCGCGTCGCTGCGCCTGATCGAGCGCAACCTGCTACGTCTACCAGCACGGCTGGATCGTCATCCTGTCGGGCTTCTTCGAGCCGCTGTTCTACCTGCTCGAGCATCGGGTTCGGGCTCGGCGCGCTCATCGGGACGGTGCCGGGCCCGGCGGCCAGCCGATCACGCTACCAGCTGTTCGTCGCGCCGGCGCTGCTCGCCAGCGTCGGCGATGAACGGCGCGATCACCGAGAGCACGTTCAACTTCTTCTTCAAGCTCAACTACAACAAGACGTTCGACGTCGATCCTGTCGACGCCGCTGTCGCCCGGCGACATCGCGCTCGGCGAGCTGGGCTGGGCGCTGATCCGCGGCGGCGCTGTACGCGATCGGGTTCATGGTCGTGATGGTCGTGCTCGGGCTGGTCGTGTCGCCGTGGGTGATCCTCGCGCTGCCCGGCCGCGCTGCTCGTCGGGTTCGCCTTCGGGGCGGTCGGGATGGCCGCGACGTCGTTCATGCGGACGTGGCAGGACTTCGACCTGATCCAGCTCGTCGTCCTGCCGATGTTCCTGTTCTCGGCGACGTTCTATCCCGATCGACGACCTACCCGCCGGCGCTGCAGGTCGCTCGTCCAGCTGACGCCGCTGTACCAGGGCGTCGACCTGCATCCGCTCGCTGACGGTCGGGCGCGATCGCGCCGATCCTGCTGGTCCACGTCGCGTACCTGACGGTCATGGGCATCGTCGGGCTGGCGATCGTCGTCGCGGCGGCTCGACAAGCTGCTGCTCAAGTAGCGGCGCGCGGACGGACGGCGCGCGCCCTCGCGGCGCTGACCGCCGAGATCGTCGCGCTGCCGGCGCTGCCCGCGGCTGGTCGAGTGGCGCGAGCGGGTCGCGCGCGAGAAGGTCGCGCGGTTCCGCGACGAGACGTACTGGGGCCGGCCGCTGCCGGGCTTCGGCGACCCGGACGCGCGGATCCTGCTCGTCGGGCCTGGCGCCGGCGGCGCACGGGCGGCAACCGGACGGGCCGCGTCTTCACCGGGCGACGCGTCGGGCGACTTCCTGTGGGCGCGCGCTCGCACGGCGCGGGCTCGGCCGACCGCCCGTCGTGCGCGGCGCGCCGACGACGGCCTGACGCTGACCGACGCCTACATCGCGGCGGCCGTCCGCTGCGCGCCGCCGCTCAACAAGCCGACGACCGACGAGCGCGACGCTGCGCGCGCCGTTCCTGGTCCGCGAGCTCGCGCTGCTGTCGAGCGTGCGGGTGGTCGTCGCGCTCGGGCACGTTCGGCTGGGACGCGGCGCTGCGGGCGTTCGCGGAGTCTGGGCCATGCGGCGCGCCGGAACCGCGCGTTCGGGCATCCGCGAGGCGCACGATCGGGCCGTACACGCTCGTCGGGTCGTACCACCCGAGCCAGCAGAACACGTTCACGGGCCGGCTGCACGGCGGCGATGTTCGACGGCCGTCGTGCGGCGCGCGATCGACGTGGCGTTCTCGCCGGCGCGTAGAGGACGATCCGCATGGCGTTCGCTAGGTTCCGAGGCGCTCGTGGCTGCGGCCGAGGGCGACGCTCGGCCGCCGCCTGCCGGATCCGCATCGGCAGCGCTGATCCGGATGAACGGCGGCGAGGTCGATCCGGTCGCCGGCGAAGTCTGGACGCTCTATCCGGTCTGGGACGACACCGGACCGCGAAGACGGTGGCCCGGCAGCGAGCCACATCGTCCGCGAGAACGAGGACGCTCCGACGCGCGTGGTCCCGACGTCACTGCCACCTGGCTGGATCGCGATCGCGCGACGACGGCGGTGGCGACCACTGCCGTACTCGGCCCGGACGACGATGCCGTGCTCTGGGATCACGAGACCGGCCGGTTCGCGGTCACCGTGCCGCTGGTCCAAGCTGCCGGGTTCGCCGCCAGACCACCGGCTGACGACGGCGTCGAGCCGTTCGAAGGCGACGCCCGGGATCGCCTCGGCCGCGTCGATGAAGCGTTCCGAGCATCGCCATCCGGTGGCCGCGCCCGATGCACTCGGGGTGGACCGTGACCATGACCAGGCCGCCGGGCGCGTGCTCGTGTGCGTAGCGCAGCTCCTCCGTCCAGATCTCGAGCACGGCCGACGGCGCCGGCCAGCCCGACCGCCCGGGCCCGCGGCTCGAAGTGCGGCCAGTCGTCCATCGCCCAGTAGACCGGCACCTCGACGAGCGAGCCTGGCTCGCCCTAGAGCGTGCCGTCGGCGACCGAGTGCCGATCGCCGTGGCGGACGCCGATAGAGGCTCGTAGTCGCCCGCCATGAGCGAGCTGTCGTAGGCGGAACCCGGCGCGCCTCGAGCCAGCCCGAGCGTCCCCGCGCCGAGCGACCAGTACGGCGCGCGGAACCCGGCCGGCGCGACGCCGGTCACGCGCACGCACGGCGGCCACGGATCGACTCCAGCACGGTCTCGTTGCGCCTCGTCGCCGGCGAGCGTCCGCGAAGTCCTCGTGGAACCAGCCGCGGCAGGCGACCTTCGTGCCCGCCCGCGCACGAGCGCGTCGGTGTCGTCGATGAACGTCGTCGAGCGTGTGGCCCGGCACGAACCATGTCGCCGGGATGCCGCGTCGCGTCGAAGCAGGTCGAGCAGCCGCTCGACCCCGACCCGCGGCCCGAACTCGGCGTGGCTGCAGCTTCACCGGCGGGTCGCCGCGGCGGATCGAATCGGAGATCGCGTCGTGGTCGACGGTCAACGACGACGGACAGGCGTCGGCGCGGCGGTCATCGGGCCTCCGGCACGCGGCTCGGGACCGGGGCGACGCTCGGCGGCGTCAGTCGGCGGTCTTGTCGGAGACCGCACGCATGCAGCGCCGCGGCACGCCAGGAGGTCCGCGACCGATCGCGCCCTGGAGCAGGTTTGCGACGTCGCTTCATGCGCGCGCCGAGCCAGGCGACGCGCCATCCTGGAACCGGTCGGGCGCTGCGGTTGCGCCGCTGGATCCCGCGCGTTCCGAGGTCTAGCCGGCGGACGAAGGACTGCACGGGCTCTGGCAGCCTCGTGCGGAAGTCGGCGTCGTTGAAGCCGATGTCCGGCGGGCCTCAGCTGGCCCGCGGCCCATTTCCGTCGCCGGCACGCCGGTCGGCGGACGTGGTCTCGGACTGGCGTGCGCCCCGGCTCACCGCGTTTCCGGCGCCACAACGCGGCATGGCGCCGAGCGTCATGGTAGAACTCGGCGACCACGCCAATGCCCAATGGCCGTCCCGACCCACCGCGTGAGCCGCGGCATCGCCAGGGCGAGGATCGATTCCACCAGGCACGTCGCCTGGCACGCAGTCAGCGGTGTCCTGCGGCAGTCCCAGTGATCGCGGCGAGTCGGAGCGCGAACGATGCTGAACTGGTGAGATCGGCGCTCCTGAGCGGTCGAGCCAGCTCGGGTTTCAGGCCGCCGGCATCTTCTGGACGCGCGCCGGGTCGGCGGGCGGGATGACCGGGCCTCGGCGCGGGCACGGAACGGCGGGCGGCGGGGTCCTCTGGTTCGTCGTCGCCGGGCACGGCGGTGCCAACAGGATGGGGCCGCGACGGCCGGCGCCCGCGCGGCGCTGGCAAGGCAGATCGGGACGCCGGGGGCCACGGCGCTGCGGCCACGAGAAGGTGGTCCCGCAGCGGTGCAGGATCCATCAGCGGGACGTCTCCCTGGCCGTAGCGCCGTCGTCGTCACCGGATCCCGCGGAGCGCTGGCGGGTCGCGCCGGCCGCTCGGCATTGATCCGACCGAGGCCGGCGGTCGAAGCCGTGATTGCGTTAACAGCTGGGCTGGCTCCGTCTGCCGGCGAGGGACCGCGCGCCTCCCGATCCTTCGCCATCGGATGGCCACCACGGAAGCGGACTGTCTACGCGATCCTCGGCGTCGCGCGGACCGCGTCCGACGCCGAGATCAGGCGCGCCTTCCGCAAGCTCGCCCAGCAGTGGCAGCCCGGACCGTCAACACCGACCCGGCCGCGCCAGGAGCGGTTCAAGGAGATCAACGAGGCGTACCAGGTCCTGTCCGACCCGCAGCAGCGCCAGCGCTACGACATGTTCGGGCGAGCCGGGTCGACGGTGGCGCCGGGCGCGGCGGTGCGGCGCGGCTTCGAAGGGTTCGGCGGCTTCTCCGACATCTTCGACGCGTTCTTCGGCGGCGGCGCCGGGCGCCGCCTCGGCGCGGCGCGGCCGACCGCAGCCCGGCGCCGACCTGCGCTACGACCTGCGGATCACGTTCGAGGAGGCGGTCAAGGGGACCGAGAAGGAGATCGAGTTCTCGCGTCCTCCAGCCGTGCGAGACGTGCCACGGCAGCGGCGCCAAGGCGGGCACGCGAGCCGGTCACCTGCCCGCAGTGCAACGGGCGCGGCGAGGTCCGCTCGGTCCGCCAGACGATGCTCGGCCAGATGGTCAACGTGCAGCGCCTGCCCGCGCTGCCACGGCGAGGGCAAGATCGTCGAGACGCCGTGCGAGACCTGCCACGGCGACGGCCGCACCGAGCGCAAGCGGACGCTGCGGGTGACGATCCCGGCCGGCATCGACGAGGGCCACCAGATCCGGCTGTCGAACGAGGGCGAGGTCGGGCCGCGCGGCGGACCGCCGGGCAGCCTGTACGTCGCGGTCCACGTGCCGGCCCACCCGAGCCTCGATCCGCGAGGGCACGGAGCTCTTCTACGAGGCCGACGGTCTCGATCGCCCAGGCCGCGCTCGGGACGCGGATCACGGTCCCGACGGTCGACGGCGAGGAGGAGGTCGAGATCAAGGCCGGCACCCAGCCCGACACCGAGATCCGGCTGCGCGGCAGGGGCGTGCCACACCTCCGGCGGCCGGGCCAGCGCGGCGACCTCCATGTCGCTCGTCGACGTCGTCGTGCCGACCAAGCTGTCGAAGCGCGCAGCGCGAGCTGCTGGCTGCGCTACGCCGCAGGAGTCCGGCGAGGCGGTCGGCCACGGCGGCGGTACTGCGCGAGAAGCTCGGGCTGGGGTGAGCCACGACGGCGCCGCCGGCGCCGGCGCCTGGCTGGAGCTCGCGGTCGAGGCCGACGTCGAAGCGGTCGAGGCGGTCAGCGAGATCCTCGGCCGGGCGGCGCCCGGCGGAACGTCGCGTCGAGCCCGCGTTCGAGCTGGTCGACGAGGGCCTCGGCGCGCCGGTCGATCCGACCCGGCCCGCCATCGTCCGCGCCTACCTGCCGGCGCGCGACCGAGCGGCCGCCGACAGCGCCGCGGTCGAGGTGGCCGATGCGCTCGGCCACCTCCAGGCGTTCGGCCTGCGGCCGATCGGCGAGCTGCGGATCCGGGTCGTCCGACGAGGCCGACTGGGCCGACGCCTGGAAGGCGTACTTCCCGGTCCTGCGGGTCGGCCGCCGTCTGGTCATCCGCCCGACCTGGCCGCGACCGCCAGGCGGCGGCCGGGCGACGTGGTCCTGGCGCTCAACAATACGTAACTG
>ERZ1370068.7227-contig-6158_pt1 | contig 37032 bp, 45 predicted proteins | sample MGYA00561227_ERZ1370068 | MGnify/ENA primary metagenome ERZ1370068 (study PRJEB38410, sample SAMEA6850437) | metagenome | study: Metagenomic assessment of the ecological functions of the soil: analysis of the soil microbiota associated with the...
GTGTACTTCGTTCAGTTACGTATTATTGCTTTCGACGTCGACGCGATGGTCACGGGCTGGCGCACGCTGCGCACGTCTCGCGAGACGAGCCGAGTGCGATCGTGCCAGGACACGATCCTCGTGCTCGAGCGCTACCCCAGCGGTGACGCCCGACCTCAGGGGTCGCGGTGAGGCTCGACACCGGCCGCATGTGATCAGTGTGGTGGCGCTCGTAGTGCTGACGGAGGAGATCGATGCCGCAGTCGTTGCCGTTCGGCGTGGCGCGATCGAGTGCACGTGATGGCGCATCGGCTCGTCGTTCGCAGCACCACGCCGGGTCTCGTGGTCGAACTCGATGAGCAGACCGGGCCTGCGACCCTGTAATAGAACGGGCTCACGTCGTCGGTGCCGCCCATCCACGTGAAGTGCGTCGTCGAAGTGGTCGACGACATCGTTCATCGTGAGCGTGGAGTGCCCGTCGTCCGGATGCGCCCGTACGGTCTCGCACGAGGTCACGCAGAGACGCCGCCGGGCGTCTGACATCTCGTGCCGGCGCGAGGCCCTCGTAGGCGAGCTCGATTGTCCGGAACGCTGCCTGTACTGCATCTACATCAGTATCGGCACGTCGCGATCCGGGCGGGGACGTCGCCGTGAAGGATCGACGAGGTACAGGATCGCCTCTTCGCCTGGGCATCGGACAACAGTGATCGCACCATCGCGAGCCGTTTCCCTCCTCGGCCTCGAAGCACAGTCCGGCAGTACTGCCCCGACTTGATGTGGCAGGCTCTGCGCCCGGGAACGCCGGGGTGAGTAACGACCTGACCTCGCCGAGCACGAAGCAATGGAGGTTGATGCGATGCCGTCGAGCTGCCAGCCCCACGGCTCGTCCGTCGGAGGGCGTGCCGAAGATCGTGAGGAAGTAGCCCCACTCGCCGTACTCGTCCGGGCTGTTGGTGATCTCGGCGAGGAATTCCGTTGCACCGCATGAGGTCGCGACGTCGTCGAACCTGCGGGCGCTCAGGACCGCTCGCCGAAGCTTGGCCGAGCGCAGCGGACCGCGTGTGCGGCGTCGAGGTCCTCGAGCAAGCAGACCGTGGCGCCACATGTAGATGTGGACGTTGCACCAGGTGCGCCAATGATTCGGAGTCGATCGGGAAGCGCGACGCCGCGATCGCCGCCGGGTCGCGTCGAGGGACTGCAGGTATGCCTTCGGCGACATTGACCACCGCTGGGTCGAGATGCTGGTCTTCCGCGATCCGGAAACAGTCCGGGCACCAGGACGCCGTCGGTGATGATGCCGACAAACGGCTGCGCCACCACCTCGTCACGCCGACGCGCTCGAGGTCGAGCAGCAACCCGGGGAGGTCTGGCTTGCAGGCGAAGCAGAGCGGCGGGCATGCCGCCGGAGTCCGAGCTGTTCGTAGTCGACGAGCGTCACAGCGGCCCCATCCCAGTCGCCGGGCCACAGCGCAGCGCCGATCTCGGCTGCGGACCGCCCGAACATCGTCGCGTCGTTGCTCACCATCACGAACGAGAACGCCGCGCCGCGGCTGCATGCGGCGTGCCGCGTCGCCGACCGCCGTTCCGCACGGCGATGCCGGCGGCATCAGTCGCGGCGCGGCACAGCTTGTCGGTCAAGGCCTGCAGATCGGGTGCGTCGGTGGCAGCCCGGCTCGAGAGCGAGAGGTCGCCAGTGCCGAGGAAGACCGTTGAGGTTGTGATGTCGAGGATCGCGTCCATCTGGGCGAGGGCGCCTCGACATCTTCGAGCTGCACGCGCGGACTCGTGTCCTGCTCGCGGGCCGAGGTAGTCGGTCAGGCCGGTGAGCCCCAGCGCCCGGCGCGGGACGTGCTGCCTCGACCCTCGTGCCTTGCGGCGGATGAATCATGAGGTCGACGCACCGCTGGGCTCGGCTGCGTCCGAGACCTGTGGCACGAGGAGCCCGTCGGCGCCAGCGTCCGAGCAGGCGCTGCGTATGGCTGCCGCTGCGGTCGGGCACCCGCACAGAGCGGTCATGTCCAGTCGACCTGCGCGCACGACGATCGCGCTGGTACGCGAAGTCGAGCGTCAGCGGGCTGTGCTCCATGTCGATGACGACGAACTCGAAGCCGGCTATCGCGAGCATCTCGAGCGTCTCGAGGCTCAGGGAGCTCGACCCACGTGCCGAACGTCGTCGGACCGGGTCGTCGCAGCCCGTCGGGGACGGCCCTCACGGCATCGGGTACTCGTCGGCGTTCACGCACCCAACCTGGTCGCTCGGAGAAGTCGACCCGAGGGGGCAGAAGATGTCGATCAGCTGGATGGCGCATCGTCGTGCATGCCTTGGCTCGTGTGCACCGTGGGCGGGGGGATGACGGTGACGGCCGGACTCTTCGTGTAGTGGTCGTCGTCGCTTACACGCGCCGATGTCGACGGTCCAGGGCGTCGGATGTGGTGCACGTAGTCGCCTTCGAGCTGCAGCGAGACCTGCTCGAGAGTCGTCGTGGTGATGCGGGCTCAGCTTGTGCGGATTGCGCAGCCGTCGTCGGGATAGAAGCGAAGTTCGACCATGATCGTGCTGCAGCGCAGCAGGCCGGCCGAAGCGTCTCTGTCCTGGGGAATCGCCGAGCGGGTAGACACGGATGCGATGGCCGCTGGCGGATCGGGCCACGCGCTGCCACTCGGCGCACGTTCGGGTCGGGCAGTCTCGTAGACGTCGCGCGTTGCGACACCTGCGCGACGAGGTCGGTCCGCCTGGGTCGAGAAGAGGCGATCACGACCTGCCCACCCGACGTCGACGACGAGCTCGCTGTCGCCGGGCGGCATCACGACGACCGACTTCCCCGCTGATGGCCTCGGTCTCTGCCCGTCGCCGCCGCCGCGGCTCCGGCGGCATCGGGCGACGTGAAGAGGCACCATGTACTCGTCGGGTCTGGCTGCCGCGCGTGCCAACGTGTCTCCCGCAGACATCCGAGTAGGCGACGCACAGCGTCTGGCTGCGCGCGATGCCACGATCTTCGTGCCCGCGGCGGAGATCGTCGTCGGCGCGCAGGTCGCCGAACTCGAAGTACTGCGGCGCGATGCGCGCCGCCGGCAGGTCGTCGCTGTCGGCGCCAGCCTCCGAGCTGGAAGGTCATTGGTGTCGTAGGGCATCATCGTCCCCCTTCGTCTCGGTTCCGTGGGTGATCCCATGCGGCAGCACGCCCGGCCTGATCCCCGAGGAACACCTGGCTGAGATGGCGGTGGCGGATGAGCCACACGCCCTCGCTCTCCCTTCACGTACTCGTCCTCGACGTCGGTGACCGAGATCGGCATCTTCGAGGTCGAGTGGCGCCTCGCCGTCGTCAGCCCACAGCGTGAGGATCGAGAGGCCGCGTGCCGACTGACGGTCGACTCGAAGCTCACCGTGAGGTTCGTCTGCACGTGTCGCGACAGCCTCGGCCCGCGGCGGCGCTGCACAGTAACGACTCAGCGATGGCCGCACGGCCTGCGCTCTGCCCGTTGGCGACCGAGTAGACGCCATCCTCGGTGAACAGGTCGGCGACGCCGACGCCGTTCTGATGGTCGACCCGGTACCAGAACTCGATGCTCAGCGCCTCGATGTCGGCCAGGTCGCGGCGCTCGTGATCCGTCGTCATCGCGCCGCCGTTGTAGCAGCGCTCAGCGAGCCGATTGCGGCGAGGACCGGTGCGAGGCTCGGCCGGTGACGCACCGTGGAGGGATGACGCCATCGGCACCCAGGTCGACCTGGCCTTGCACCTGCGCCTGGCGCACTGCTGCGGGGAGCCCGTCGCGGACGGTGCGAGCCATTCGTCGGGGATCAGGGTCGCGACGTGCTCGAGCTCGTCGGTGGTCGCCGTCGTGGTCGAGCGCCGCCACGGAAGCCGGCGACGAAGGGATCGGCGGAACCGGGCGAGCACCGCCGGATCCGGTCGTTCGTCTCGACCATCAGGTCGCCGTACGCCTGCAGAGGTACGTCGCGAGGCGGCCCACCGGTCTTCTTTGAGCCGGATGTCGTCCGGAAGGTGGTCACCGATCGTCGCCGAAGCACCGACCACACCTCGACCGACGCCGGATCGCGCGCCCGCCTTCTCCGCGGCGTCTGCTTCACTGCTGCGCACGCAACGCACGAGCGTCTCGTCGGTGAAGAAGGTGTGCAGCACGACCTGGTCGAACGCGCGCCCGGCCAGCGGCAGGCTGTTCGGGCCGGAACGCCATGAGGCCGAGCGGGATGTCCTCGTCGAACTCGGGGTCGAGGCGGAGAAACGGGATAGCGGCCCGCCGGACCGTCGTGGCCGAGGATCGTCTCGCCCTTCCAGAGCCGACGCATGCAGGCCAGCGAAGTCCTCGAGCTCCGCGCCAGTGGTGGACGCTCGCAGGCCGCAGCGCTCGCATCATCGGGTCGATGCCGCGGCCGAGGCCGAGCGTGAAGCCGTCCGTTGGTGAGCCGATGCATCGTCGTGGCGTACGACGCCGTGATGATCGGGTGGCGAGTGTTGATGTTGGTCGCGCCCGTCGCGATCTGGATGCACGATGACGCCGCGCCACCGCGCCCGAGAGGGTGGCCGCTTCCTTGATGTTGAAGCGCTCGCTGATGAAGACCACAGTCGAGGCCGAGCCGCTCACCATCGTTGCACCTCTGTCGATCAGAGTCGCTGGGGCGACTGTCGTGAGCCCCGCCAGCGTGTAGAAGCCGCGAGCTCGCAACGCTCGCGTCACCAGGCGTACGCCTCGGGCGCGTGCCTCCGGGGCCTGGGAAGAGCTCGTCGAGGCGACGCGGCAGCGTCGCCGTCGAGCGTGATGTCGAGCGACCGCAAGCCGCCTTCGAGGTGCTCCATCGTGCGCGGCCCGACGATCGGCGAGGTCACCGCGGGCTGGTGGTAGCAGCCACCGCGACCGCGACGTCGGCAGGTTCGTGGCCGAGCTCGTCGCAGAAGGCCTCGTACTTCTCCGATGCGCGGTCGCGGTTCGCGTCGAGACGCACGGCGGCCGCGCCCACCCTTCGATCGGCCGAGGTCCTGCTTGCGCAGGATGCCGCCACGAGGACCTCCTGCACGGGCGACCACGGCAGGATGCCGATGCCGTAGTCGAGTGCGGCGCGGGAGCACCTCGAGCTCGACCGTGCGCATCCATCAGGTTGTAGAGCGACTGCTCGCTCGACCGAGGCCGAGTGAAGTGACGCGCGGCGCGCGGCCTCCTGCGCCTGCGCGATGTGCCAGCCGGCGAAGTTCGACGAGCCGACGTAGAGGACCTTGCCCTGCTGCGACGAGCGTCTCCATCGCCTGCCAGATCTCGTCCCACGGCGTCGTCCCGGTCGACGTGGTGCATCTGGTACAGGTCGATGTAGTCGGTCTGCAGCCGGCGCAGCGACGCGTCGCACGCGCGCCGGATGTTGCAGCGCCGAGAGGACGTGCTCGTTCGGCCAGTCGCCCATCGCGCCGTAGAGCTTGGTCGCGATGACCGTCTTCTCGCGGCGGCCGCCGCCCTGCGCGAACCAGCGCCCGACGATCTGCTTCGGTGCACGCCCTCGCCCGTCTTCCAGCCGTAGACGTTCGCGGTGTCGAAGAAGTTGATGCCTTCGTCGAGCGCGCGATCCATGATCAGGTCGAGATGTCGGCTTCGTCGGTCTGCGGGCCGAAGTTCATCGTGCCGAGGCAGAATGCGACTGACGGTCAGGCCGGTGCGGCCGAGGTGGGTGTACTTCATCGGGGAGGTCCTCCAGGGAGGCTAGGAGATCAGTGCGGGGGCGATGCGCGCCATTCGGTGCGGGGAACGCGCGCGGGATCGGCGAGCAGCACCTGCACACGCGTGGTCGGCGCCGGCGTCGAGATGCGCGGGCGCGCTGGCGGCGATCGTCGGATCGTCACCGCGCACGATGATCGCGTCGACGAGGCGGTCGGTTCCGGGAGGTCAGGTCGTCGTCGGTGAAGCCAGAGCGCGCAGGGTTGTTCGTGGTAGTCCGGCAGGTCGAGGATAGGCGGGCGATGTTCGTACGCGAGCGATGTCAGCGAGCCGAGCTGCCGCGTCGGTCTCGAGCACGGACCATCTGCTCGGGTGGCGAAGCAGACGGGCCGTCGCCGAGGCGCTGCGCGCGCGATCGCGGTGTGCTCGGGCGGCACGAAGTACGGATGCGCTCCGCGGTGCGCTGCAGCGGACAGGCGGGCAGCTATCCGGCCCGAGCGCGGCGAGCACCATCTCGTCCCGTGGGGTACGGCGAGGCGACGCAGCGTCGAGCTGGTCGAGGTAGTCGACCATCTTGCTGAACGGGCGCAGCGTAGCTGCTGGTTGGCCCGCTCGACCGCCGGTGCGTGGCTCACGCCGAGGCCGAGGAGGAAGCGCCCTGGGTGGTCGGCTCGGTGAGTGCTGTGACCTGGCGGCGACGTCGGCCGCGCATCGTACATCCAGACGTTCAGGATGCCCGTCGCGACCACGGCGCGTGTCGTCGTCCGAGTCAGCCGGGCGAGTCGCCGCAGCACATCGCCGCCTGCGCCACCGGGGATCCACGGCGCGCCGAAGCCGAGCGACGTCGAGCTCCGGCGGCCGCTCAGCCGCTTCTGCAGGATCGCCCCGACGGAGCACGCCGCCTCAGATGCCGACCTCGTCCCGAGATCCATCATACGGGCAGATTGCCACTCACGAGAACCACGGCGCCGAAAGCATGCTCAGGCTGCCGGCGCCGCTCGGCGACGCCGTACGTGACGGTGCTCACCATGACCTCGGCATGTGCGTGAGCGGCGCGAAACTCCTCGAGGCGCTCGACCGCACTCGCGGGCGTGCCGATGATGCGGTGCGAAGGCAACGCGCCTCGTCGCATCGAAGGATGCACGGCCGCGACTGTCTGGAGGCGGCATCTGCTCGAAACGGCCCTGGTGGCGCCCGAGGCAGCACGACGCGCGGGGCCGGCGAACCAGTCCGGCCTGGTCTCCGTCGTCGCGGCCGACGAGCACGTTGGCCGACGCACGATCGCGTATGGCTCGTCGAAACGAGCACGGCGGACGAGTGCGAAACGCCGCTGCGGTAGAGCTCGTAAGGCTCGCACGGTGGCCGCACGAGCGGGCCCCGGTCGAAGTGGTGTGCGTAGCGGGTCAAGGCAGCGCCGAGGTAGCCCGCGAGCTCGGCGCTGTAGTCGCTCGGAGCCGAGGAGGCCGATCCACGGCGTCGTACGTCGAGACGGGCGTCGCGCGAACTGGCTCCAGAGCCCTGCGGTCGGTGCGGACGTCGCCGAGGAGGCCCATGCAGGTCGAGCAGGTGGAGCGGGAAGTCCTCCGGCACCGAGCGCGGACGGCGAGCGCCGCAGCGCCGCGGCGGTGGCGTGGTCGGTGCCGGGCGCAGCCGATGCCCGAGGTCGATGCGGCCGGGGTGCAGCGCCTCGAGCATGGCGAACTGCTCGGCGACGACGAGCGGCGGGTGGTTCGGCAGCATCACGCCGCCGCGAGCCGACGCGGATGCGGTGCGTGCGAGCAGCAGATGCGCGATGCAGCACCGACGGCGCTCGTGCTCGCCACGGTGCCGCATGTTGTGGTGCTCGCGCGACCCAGAAGCGCGAGGCCCGAGCGCGTCGGCGCTGGGCGAGCGTGGTGGTGCTCGGCCGAGCGCTCCGCGCTCGTCTTTCCTTCGCTCACGATGGCGAGGTCGAGCGCCGACAGCCTCAAGCGCGCTGCACCCGGCCACGCGTACATTCGGCCTCGATGGATGCCTCCGTGGAGCCCCGCCCGATCAGTCGCCGTCGCAGGCGCAGCATTCGGGAGATCGGACGCGGCGACCGCGCTTCACCTCGCGAGCGGGGCCACCTCGTGCTACGGCACGGTCCGCGACAAGGCCAAGGCGGCGAAGCTGCTCGCGATGGCCGAGGAGCGCGGCGTCGAGGTGCTTCTCGTCGAGCTCGAGGTCACCGACGACGAGTCGGTGCGCAGAGGCATGGCCGAGGTGCTCGGACGCGCCGGACACGTCGACGTCCTCGGTGAACAACGCGGGCGTCGGGGGCACCGGCGTCGTCGAGGACACCGACCCGCGACATACCTCGAGCTGATGAACATCAACTTGTGCGGAGCCGTGCGCTGCATCCAGGCCGTGCTGCCGAGCATGCGTGAACGGCGGCGCGGGGCGATCGTCAACGTGACCTCGATCGCCGGGTCGGATCGCCGCGCTCGCGCAATCGCCCTACGTCACCTCGAAGTGGGCGTTCGAGGGCCTCGAGCGAGGGGCTGGCCCAGGAGCTGGCACCGTTCGGCATCCGCGTCGTGATCATCGAGCCCGGCGTCACGAAGTCGGCGATCTTCGCGAAGAGTCCCGGACGCACCGAGCCGCACCGGCGCCTATCGACGACCAGTACCGACGGCTGTTCCAGTTCTATGCGCCGCGGGTCTGACGCCAAGCGACCGACGCCCTTCGAGGTCGCACGGGTCATCCACAGAGGCGGTCACCGCAGACGAGCCACAGCTCCGGTATGTCTGATGTCGTGGGGAGCGCGCGAGATCGTCGAGGGTCGAGAACGCATGAGCGACCGTGACTGGGTCGAGCTCAGGATGGCGCTCGGATGACGAGGCGTACTACGACCAGGTTCCGAGAGCTCTTCGGCCTCGAGCTGCGCACCAGCTGATTCATTTCACCGTTGCGGCTGATGACGGTCAGAGCGCGAAACTCCACGATGATCGGGTTGTCCGGGTCACTGAGGAGGGCGTTCTTTCATGCACGTGTTGGCTTCCGAGTGGGGCACCGGTCAGGTGTTCTGGTCGATGCTCTGGTTCTTCATGTTCTTCATCTGGATCTGGCTGCTGATCATCGTGTTCAGCGACATCTTCCGGAGCCACGATCTGGGCGCGTCGCGAAGGCGCTGTGGGTCATCTTCGTCATCCTGGTGCCGTACCTCGGCGTGTTCGTGTACCTCATCGCCCGCGGGCACAAGATGCAGGAGCACGCGGTGGAGGCGGCGCAGGCGCAAGACACCGCCATGCGTCAGTACGTGCAGAGCGTGGCCACGGTGAGCCCGGCGGACGAGCTCGCGAAGCTGGCCGACTCTGAAGGCGAAGGGCGTCATCGATGACGCCGAGTACGAGCGCCTGAAGGCAAAGGCGCTGGCCTGATGCTATCCAGGTCTGACAGATCCGATCGTTGTGTGGCGGCGGGCGATGGCCCGCCACGCTCTCACAAGAACCCGGCGATGATGTTGATCGTCGATCGCGACGATCACGACGCCGAAGATGTACGCGATGATGCCCTGGCGCAGCGCAGTGCGCCGCATGTGCCTCGTCGACAGCGTCGTGTCCGACACCTGGTAGCACATGCCCGACCGTGAACGCGAGGTACGCGAAGTCGCGGTAGTCCGGCGGTCCTCTGTCGTCGCCGAAGTCCACCCCGCCGTGCGGCTCGGTGTAGTAAGATGTGCGTAGTGCGGAGGTGAACACCGTGTTCACGAGCGTCCACGACAGCACCACCGTCAGCAGCGCTGACCGCGACGAGCAGACAGCTGGCGCTGCGCCGGAGTCGCTGGTTCGCTCGGTGCAAGCGCGACGCCGACGCCGACAAGGCTGCCGACGCACGCGAGGTTCACGAGCAATGCGGGCGGTGCTGCGCGTCCGTCGGTCTTCGTCGCCAAGAAGCGCGTGCCTACCGGAGTCGGCGCTGCTAGATCTCGTGCCAGATGACGGCGAGCAGGACCGCGACCAGGTCGTCCCACGCGCGCCAGCGACCGCCGAGCTGCCAGGCGACGAAGAACGCCGCAACACCGCGGCTGACGACTGACGCCGAGCACGAGCGCCAGTGATCAGGCGGTTGAGCGCCGGGGCGTGGGTGCCGATCATGCGCGGTGGTAGAGTGGTGGGCGTTCCCGGCATCGCCATCGCTGCATTGACTCAGCCCATCGAGTGGTCCAAGTCGACCATCGGTCAGTGGTGGACTGTGCGGATGCCGACTCCGTTCATCGGCCCGCCTGACGAGATGGCGGGTCAGCGATGTTCCTCGACAGCCAGCGTGAGGCGATCCCTGCGCAAGGTCGAGGGCCTCTCGGACGAACAGGCGAACGCGTGCCGACCGCGAGCTCGCTGCTGTTCTGATCGTGAAGCACCTCGCCTTCGTCGAGCGGCCGGTGGTTCCAGAACGGTAGCGAGGCAACGACATCCCCGGGGCTCTGGCCCGCCGCGGATCCCGCGGAGGAGCTCGAGGTGCGCTGAGGGTGACACCATCGAGTCGGTGCGCGCTCTGTACCAGCAGCGGATTGCCGAGTCGCAGGCCATCACGGCCGAGCGTCGCGCGATCCCAGATGCCGGCGCATCCCGACGAGCGATCGGGCTGAACCTGCGTTGGATCCTCCTGCACATGATCGAGGAGACCGCGCGTCCACGCCGGGCATGCCGACCTCATCCGCGAGACCATCGACGGAAGCAAAGGGGCGTAGCGATGCCGTTCCTCGACCGAGACGGCGCGTCGATCCACTACGAGGCGATCGGCGACGGAGGCCTGCGGTGCTGCGTGACCCACGGGTTCTCGTCGAGCGGCGATGCGTTCGCGTCGGAACGCTGGCGCCATCGCCGACTCCGGCTTCCGGGTCGATGACCTGGGATCTCTGCGGTCACGGCGCACCGACGCGGAGACGACCCGAGCAGTACACCGTCCCGCTCTGCGCTGGGTGACATGGCAGCGCTGCTCGACGTCGAGGAGCCGACGGCGCGATCGCTGGGCTGGCACTCGCTCGGCGGCTACCTCTCGCTCTCGTTCCACATCGCGCACTCTGAGCGCGTGAAGGCGCTCGTGCTCATCGACACCGGTCCCGGGTATCGCGACGACAAAGCGCGTGCCGGGTGGAACCGGTTCGTCGACCGGGAGGCGGCAGCGCTCGCAGCCGTGCACGGCGAGGCAATCGCCGCGCGCATGATGCTGCACTGCCGAAGGGCATCCTCGAAGCAGCACGGCACGCAGCGTGATCGAGTCGCTCCCGTCACATCGACGTCCCGACGCTCGTGATCGTCGGCGAGAACGACGAGCCGTTCCAGGCGGGATCGTCGTACATGGCGTCGAAGATCGCTGGCGCGCAGCTCGTCGTGATCGACGGCGCAGGCCACTCACCGAACGTCACCATCGTGAGCAGTTCGACGCTGCGGTCGTCAGAGTTCCTCGCGGGACTGGAGGTCGATGAGCAAAGGTGCGTGACGCATGTCGGCGACGTATGGGGCCGGGCGGCAGCGTCGATCGGCGCCGACAGCTGGCCGAGCGCTTTGCACCTGCCCTTCTACGACCGGCTCACGCACGGGCCCGACAGCCGCTCGGCCGAGAAGATCGAGGAGCGCCTCACCGGGAGGAGCGCAGCGCGACGCCTCGGACAGCGGCGGCCGGCAGGTCAGCCCCACGGCGCAGGCATCGCCGGCGCGCGGCAGCGCTCGTCGCGAGCCTCAGCCATCGAGCGGCGCGCTCAGGGATCCCCGTGCCCGACGCCGGTGACCTCGACCCGAACACCGAGCTGCCGTCAGAAGCGTGCGCGGAGAGCCTGTGGCGGGTGACCGAGGCCGGCGGTGGCGCTCGTCCTGGGTCGGGGGCGCGGCCGCCGTGCTCGCGCAGCATCCGACTCGCGTTCCACGTGCGCCTCGACGGGCCAGTCGAGCGACGGATCGCAGCAGGGCGGCCAGCTCGAGGGGATCGATCTCCGAAGACGTCGCCGAGCCGCACCAGCAGGACACCGACAAGGCTTGGGCCCGGTTCGTGCAACGGCTGCTTCGACCGCGATGCCGCCGATCGTCCGGCTGTACCACCTCGTCCATCGACTCGACCGCCATCGCGCTCGACCGACGTCGTCGAGACTCGTCGCGATCCGCCGCGGCCGCGCTCTGGGAACGGGGCGCCGGATGCCGATGACGCCTGAGCAGATCCATCAGCGGCGCTGGATGCACGCTCGGCGTCTTGTGCCTCTCGCTCGTGGTCATCAGCGTCGACAACACGATCCTCAACGTGGCGCTGCCGTCGATCGTGCGCGAGCCTCGGCGCCGAGGGGTCGCAGCTGCAGTGGATCATCGACTCCTACACGATCGTGTTCGCCGGCCTGCTGCTCACGGCCGGGTCGCTCGGCGACCAGCTTCGGCCGCAAGAGGCGCTCACCATCGGCCTCGTGCCTGTTCGGCACGTTCTCGGCGCTGGCGTCGCGTTCGACCTCGGCCGAGATGCTGATCGTCGCCCGCGGGCTCATGGGCATCGGCGGCGCGCTGCATCTTCCCGACGCACGCTGTCGATCCTGACCAACACGTTCCACGACGCCAGGAGCGGGCCGGGCGATCGGCATCTGGGCCGGTGTCGTCGGGGCTCGGCATCGCGATCGGACCGCTCGGCGGCGGGCTGCTGCTCGAGCACTTCTGGTGGGGATCGGTGTTCCTCGTCAACGTCGCCCATCTGCGCCGTCGCGATCGTCGCTCGGGCCTCTTCTTCGTGCCCGACTCGCGCGATCCCGACGAGGACGCCGCTCGACCCGATCGGCGCTGCTCTCGATCGTCACGCTCGGGCCTGATCATGTTCGGGATCATCGAGGCGCCCGACCTCGGCTGGGGCGACCCGCAGGTCGATCGCCGCTGATCGGCGTCGGAGCTCGCTCTTCCTCGGCGTGTTCATCTGGTGGGAGCTCCACAACGACCGCGATGCTCGACCTCCGCTTCTTCCAGAACCCGCGGTTCTCCGCCGCGTCGGCGCACGATCACGCTCACCGTACTTCGCGCTGTTCGGCTCGACGTTCCTGCTGACCCAGTACTTCCAGTTCGTGCTCGGCTACTCGCCACTCAAGGCGGGGCTGCATGACCGCACCGGTCGCGATCGGGATCATGGGCATTCGCCCCGCAGGCACCGAAGTTCGTCGAGCGCTTCGGCACCAAGCGAGTGATCGTCACCGGCCTGCTCATCGTGCGCGATCGCGCTGTGCTGCTACGCGTCCGACACGATCATGTCGTCGTTCTGTCGGCGGCATCCTGGTCCGCATCGTGTTCGGCGCAGGCATGGGCCTCACGACCGCCCCGCGCACCGAGTCGATCATGGGCTCACTGCCACCGGGCAAGGCGGGCGTCGGGTCTGCGGTGAACGACACGACGCGGCAGACCGGCGGTGCGCTCGGCGTCGCGGTGCTCGGCAGCATCTTCGCCCTGCGTTACCACGCAGTGATCAGGGCGGCGACGGGTGTCCCGGAGAACATCCGCGATCAGGTGAAGGACTCGATCGGCAAGGCGCTCGAGGCCGCGCAGCGAGCTCGGTGGTGCACAGGGCGAGGCCGTCGCAGAGATCGCCCGCAACGCGTTCATCGTCTCGATGAGGCTCGTCTACTTCCTCGCCGCCGCCGTCGTGCTGTGCGCGGCGTTCATCACGTGGCGCGTTCTTCCCGCTCGAGCTCCTTCCGAGGGCGTGCTCTTCGACGAGGAAGTCGACCTCGCCGAAGCGATCAGCGTCACCGACGCCTGAGCGGTGGAGAGTCTGAGCGTCGCGCCTGAGGGGCAGCGTCGATGTCGTCCGGTTGCCGGGCGACGAAGTCGATCGCGCCGTTGGTCTTCTTGCACGAGGGGGCTCGGCTCGATCGGCTTGTGGCGAGGCTTCCCTGCCGATGTCGCGGCGGCAACGGGGCGTGTGGCGATCGTCTACTCGCGGCTCGGCTACGGGCGGTCCGATCCGTGGCCGGGGAAGCGGCGTCCCGACTACATGCATCGCGCAAGCGCTCGAGTCGCTGCCTGCGCTCCTCGGACGCTCTCGCGGTGAGCGATCCGGTGTTGATCGGCCACAGCGATGGTGCGTCGATCGCGCTCATCTACGCCGGGATGAGCTCCCGACCGGTGACGGGTCTCGTGCTGCTCGCTCCGCATGTGTTCGTCGAATCGGAGTCGATCACCGGCATCACAGAGGCGCGAGAGGCGTACGCGACGACCGACCTCCCCGCGCGCATGGCGCGGCATGCGACGATGCCGGCGCGACGTTCTGGCAGTGGAACGACGTGTGGCTCTCACCGGAGTTCCGGGACTGGAACATCGAGGACGTAAGCCTCCGCGATCGAGACGCCCAGTGCTCGTCGTGCGGGGGACCGCCGACCAATACGGCACGGTCGCGCAGGTTGAGGCGATCGAGCGGGGCGCGGCGGGTCGGGTCGAGAGGTTGGTGCTGGAGGGCTGCGGCACGCACCACACCTCGAGTGCGGCGCTGTCACCCTGCGCGGCAGTGACACACTTCGTCCGATCACTCGCTGACCGATCTCGACGACGGAAAGGGTTCCGCATGAGCGGTGCTCTGACGGCCCGAGACGGGAGGTACGCTCGGGTGGTCCACAAAGGTCGAGTGCACCACTGCCGACCCGAGGCGGACGTGCTCGTCCTCGAAGACGGCACCACGATCGACGAGGCATCGGCGATGTACGTCTCGCCCGTCGATGCACGCACGATCGTGTGCGTGCATCTCAGCTTACGCCTCGCGGGCCGTGGAGTTCGGACGCGAGCTCGAAGGCGACCATCCCACGTACTTCGTGAAGCCCGCGTCGACGCTCAACGGCCATCGCGGCGAGCTTGTCCGTCCGGCGGACTGCGAGCTCTTGAACTACGAAGGCGAGATCGCCGCGGTCGTTGGCCGGCCCATGCGACGGGTGCGCTGATGACGTGTGGGACCACCTGGCCGGGTTCTGTCCTGCGAACGACGCGGGCCTGCACGACTTCCGCGACACCGACTCGGGCTCGATGCTCCGAGTGAAGGGGCAGGACGGCTTCTGTCCACTCGGACCGGGGTTGGTGAGCGGCGTAGACGTGCGCGAGTCGACGCTCCGCACGTTCGTCAACGGCGTCACGGTCCAGAACGCCCCAGTGTCGGAGATGGTGTGGGGCATCGACGCGTTGCTCGAGGACATCACGCGCACCTCACGCTGCTACCCGGCGACGTCGTCCTCACCGGGACGCCCGCGAACTCCCGTCCCGGTGTTCCCCGGCGATGTCGTCGAGATCGAGGTCGATGGCCTCGGGCGGCTGTCGAACACGGTCGTCGATGGCCCTGCGCGTGCCCGCGGGGCAAGGCTTCCCGGCGACGGTCACCAAGACCAGCCTCGGGGTCGCGCTCGGCGCCGACTATCGGCGGCTCAAGGCATCGGGAGCAGACCCCTCGGCGAAGGCGTACTTCGAGCAGCGTGACGAGCTGATCCCCCTCAACGTGCAATGAGCCCAGCCCGATGAACAGCTCCGCACCGACGATCGCGACAGCGCTCGAGCGCACGCGGCGCACGAGAGCGCACCGCACCGCGCTGGTCTGCGGCGACGTCCCGATCACGTGCACGCGAGCTGGCGGCACGCTGCGATCGCGTCGGCGCCGCACTCGCGCCGCTCGGCCTGAGCGCCGGGCGACCGCGTCGCGATGCTCGCCGCGAACTGCCACCGGTACGTCGAGGCGTACATGGGCGTGCCGGCGGCCGGCGATGGTGCTGCTTCCGCTCAACACGCGGCTCGCCGCACCCGAGCTGATCGGCGATCGCCGTCAAGGCGGCTCGGCCCAAGGTGCTCGATGACCGACCGCGATCCCGGGCCTCTGGCTGACGCGGTCGCCGCGGGTGGTCACCTTCGAAGGAGTGGGATGTGCTGCTCGACCACGCGCCGCTGCACCGGCGCCAACGCCGAGGTATCCGAGGACGACCTCGCGCTTGCTGTACTTCACCGGCGGCACGACTGGCCGGCCGAAGGGCGTGATGCTCAGTCATCGCAACCTGGTCGCGAACTCGTTCCACAAGACGCTGGCGTGCCGCTTCGAGCCCGACGACGTCTACCTCGCGGTGGCGCCGTTCTTCCACGTCGCCGGCACGGCCGCGCTCGTCGGGCTGCTCTGGCTGGGCGGTTCGTTCGTGATCCTCCCGGCGTTCGACCCGGCGACGAGCCTCGACGCAGATCGAGCGGCACCGCGTGTCGGTCGCGATCCCTGTGCCGACGATGGTCGCCGCGCTGGTAGCCGAGCAGTGGCCCGGCCGCGCAACGTCTCGCTCGCTGCAGGCTGCTCGGTCATGCGGGTTCGCCGATCACGACCGACCTGTTGCGCCGAGCGCACGACACGTTCCCGACGGCCGAGCTCGCGCAGTTCTCACGGCGCCACCGAGACCGCGTCGATCGTGACGTGCATGCCCCACGAGGAGCGCCACCTCGAAGGCGGCCGGCTCGGCTCGGTCGGACAGCCGCGCGTCGGCGTCGAGGTCGCGGTCGATCGACGGCAACGGTCGAGCGCTGTGCCGCGGGCGTCGCCGGCAGAGGTGATCGTGCGCGGCCCCAACGTCGATGGTGGGGCTACTGGGAGGACGACGCCGCGACCGGCGCCGCGTTCGTCGACGGCTGGTACCGCTCGGGCGACGTCGGCTTCCTCGACGACGAGCACTACCTCTCACTGCTCGATCGAGCCAAGGACATGATCGTCACCGGCGGTGAGAACGTGTACTCGCTCGAGGTCGAGGACGCACTCGGCTCGCATCCCGCGGTGCTCGAGGTCGCCGTGTTCGGCGTGCCCGACGAGCGCTGGGTCGAGGCCGTGCATGCGCGTCGTCGTCGTGCGCGATCCCGTCGCTGCGTCACCGACGACGCTCGAGGACGAGCTGCGCGACCACTGCCGGCCGGCGATCGCGGGGTTCAAGGTGCCGAAGGCGATCTCGATCCAGGTCGGATCCGCTGCCGAAGTCGGGACCCGGGCAAGATCCTGAAACGCCAGCTCCGGGCTCCGTACTGACTGTGCGAGCTTGGCTCGAGCAGCTAGCGCAGGGTGATCAGGAACTCGACCGTGCGACGCCGCGTCGCGTCGTCGCCGAACGTCGTGATCTGCAGGTCGGTGACGCCGGCGTCGCGCACCCGGTCGACGGCCTTCGCGCAGCGTGTGCTTCGTCGCCGTAGATCGCGATGCCGGCCGCGGAGTCCACCCCTCGCGCTCGATGCACCGACTTGTACGCGGGCAGCCGTCCGTACACGTCGAACTCCGTCCTCGGCCCGCGCGGCGGCCGAGGCGTCGTCGTTCGTCAGCAGCATCGGGAGGCTGGCGAGGATGCGAGGCTCCGGCCGCCCGGCCCGCTCCGCTGCCGCGCGGACGAGGGACGGTCAGCTCCGGCGAGCGTGCGGAGCCCGACCATCCACGTCGCCGCCCCGTCGCTCCAGGTGCCCGCGACGTCGAGCATCTTCGGACCGACAGCGGCGAGGAACACCGACGGCGGCTGAGGCGCAGGACACGTCGAGGCGGAAGCTGGTGCGAAGCATCCGTCCGGCGTATCTCGGCCTTCTCACCGCGAAGGAGAGGGCGCAGCGATCTGCAGGTACTCGGTCATGTAGAGCGCCGGATGCGCGTAGTCGAGCCCGAGGAAGTCTTCGACGACGCGCTGATGTGACACCCCGATCCCGAGCGTCAACCTGCCGCCGACCGCGTCGTTCGGTGGTGAGCGCCTGACTCGCGAGGGCGACCGGATGGCGGCCATGCGCCGAGACGATCGCCGGGCCGACCTCGATGCGGCTCGTGCGGTGCGCGGTCGCAGCGAAGAGCGTGAGCACGTCGGGGCCGTTCGGGATGCCCGGCATCCATGCGCTGTCGTATCCCAGCGCTTCGATCAGCTCGAGCTGCGTCGCCGACACGATCGGCAGTGGCACGCTGGTTCGCGACGACCACCCCGCACTTCACGGCGGCGGACGGTATCAGGAAGGCTGACAATGCTGACAGATGACCCGGGATCGACCGAGCCGCTGGTTGTCACCCGCGACGGGCCGGTGGCGACGCTTGTGGCTGAACCGGCCCGAGAAGCGCAACGCGGTCACGAAGGCGATGTGGGAGGGCATCGCCGCGACGTGCGCCGACCTCGCCGCCGACGCGCAACGTGCGCGTGATGGTCGTCCGCGGCGCCGGCGACCACTTCTGCGCCGGCGCAGACATCGGAGAGCTCGCAGCTCGGCGACGCCAGCTACGCCGCGCGCGAACGCGGGCCGAGCATGCGCTCGGCTCGTTTCCGAAGCCGACCGATCGCGTTCATGCGCGGTTCGTGTGTCGGCGGAGGCGCAGATCGCGATCGCGTGCGACCGTCCGCATCGCCGACACCGTCGGCCCGTGTTCGGCATCACGCCCGCGGCTCGGCATCGTGTATCCGGCGTTCGGCGTCGATCGCGCGGTGCGGCTGTTCGGGCCCGTCGGCGACGAAGCACCTGCTCTACTCGGCCGAGCTGATCGACACCGACCGGGCCCTGCGGATCGGGATGGTGGACGAGGTGCACGATCCTGCCGCGGCCTTCGAGCGGCTCGACGCGTTCGCGACGCTCCTTGCGACCGAGCGGTCGTTGCTCACTCAGGAGTCGAGCAAGGCGATGGTCGACGAGTGCGTGCGCACCGGTGAGATCTCGCGTGGTGACGCAGGCGAGATGGGCCGGCGAGCTCGCGGCGAGTGGCGACCCGGCCGAGGGGGTCGCTGCGCTCTTCGAGCGGCGATCGCCGCGGTTCACTGGGCCGGGCCGAGCCAATGCGAGCATGCCTGAATGACCTCGTGACTACGGTGGCGCATGCCCAACATCGCGCAGCGTCTCGAAGAGCTCGGCATCACCCTTCCGCCCGTGTCACCTCCGGCGGCGGGAACTACATCGGGGCCAGCAAGATCGTGGAACGTGCTGTTCGTCAGCGGCCACGGCCCTGATCTACGGCAACGGGAAGTACATCGCGCGGCAAGGTCGGGCACGATCTCACGCTCGAAGAGGGCAGTCGAGGCCGCCCGCGCAGACCGCGCTGTGCATCCTCGCGACGATGGACGCCACGGTCGGCCTCGATCACGTGCGCCGCATCGTGAAGGTGCTCGGGATGGTGAACGTCGGCCCGGGCTTCAACAACACGCCCGCGATCATCAACGGCGCGCTCAGACCTCTTCGTCGAGCTCTGGGGCGAGGCGGCGGGCAAGCACGCGCGTCCGCGGTGGGCATGGCGGTGCTGCCGTTCGACATCCCCGTCGAGATCGAGCTCGTCGCCGAAGTCGACGACTGACCGCGCCCCCGCGCCCTCGCCCACCCCTCTGGCGTTCTCGCGCGAACAAGCGGCCATTTGTGGCCGGAAATTCAGCGGGTTCGGAATGTCACACCCCCGTGGCACGATCCGCCGATGGCGGACGGGACGGACCAGTACTTCGCGCGGCAGCTCGGGCTGATCACTCCTCGATCAGACGATCGACTGTGGGATGAGCGATCGCACGGCGGCGGCGGTGCGCGGACGGCGAGTGGGAGCGTGTCCACAACCGTGTGGCGGTCTCGGGCGTACCTGACGTCACACGAGCAGCGGCTTCTGCCGCAGTGCTTCTCGGCGGGCCCGACTTCGGCGATCTCGCACTACGGGCGGCCGACACGCTCGGCGTGGAGCGGTTCCGCTCGAGGCTCGTGGAGCTGAGTGTGCCGGAGCATCGCAACATCACCCTCGCCGGCTGCCGCCTGCACCGCGTGGCTGACCTGACGCCTGCGGACGTGATCACGGTGGGCTCGGTCCCGGTCACCGCTCATGCGCACCCTCGTCGACCTCGGCGCCGTGGCACGGCCGTGGCTCGTGCGGCGAGCTTTGGATGCAGTGGCTGCGCGAGGGTCACGTCACGATCCCCGAGGTGAGGGCAGACCCTCGATCGAGTCGCCCGCCGCGGCCGAGCCGGCGCGGAGTGTTGCGCGAGGTCCTCGACTCGGGCGCTGTGCCCTCGACGCCAGCGACGCTGACTCCGAGGTCGTGCTCGCCGAGGCGCTGCAAGCAATAGGCGCGCCTCCGCCCGTGTACCACTTCCTCATCCCGGTCGGCCTCGGCCGAGTCTCTCGAGATCGACTTCGCGTATCCCGAGGCCAAGTTGCTGATCGAAGTGGATGGTTACTCCACCCACACCACGCACGAGGCGTTCGAATCCGATCCCGTGCGAGACAACCTGCTCACCGACCTCGGCTACATGGTCCGCCGGTACACGCGAAAGCGCGTGTCTGGACAGGCGCACGTCGTCGCGTCCGAGATCGACTACTGGCGAAGAAGGCGCTCGGCAGCGGCCTCCTGACGTTCCTGCGCGAAAAGGCGGCCATTCATGGCCGGTTATCCGCGCGAGAACGCCAGCGGCGGTGGGGGCTACCGGGGGCGGGGGTGATCGTGCCGGTTGCTTCGCCGAAGCCGATGCGGGGATGGCCGGGGCCGCCGGCCCAACCTCGCAGCGTGACGGTGTCGCCGTCCTGGAGGAAGGTGCGGGTCGATCCGTCGGGGAGGGTGAGCGGATCGCGGCCGCTGCCACGTGATCTCGATCAGGCTGCCGCGCTCGCCGGCGTTCGGGCCTGACACGGTGCCCGACCCGATCAGGTCACCGGTGCGCCGCTGCGCCGTTCACCGTCATGTGGGCGACGCTGCTGCGCGAACGTCCAGTACATGTCGGCAAAGCCGGTCGCGCAGATCGCGGTGGCCGTTCAGCAGCACCTCGAGCGTGAGGTCGAGTCCCCACGGCTTGCTCGCTCGCAGGTACGGGTCGGGCTCGGGTCCTGTGGCGGCGGAGCTCACGAGGAACGGGCGCAGCGCGTCGATGGTCACCACCCACGGAGAGATCGTCGTGGCGAAGCTCTTCCCGAGGTTCGGCCCGAGCGGCTGGTACTCGTAGGCCTGATGTCGCGGGCCGACCAGTCGTTCAGCAGCACGAACCCGAACACGTGCGTCGGCGCAGTCGTCCGGCGCGATCCGGGTGCCGCCTCGGCCGATCACGGTGCCGACCTCGAGCTCGATGTCGAGCGACCGGCTCGGGATCGCAGCTGGCGCAGCCTCACCTCGACGCGCACCATCCCGATCGGCCGCTGCACCGGCGTGCCGGACACGACCACCGAGCCGGCACGCCCGTGGTACGCGACCGGGATGCGCCGCCAGTTCGGCATCAATGGCTCGCTGTCCGGCCGGAGGATCTTCCCGAGGTTCGTGGCGTGGTGGATCGACGAGTACGAGTCGACGTAGTCCGCGACCTCGAACGGCAGCAGCACGTCGCAATCCTCGACGAGGGTGAGGACGTCGTCGCGGGTCGCCCGACGAGGATGTCGGTCGCCTGGGCCCGCACCTCGCCGCCGCGACCTGATGCCATCAGCGCGCTCAGCGACGGCTGCGGTGTGAGCTCGGGCACGATGCCTGCCGCGGCGAGGTCGAGCACGTGGTCGCCGACGCGGTGACGACTCGCGGCTCTGAGCCCGCGATCCGCACGACCCCGAACGGCAGGTTCTCGAGTGGGAAGTCGGACCCGTCGGGGACCGGCGCCCACGTGCGTCAGGCATGGCCCGCCCAAGACCAGGGGTACGTCGGGTCGCTGACCGATCGCGCCGCGCCGGTGAGACCGAGCGGCTTGAACGTGTCCATCATCACCGCGAGCTCTTCGGTGCGGTCCTTGTCCTCGCTGCGCTCGCGAGCCCGGCTGCGGGCCGTGGACGAACCCCGACGGGTGGAGGCTGATCGAGCCCTTGCCGATGCCGGAGCCGGCGCGGCTCAGCGAAGTCGCCGCCGGAGTAGAAGAGCACCCTCGTCGGAGTCGACGTTCGAGTGGTGGTACGGCACCTTCACCGCGCTGGGATCGAAGTCGTACAGCCGCGCACGAAGCTGCAGATGACGAGGCCGGGGCCCGTGAAGGTCTGGTGCACGGGCGGCGGCTGGTGCACGCGGCCGACGATGCGGCTCGAAGTCGTGGATCGACAGCGCGAACGGGTAGTTGCACGCCGTCCCACCCGAGGACGTCGAACGGATGGTTCGCGCGCACGTGCCGGCTCAGGACCGCTGCGTGCGCGCACGAGCACCGGGACGTCTTCGCCTTCGACGACGAGCGGGTCACCGTCCGGCCCTCGGAGATCGCGCTTCGCTGAACGGCGCACCCTCGAGCAGCTGGCCGCGCTCGGTGAGGTATTTGCGGGGGAGGTCGACGTGGCCCTGCGCCTCGATCACCAAGAGCCTGACCGGCCCGTCGAGCAACCACTGGTGCGTCGTGCTGCTCGGGACGACGCACGTAGTCGCCTTCGCGCACGGCCATCCGGCCGAACACGGACTCGAGCACCGGCCTCGCCGCTGCTGGACGTACACGAGCTCGTCGCCCGTCGCGTTGCAGGTACAGCGGCGACGACTCGCTCGCAGCCGTGAACGCGAGCGCGACCTGGTCGTTGCCGAGCAGGTAGCGGCGGCCGAGGACGGATCGAGCGATGCGCCGGGGCCGAGCTCGCCGGTGCGGAGGTGATGCGGGCTGCAGCGGCGAGTTCGCGGTGAACAGGGGCTCGGGCGCCTCGAGGCTCTCGATCGATCGCAGCGCAGAAGGGGAGTGGCGGTGGTAGAGCAGCGACGACGCTGCTGAGAAGCCCTCTTCCCCATGAGCTCTTCCGCGCGACCTTGCCATCGACGCGATGCAACGTGTGGCGCTTCCGAGGGGATGTCGCCGACGCGACGATACGGAGGCATGGCTAGAGGTTCCCTCGGCGCCTGGTCGCGCTCGATCGCCTCGAACAGCGCCTTGAAGTTGCCCTCACCGGAAGCCCTTCGCTCCCTCGCGCTCGATGATCTCGAAGAACACCGCCGGACGGTCGGTGATCGTCTCGGTGAAGATCTGCAGCAGGTGACCCGTCGTGGTCGCGGTCGACGAGGATGTTGAGCCGCTGCGATCTCGGCCCACGGCAGATCGACGCCCGCCAAGCGCTCGCGCGCTCGTCGTAGTAGGTCGGCGGCACCCGCATGAAGCGAACGCCGCGGTCGCGCAGCGCCTGCACCGTCGGCGACGATGTCGTCGGTGCGCATCGCGATGTGCTGCACGCCCGGACCGTCGTAGTGCTCGATGTACTCCTGGATCTGGCTCTTCTTGCGACCGTCGGCCGGCTCGTTGATCGGCATCACGATCTTCGATGCCGTCCCACACGACCGTCGACATCAGCGCGCGAGTACTCGGTGCGAGATCTGGTCGTCGTCGAAGTGCTGCAGCTGGCTGAAGCCCGATCACCTCGCCGTAGAAGCGCACCCAGTCGTCGAGCCGGCCCTGCTCGACGTTGCCGACGACGTGATCGATGGCGAGTGAGGCCGACCGGGCGGACCGACCGGTCGGGTTCGGGAGGTTGTCGTCGTGAGTAGCCCGGCTCTGAGCAGCTCGCTGCGGTAGCGGCTGCGGTCGACGAACGTGTGCACGGTGTCGCCGTACGCCGCGATCTGGGCCGAGTCGCAGCTCGCCGTGCTCGTCGTGCTCTGACCACGGCTCGCACGCGGCGGGCGCCACGCGACGACCGCGGCGCGCGAACGTGGCGTCGGCGTCGCTCGACGAGCCACGCGAGGTCGTGCACGCCGTCGCCGTGGCGTGCGCACGTGGTCGGCGATCGGCGACTCCGGCGCTCAGCGCGCCCGACACGACGAGGCGGATGTCGCCCTGCTCGAGCACGTAGCTCGCCTTGTCGCGCATCGCCCGACTCGGGCCTGCGTACGCCGGTGCAGTGGAAGCCGAACGCCGACATCAGGAAGCCCGCCGTCGTGCGGGCGTTGCCGACCCAGAACTCGATGCAGTCCCAGCCGAGGAGGTGCGCAGCCGGGCTCTCGGTCATCGTCATGCTTCGATCAAACCCCGGGACTGCTGCCGTCGCAACCGCCGTCAATCATCTGTGACCGGTTCTCTTGGTGCAAACCCGTACTAGACAGTGGGAAACACCAAGAGAACCAGCCAGGGGGAGCCGATGAAGCAGCTGTCAGGGCTCGATGCGTCCGTTCCTCTACATGGAGACCGGGTCGCAGTTCGGCCACGTCTCGAGCGTCTCGGATCTACCGAGAGACTGGACGATCCGACGCTACGACCCGTACACCGCCTGGCGGACCAGATCGAGCGACGACTCCATCTCCTCGAGCCGCTTCGGCGGCGGTTGCGCGCCGTGCCCTCCGCCTGACCATCCGTTCTGGATCGAGGACTCCGGCGCTTCGATCTGACTTCCACGTGGCGGCACAACCGCTGCCACCGCCGGGCTCCGACGAGCAGCTCTGCGAGCTCACGTCGCGATCATCGGCACGGCCGGATGGATCGAGACCGGCCGCTGTGGGAGTCCCACGTCATCGAAGGCCTGCCGCGAGCGACCGCTTCCGCGATCCTGCACGAAGGCCACCACGCCACGATCGACGGAGCATCAGGCGCCGAGCTGCTCACACGATGATGCTCGACAGCGATCCGAAGGTGACTGATCGATCCGCCGACGCCCGGTGCGGCACGGCGACCGCGCCCCGAGCGACGGCGATGATCGCCCGTGCATCGGTGCTCGCCCTCGTGCGCAAGCCCGGTCGAGCGATGCTGCTCACGACCCGGCACGGTGCGGCGAAGCTCGGAAGGCGACCCGCAACCCGGCGCGCGTCGAGGTGCCGCGAACCAGGCGCGAGCGAACTTTGGCGGTCCGCTCGGTGCGCTGATGAACATCGGCCGGCCACGCGAGCAGGAGGGTGAACAGCCTGGCCCAGCGCCGTCGCTCGCCGCCAGCAGACTGCCGTTCAACGGCGCCGATCACGCCGCATCGCCGCTTCGCGCCCGTTCGGTGCCGCCTGACACGATCAAGGCGATCAAGACTGCACTCGGCGCGACCGTGAACGACGTGGTCATGGCGGTCTGCGCGGCGCGGGCTCCGCACCTACCTCGACAGGCACGACGCGCTTCCCGACGCCGCTCCATCGCGATGGTGCCGGTGTCCATCCGCACGGGAGACGAGTGACCGAGAAGTGGACGAACCGTGTCTCGGCGATCTTCGCGGGCTTCCGACCGACGAGGCCGATCCGGTGAAGCGCGTGACCTGCGGCACGACGCGATGGGAGACGCGTAAGCGGCTGTTCGACGCAGTGCCGGCTGACACCCTCACCGACTTCGCCTCGTTCCTCCTCCGGCGGTGTTCGCGCAGGCGATGCGGACAGCCACTCGCCTCAGCGGGCGCCGCTTGCTGGCACGCCTGTGAACCTCGTGATCTCGAACGTGCCCGGGCTGCGGAGCCCGCTCTACACCGCGGGAGCCGCGCTTGCTGCACTACTACCCCGTGTCGACGATCGTCGACGGCCAGGACTGAACATCACTGTGCAGAGCTACCTCAACACGCTCGACTTCGGCCTCGTCAGCTGCCGCGAGCTCGTGCCCGACCTCTGGGACCTGCTCGACGACATCCTGACGACGTGGTCGCCGGGAAGGTGGCCGGCGCCGACGTCGTCCTTCCCACTGAGTGACCACCATGGCTGAGCGCGCCGGACAGACGGTCCTCACGACTGGAGCGAACTCGGGGATCGGGCTCGCCACCGTCGTCGAGGTCGCGGAAGCGGGCTTCCACCGGTCGGCTCGGTGCGATCGGTCGGCGAAGCGCGAACGTCGTCCATCAGGCGCGCGCGAGGCAGGAGTCGAGGTCGAGACCGTCCTTCTCGACGCTTCACCGATGCCGAGCAGTGCTGAGTAATCGGTGATGGCCGGCCTCGAGCTGTATGGCCTCGTGAACAACGCGCGGCTACGGAGTCACCGGGCGCAGTCGAGGACGTCGGCGGACGACGAGGCGTCGTGCCTCGTTCGAGACGATGGTGCACGCGCCGATGCGCCTGGCCCGCCTGCGCTGCCGTCGATGCGCGAATGCAGCGGAGCGGGTCGCATCGTCAACATCTCGTCGATCGCCGGCCTGCGACGTCATGCCGTTCGCCGGGCACCACACTGGCGCGAAGCACGCACTGGAGGCGCTGCCGATGCGCGTTGCGATGCCGAGGTCGCGGGCGACGCGCATCCGCAGGTCGGCTGCGTCGAGCCGGGCGGCTTCAAGACCGGCATCTGGGAGGAGCTCGAACGCGACGTCGTCGCCCGGGAGGCCGAGTGGCACTCGCCACGGCTCTGCGTACCGCCGCTCCTTGCAGGGGCAGCGGCTTATGGAGCCGATCATGGCGCCCCCGAGGCCTGCGTCTCGTGCCATCGCGACGGCGCTCACTGCCCGCGTACCGCGGAGCCGCTACCTGGTCGGACTCGACGCGCAGGCGATCCCTTCTCGAGCAGCGGCTCACGCCCACATTCGTGAAAGACCGCGGATGCGAATCGGTCCTCGGTCTGTGACAATCCCCTGGACAACTGCGGCCCATACCGGCCGTGCGTCCCAGCCCTCCATATCTCACCGCTGAGCCATCGATCGGGGGTCCTGGTAGGAACGATGAGATCGCGCGCAGTGGCGCCGGCGCAACGGGGAATCGCGGACTGCTCCTAGTCGGTTCGCGCAAGTGCCGCTCGCTCGACCTCGATCGGGCGACCCCGTACCTGCTGGCAGCCGGGATCGTCGTCGTCCAGCAGATCTTCTTCAGCGTGCCGCTCGGCAATACCCTCGTCCGGGGAGCGTTCCGATCGGGCTCGCTGACGGCGCTGGATCGCGCTCTCGGCATGGCGCTCACGTACCGGTCGAACCGGTCCATCAACTTCGCGCAGGCCGACATGGGCACGATCCCGCGGTGGTCCTGATCGTGATGCTCATGACCGCGGGGCTGGCCCTATCTCCTGGCTGCCGTCCCGGCAGGCGTCCGTCGCGGCGCTCCGTCCTCGGGGCGGCCATCGAGCTCGGCATCATCCGGCGGCCCTTCAAGCGCGCCCCTGGTTGCTGCTCACGGTCGTCCTCGCCTTCGGGCTCTCGCAGCTGCTGACCGCGATCGCGATCCTGTTCCCGGAGGCTCTGGGGGAGCCGACTTCCCGCCGCTCGCGGCGGCTAAGGCGGCTGCCATTCGACCTCCAGTTCTCCATCGGCAACCGTGCCGTCTTCGACGCCAACGACCTCATTGTAAATGATCGTGGCGCCGCTCGCACTCATCGGACTAGCGGTGTTCCTGCGCTGGAGCAGCGTCGGCGTGGCGATCAGGCGAGCGTGGCGGACAGCGCCGATCGTGCTCGCTGCTCGGGGTCCCAGTCAAGCGCCTGCAAAACGCTCGTCTTGGGCGAACGCTTCGCTTCGATGCTATGCTCATCGCCATCTTCCTGCGAGCGAATTCTGGGATTGCCGGTGTTCGGGGCCCCTTACGCAGGGTGTCTTGCTTGCGCTTCGCCAAGCTTCGTCCTCGGCCGGATGACGAATCTGCTCGCGATCGGCGCCAACGCGGTGGCGCTCGGCATCCTGGGAGGTCGCCGTGTGGGTTCGCGGCCTCGAGCCCGCTGCTCATCGACCCGATCCTCGCGGCCGTGATCATCGTCGCACTGCTCACGCGACGCATGCTCGTCGCGTGGGACGAGGCCGACGTGTCGACGTGGCGTAGCGCCGACGACGTCCGTCCGATCTCGACGAGGTGGGCCGCATCCCGGATCGTGCGCGCCAGAAGGGACCTTCGCGGTCGTCACGCTGCGGTGCTGGATCATGCCGCAGGTGCTTCCGGTCGACTGCACCTACAAGCTCGCCACTGGGTCGGCGTGTACGCAGTGCTCGGGCTGTCGGTCGTGGTGCTCACCGTGGGCGGGCCAGGTGTCGCTCGGGCAGATCGCTCTTCGCATCGGGGCGACAGTCGGCGCAAGGCGACCGTCGACTGGGCCTCGACTCCAGCCTCTCGCCCTGATCATCAGCTTCTGTGGTGGGCGGTGCCGTCGCTGCCGCAGTCGGATTCCTGTTGCGTGAAGACGTGGCTTCACCCCGCCGTGGCCACGCCTGTGCTCGTTGGCGACGACGTCGTAACTTCCTGAACTCGAAGTACTGGATGGTGCCGACGGCCGCATTCTGCGAGCCTCTCTTCGGCACCGTGACTTCACCTCGACCGCCTGGATGTACTACGTGGTCTACGCCGCCGTGCTCGTCGGATGCCTGTTCATCGTGAAGGGATCCACAATGGCCGTACCGGTCGAGCCTTCATGGCGCTGCGGGGACAACGAACGCGGTCGAGGCGTACGGCTCTGCCGCGATGAGGGTCCGGGCTTGTCGTGCCGCCTGCTATCAGAGCCTCGCGGGCTCGCCGGGTGCCTGTACGCTCCACCAGCAGCAGGGCATCGACCCCGATCCCATCGCCCCATTCCAGAAACCCGTTGATCCTCACGTACGCTTCATCATCGGTAGTGTCACCGCGCCTGGGCGATCATCGGCGGCGTACTGGATCGGTCTCGGCAACCTCCTACCCAGGCGCTGGCAGATCCTCGTGAGCGGCATCGGCGTCCCTTATCGTGCTGCTGATTCGCTGAAGGCCCTCGGCGGCCCTTCTATCGCCTCCGAGATCGCTGCCTCGCGAAGGTCGCCTCGCGAAAGCACGACATCGAGGCGCTGGGTCTGGCGACGTCGTTGCTCGGCGTAGTCCGCGAGGCCGCCACCCAGCGTACCGCTGGCTGCGAGACCGAGCAGGAAGATGACGGAAATTGACCCTCGGGGCGGTGGATCACGAAGATCCCGGGAAGCCGAGGGGAGTCAGCGTGAAGAAGTGGCCTGGGCGTCACGGGCGGAGCCGCGGTCTTCCCGCCGTGCTGTCTGGTCTGAACGCGGTCGATGAGCTCGACCGCACGGCGTTCGCGGTGCTGCTCCCTGAACATTCGCGATGCGTTCAATCCTCAACCTGACCGGCCTGCTCAACTTCATCATCGGGGTCTTCGTGTCAGTTCGCCGCCCTCGCGCTGCAGGTGCCGGATCGTGCCGCGGCCTGACCGCCACAACCGTGTCCGCATCATGTGGGATCGGTGCACCTCGCGGGTTCTTCAGCCCGCTCACGGATCGCTCTGGTCGATCGTGGTGCTCTCCTGGATCGCGCGCCGGCTCTGGCATCGGCAAGGCCGTCGCCGACCCCACGCACAACTCCGCTGAGCGCCTGCCGACTACTACGACATCCCTGAGCCGAGTCCGCGGCGTACTCGCGCTCCACCGGGCGGCGAACGCGGTGGGCGCACCAATCGGCCCGCTCACGGCGGGGCTCATCGCAGCTGTGTGCGGCTGGCGCTGGCCGTTCATCGTCTTCTTTGTACGTTCCCGACGCTCGCGGATGTTCGTGGTGCTCGCATGGCAGGCTCCGGCGAGCCGAAGCGCGGGCGTCTTCCGAGCGGCGCGCAGCTGCGGGAGCGCCGGAGGCGGCGGCGCAGACCGGAAGAGGCGAGGCCCGAGCTTCGCTGAGTCGTGGCGGATCGTCTGGAAGGTGGAGAGCCTGCGCTGCATCTTCGGTAACGCGCTCGCCGTTCCTCGCGGTGTCGCCTTCGTCGGCTTCTCGGTCCGCTCCGCCTCCCTGTCACGGAGCAGGTGTTCGACCTCGACGAGCGGGCGTGCGGCATCATCGCCGCCTGCGTCGAGCCGGCGCAGCTGATCGGGCTGGTGATCGGCGGTGCGCATCGCGACTTCCGCGCGGATGGCGCAGGGCGGCGCGGCGGCGATCCTCGGGTTCCGCTCGCAGGTCGCAGCACGTCGTCAGCGTGCGTCGGGCGCTCGTCGTGTTCGCGATGGTCGCCTCCTACCTCTGGGTCACGATCGGCGTGAACTTCGCGGTCACCGGGCCTGCCGGGCGCGACTCCAGCTCCCGGGATCTCGCCGCACTCAGCCTGGCGATCCCGCCCCGGGCCCGGTCGTGATGGGCTTCCTCGGTTGCGCTGTCGCTGTGGATCATCCCGGGGCTGCCTGGTGCTTGCCGATCATCGGGTACATCGGCGACCACGCGGGCTGCGCACTGGCATGCCTGTGTGATGACGCCGGTGTTCCTCGTCGGCGGGCTCGATCCTCGGCGTGACGACGAAGAACACGATCAACGGCGACATCGCCGGACGTTCCTGGCGATCGACGGCGGCTCGGTCGGAGGTCGCGCACGGAGCGGGCGCAAGGCGCCGAGCGCGAAGCTCGTCCCTCGTCCGCGGCCTGCAGGTGTCGTACGGCAGCGTGGTGCAGGTGCTGTTCGACGTCGACATGGAAGTCGACGAAGGCACGTGCGTCGCTTGCTCGGCACCAACGGGGCCGGAAAGTCGACACCGTTGTTCAAGGCGATCTCAGGCGTCGTCGAGGCGGATCGCGGCACGGTCATCTCGACGGCCGCGAGATGACCCACGCCGCCGAACGAGATCGCCGCGTTCGGCATCCGCCAGGTGCCTGGCGGGCAGGGCGTGTTCCTCAACCTGACCGTGGACGAGAACCTCCACTCGCGCGTCATGGCTGCACCGCCACGACAAGGGGGCGATCGAGGAGGCACATCGTCGCGTGGTGTCGGTTTTCCCGTGCTCGCCGACCGCAGCGATCGATCCCGCCGGCAACCTCTCGGGTGGCCAGCAGCAGATGCTCGCACTCGGGATGGCGTTCTTGAGCAAGCCGCGGCTGCTGATGATCGATCGACTGTCGTCGCCTCGGCCCGGTGCGTGGTCGCCCGCAGCTGCTCCCGCTCATCGATCGACCTGCTGCGCGAGAGCGGCACGACGATCATCCTCGTCGAGCAGTCGGTGAACCTGGCAGCCTGACCGTCGCCGACCGCGTACTTCATGGAGCGCGGACAGATCCGGTTCCACGGGCCGACGGCCGAGCTTGCTCAACCGGCCTGACGTCATGCGTTCGGTGTTCATCGAGGGTGCGTCGGAGACAAGCTCGAGGCGGCGCGCGCGACCGGCGACGAGCCCGGAACGGCGATGGACGAGGTGCGCCGACGACGGGTGAGACCCGCGATCGCACGGCTCGCCCCGGTGCTCTCGACGTCGGGGCTCGATCCGCCTTCGGCGGCAACCGGGCGGTCTACGGCGTGAAAGCATCGACGCGCACCTACGGCAACGAGGTGCTTCGGGGATCATCGGGCCGGAACGGCGCGGGCAAGACCACGCTCTTCGACTTGATCTCCGGGGTACCTGCGATCGCGGACGGCAGGCGTCGTGCGGCTTGAACGGGCGGGACGTGACGTCGACGCGGCCCCGGCCGGCCGAGAGCCGAATGACAGCGGCTGCGGGCGCTCGTTCCTAGACGCCGCGCTCTTCTCGCCGCTGACGGGTGGAGCAGACGATCGCGGTCGCATGCAGAGCGGTGTGGTCATGGTGCGTGGACCCGCATCTCCTGCAGCCGCACTCTTGCCGGAACGCCTACGACTCCGAGCGGGCTGTCGAGGCACGCGCAGCGCGGAGCTCGTGGACCTGCTCTGGTGCTCGTAGCATCGCACCGCACGCAGTTCTCACCCGCGAGCCGTCGACCGGCACCGAAACGTGCCGTCGGGCCTGGGCCTGCCCGCTCGCATCCGACCGCTCCGTCGGTCCTCCTCGACGAGCCGTCGAGAGCGGCATCGCCCAGAGGGAGGAATCGCAGGCGCTCGCGCCCGTGCTGCTGCGCATCCGAGACGAGACGGGTGCGAGTTCCCGTCGCGACCGAGCACGACATGCCACCCCTCCGGTCGGTGTCCGACCGGATGGTCGCGAGCGGATCAGGGGCCGTCATCGCACCGGTGACTCCGACCGAGGTGCTCGCTGCGCCTCGCGGTCGTGGAGTCCTACCGGCACCGTCCACCGTGACGCGCCAGCGCTTCGAGTCGCCTTCCGCCAGGTAAAGAGACTTCCCGCCGCAGGTGGGCGCGGGCGCGCCCGCTCTGTAACCCGCCACCGAGGGAGGACGCGACGTCCATGCAACCGGAGTAGCGGGGACGACTCCGTCCAAGTCGGGCAATCCGTGGCGCTGATACGGGCCGGCCGAGCGCGATCGTCGCGGTGATCGGCGATCATCGCCGCGCATCCTGATCTTCGCCAGCAGCGGGGACGACGACGGACGGCGTCGCCGCCGCGACGACAGCGGCCGCGACGCGCGGCACGACAGGCGCCGCTGGCCGGGCAGCTCCCGTGGCGGCCGGGCACTACCGCGTGCGGGAGGCGGGGATGCGACGCCGTAGCGCGGCGCGATCACGTACAACGCCGGGTGAAGGCAGTCAGGGCCGCACCGACCTTCACGTTCACATGGACTCGTGCGTGACACCAGCATCGGGGCGGCTCGAAGATCCCGGACTTCTTCTGCTCGGAGTGTCGCGAACGCTCGCCGACAACGGCGGCGCTTCACCGCGCACGGCGTGGACTGCCGACGCGATCACGGTCGTCGCCTACATCCCGCTCGACTCCGACCCGGTGCTCGACTCTCATCACGGCGGCGATCATCGAACGACGACACTGGCGCGCAGGCTCAAGCCAGAGCTACCAGGACTACACCACCGACATGATGAACGCGCCGTACCAGACGTACGGGCGGGAAGGTCACGCTGCCCGTTCCCTGGACGCGCCGGGCACGTCCGACAACGGCACCGCCGCGCGGGGGGCCGACGCGGTGGTGAAGGCCAAGTCGAGGGAGATGGGTGCGTCTTCGCGGTCTGGGTGGTCCCGCGCTCTGCGCCGGCCCTGCGGACGGAGGAGATCAAGGCCCGCGGCGTCATCTGCCTCGGGTGCCCGGCGGTCCCCGATCCGGCAGCCGGTCAGCGCTCTGATCGCCGTCCGAAGCGGTGAGCAGGGCCGCGCCCGCAGCTCGGCGAGTACATGACGGAAGAAGCCGCAAGCTGACGGCAATGCCGAGTTCGCCGTGGCGACGCCCCAGGCGTTGCAGTCGCAAGCCGCGGTCTTCGGCCAGGTCTACATCGAGACCGCCGGGGAGCCCGCTGGCAGCAGGACGCGGCGGACTTCAAGAAGCAGCAGCGCTGAGGGCGGGGTCGACCTCGTCAAGCAGCAGGGTCCCGTACGTCGTCGCTCGACCCGGCGTGACCTTGCAGGATACATAGCGGCGCGCACAGCCAGGCGTGATCCAGAATGCAGTCGCCGTGCGGGAGCGTGACTCACGGTCGATCGTGAGCACCGACCCGATCACCGTCCCCCAAGATCTTCACCGAGGAGGTGCCACGAAGCAGAACTACTTCCCGAGCGGATTCATTACGGGCGGGCGGCATCCCTGATCGACACCAACGGTGCCCAGCCGCACGTACGACCACAGAAGCAGGGCGTACTGGGATCAGCAACCCTCGCGGTGTCACCGCCATCATCGTGGCCAGTACGACCTTCACATCGTGGTAGTGTACTTCGGAGATCTGGCTCCGGCCGACGACAGCTACGGCGTGGTCTATCCACAGCCCGCCCTGCTCTTCGCCGCGCCAAAGCGCAGGCCCGAAGCTCACCACCGACACGTTCCGTGAGGGGGCTCTTCGGTTCGCCCGACGACGAGATCGCCCCGCCGGCGTTCACTGCGCCGCTGATCACTACGGCGATCGTACGGCCTGTGGCCAGCGCCGACTCTCTACGGCATCGACGACTTCACGGAGATCTGGTGGAACCCTTACCGCCACGGGCGACAGCCGGAATGGGCGGTACGCTCGAGTCTTCGTCAACGCGGAGGCCAGCACTATCGGCCCCTGGTGGGAATGGACGAGCGACATCGACGTGTTCGACTCCGGCCAATGCAGTCAAACAGTACGACAAGCCGCCCGCGGCCGAGGAGCCGCTGCCCGATCCGCCTCCGCCCGGTTCGCCGGCCGCGGGCTGGGCTCAGGGCGCCCAGGCTGGCCCCACACCCAGCGGGTCGCCAGCTGCGCGACCTGTCCTCACGTCTGATGATGGCGTGCGAAGGCGTTGCGGGACGACCTCCCACATCGAGTGGTCGTCACGAAGGTGACCAGCGTCCGCTCGCTTGGCGGGGCATCGGCTCATTTGGTCAGAAATCCCCGGCCGCCGCCTGCTGGCGGTCGGCCGGGAGCCTGCGTGGCCGCCTGACCGACACGCACTCCGACGGTAAGCCGTCGATGGCGAAGCGGTGCGACCTGCGGTTGGCAAGATGTTGCAAGCCTTGCGGGCGTTCGTGGTGAGCAATGCGAGAACGCGAACGTCGACGAGTCGGGCAAAGCCACATCGCCCCACACCGGCATCGCTATGGACGTCCCGTTGCCGATGCAGTGATCACCCAGTAGTTCCCGTTGGCGAAGTCGCCCCTCGGCCCATGACCAGGGGGAGCACGTCGGCGAGATCCCGAGGGACCTGCAGTCCTGCATGTCCGACGTTCAGCTCCTCGGCAGCCAAGCGTCACGTTCTCCCCTGATCTCCTCACGAGCTCGTCGGAAGAGCCGCTGCTGGTGGATCGTCGGCGGCGGTGTTCTGGATGCCATTGCACAAAGCGACGATCCAGTGGTCGCCTCGACTTCGACGGCCTCGATCGTGCTCGTCGGCTCGGCCTGTCTCGACGAGCCCGTGGAGCGAGGCGGTCGATCGCCCGGTGATGGAACGACGAGCACATCGGCCGAGCGGTCATCGCCCGGCCAATTCCCGACCCCGGTCATCCACCGTGCAGCACGCCTCGCGCGATGCTCGTCTCGATCGGCGAGGTCGGGGAGGCGCTGGATCAATGCCGCCCAACGCGATGTTCAGCACCTGCAGGCCGTTGGCAGATGGCGAGCGTCGAAAGCGCGCTGCTGCGCACGGCAGCCCGGAGCGAGGGCGATGTCGAACGCGTGCCGACGTCGGCCGGCACTTAAAGCGGTAGCCTGGTGCGCTCTCGGGAGCAGCGCGTGGGGATCGACGTCGGCGCCGCCGATCAGCACCAGACCGTCGAACTTCTGCTGCACGACCTCGTCGGCCTCCGCGTCCGTCATGTGCCGTTCGAGCAGCTGCCTTTGGCCGCCGGCACGCCGGGGATTTGGCGCTGCCGAGGTAGCGCTGCGAGACGACGAGCGTGCCAGCCCGGCCTGGCCTGGTCGCGCGACGCAAGGCGCGCCGTGACGGCGATGAGAGGGCGCATCGGTTGCCTGTCTACAGCCGTTCGGAAGCCCGCGGAGCCCCCAATCGGTGACGTGCTGGCTGAACCAGCTCCACTCCCGCTTCGCGGTGTTGGAGCGTGATGGGCAGTGGACGCGTCGCCGAACGCCTTCTCTTCGCGCTTTCAGCTCGGAGGCCTCGAACAGATCGATCAGGTGCCGACGAGTGTGCGGCACGTGGGAGGTCCGCGGCGGTGTGTAGCCGTTCCCGACGTAGGATCGCCCGGCTCGAGGTGGTGCTCGATGCCGTGGAGGCCGCTGGCGATCGTCGCTGCGAACGCGCAGTGCGTAAGCTGGCGTCGGCGCCCGGACGCACTCGACGCGACACGCCCGGGTCGCCGTGACCCACGACCCGGAAGCCGAGCGTGCGGTTGTCCAGTCCCCACGCGACTGGGCGGTCGGCGCCCACGATGAGGGCTGGTACCGCTTGTACGAGTTCACGCGTAATGGCGCGAAGCACAGCGAGAGCTCACGCGCCTGGCCATCAAGCCTCCGAGCCACCAGCGGCCGACATCGCTGAGGCCGTGGGTTTGCCTGCGCCGGCCATCGCCGAAGTCGTTGCCGGCGCTCGGCTACAGTGACGAGTGGATGTGGCACGACGAGCCCACCTTGTCGATGTCGTACTTGGCCATGAAGCGAGATGGACTGCCTGTGCTTGCGGCGATCTCCTGCTCCGTTCTTGTACACGACGTGGCGGTCCGCCATCGTGATCGCGCTGGCGAAGCGAAGGTTGATTCCCTGTGCTGCCCGGCTCGCCTCGCCCTTCGAGAACTCGACGGGTATGCCCGCATCGTCCATGCCGCTGCGTGGATCGCGTGGTGACTGTGTACTCGTCCTTCGTCGTCTGGAGGATGTGGTAGTCGAGACGGTAGTCGTTCTGCGGGGTCAGTCGGCGTACCGCTTCGCCGCTGCTTCCTCGTGTCCCTGGGGTGAAGACGCAAGAACCGAGCTCGGACGCGGTCATGACCTCGTGCCTCGCCCGTTGCGCCTGCCTTCGACCTGCTGCTGCAGGATCCGTCGTCGGAGGCTACCTCTTTCGACGGCCCCCGCCCCAGTCGAACAGGTCGTGCACCACGAGCGCCGTTGCCCTGGCGCCACGGGATCGTCCGGAGGGTGCTCATGTCAGCCTGCGCAGATCACGTCGCCATAGCCCTGTCTCAGCTGGCGTAACTCCGTATCCGAGTGACGCATGTCGACGTCGACCGTCAGGGAGGCAGTTGCAGCACCGACCGAGCTCTCCGTCGGCGGCGACGCGGTCATGGAAGCGTGTGCAATGGTGACGCGCTTGTTCACCAGCCGGCCCTGCTGGTCGGCGAACACCAATAATGAGCACCGTGTCGATCTCGTGGCCACGACCAATCCTCCAGGCAGGGTCGGAAGGTCGAGCATCCCCGACTGCATCCGGAAGCCTATGGATCTCGGGGAGTGTGCGATGAGCTTCTCCCCGCTGGGAAGGAGGACGGCTGATGAACGCCGACGAGGCAAAGGTTTCTCGGGCCGAGGAGGCCTCGAGAAGATCAGTGAGATCGCCGAGCCGCGGAAAGCGCGGGATGGAGGTGAGCAAGGACCTGGCTGAGAAGGCGAAGGACTACGCCGCGGTCAAAGGACAAGGCGACGGACGTTCCAGCGATGCCGCCGACAAGCGCAAAGGACGTGGCGGCGCGACGTCGTGCCGGTGGATCTTCCTGTAAGGCGGCCGCGTGGGGACACGGTCAGAAGCTGGCGCAGAGGTCGCAGCCGAAGGCTGACGATAAGGCTATCGACCTCACCGAGAAGGACGACGGTGTGGGCTGGCGCGGCGGCGGTGTGCGGCTCAATGAGGTGCTCGACAAGGAAGTCGACGGCGACCGGAGGCCGTTATGATGACCGAGACGTGATGCCCGAGACAAGGGTCTTCGCGTATCCACCACTCCGCATGATCGACCGTTTTCGGCTGCCAACAACGTTTCGGGGATGCGCTGGCCTGGCGGCTCGTCGCCGTGTCGGCGCGGTCGCGATTGCCGTCATCCTCCTGCGGGCCGTGGGCGTGCCGCGGCGCAGCCAGTGGCGACTGCAGCGGTGTTCGGGGTCATCGGTGCGTGCCATGGAGAAGCCTTGGCCAGCCACCCCCTAGCAAGCCCGCGTCCTGAGCTTCCCGCACCGACCTGACGTGGCGATGTGCTGGCTCCGCTCAGCGCCAGGTGATCGCGCCGCCGTGGCGTCGTCATCGGGATCAGAGCCTCGCTTGGGTGCCGGCACTGCCGGCTGAGGCCGGATCGTCCCTCGTTGCCAGCCCCGCGTTGTCGCCGGCTTCCTCCTCGACTCTGGTGTACCTGAGCCATCGCATCATCGTACGAGATCCCGTTCCTCTGGCGGTTCCACTCGGTGCACCATTCGGATTATGACGCTCGACTGGGGCACGTCCGCTTCCGGACTATCCGCTCGATTGGAGCAATATTGCAACTGAACGAAGCACAT
>ERZ1370068.132-contig-10115_pt1 | contig 37027 bp, 43 predicted proteins | sample MGYA00561227_ERZ1370068 | MGnify/ENA primary metagenome ERZ1370068 (study PRJEB38410, sample SAMEA6850437) | metagenome | study: Metagenomic assessment of the ecological functions of the soil: analysis of the soil microbiota associated with the...
ATTATGCTTCGTTCAGTTACGTATTGCTGTCCGGGCGCCGCGCAGGGGCGCACGTTCAACAACGGCACGTTCTCCTATCCGATGTATCGCGATTTCCGCGATCGGAGACACCGTGTTCAGACGGCGTGATCGCGCGCTTCCGGCGCCGCTGACGCTGATGACCGACGGCCAGGCGGAGCGCGTCGAGCGGCGAGCTCGTCACCGGCAACTACTTCGACGTCCTCGGCGTCGCGCGCGCAGATCGGCCGCACGCTTCACGCCGGACGACGACCGGACGCCGGGCGGACATCCGGTCGCGGTGCTCAGCCACAACTACTGGATGCGCCGCTTCGCCGGCGATCCGCGCGTGCTGAACCGCACCATCACGCTCAACGGGTCTGCCGATGACCATCGTCGGCGTCACGCCGCCCGGCTTCTACGGCATCGTCGTCGGCGAGAACCCGGACGTCATGGTGCCGGTGATGATGAAGGCGCAGATGACGCCGACCTGGGACGACCTGCAGAACCGCCGCAGCCGGTGGCTGACCGATCATGGCGCGGCTGAAGCCGGGCGTCTCGCCGCGAGCAGGCCGAAGCGGCGATGAACGTCGTCTACCGCCAGATCAACGAGCAGGAGCTCAAGGAGATGCCGGCGGCGTCGCAGACGTTTCACGAGCGGTTCGTCTCGCAAGCACCTGTTCCTGCGCCCGGGCCAGAAAGGCCGATCGGATCTCCGCCAGCAGTTCTCGACGCCGATTCTCGTGCTGATGGGCATGGTCGGCCTGGTGCTGCTGATCGCGTGCGCGAACGTCGCCAACCTGCTGCTGGCGCGCGGCGCGGCGCGGCAGAAGGAAGTGGCGATCCGCCTCGCGCTCGGCGCGAGCCGCGGCGCCATCGTCCGCCAGCGGCTGGTCGAAAGCCTCGTGCCTCGCGGCCGCGGGCGCGCGTGCTCGGCCTGGCGGTCGCGTGGTGGACCGGCGCGCTGCTGCTCAAGATGCTGCCGTTCGACGCGGCGGCGCGCAGACGCTGTCGGCGGCGCCCGATCTGCGCGTCGATCGCGTTCGCGCTCGCGGCCGCCGCTGCGTCACGGCGATCCTCTTCGGCCTCGCGCCGGCGCTGCAGTCGACGCGGCCGGCGCTCGACCTCGACGCTGAAGGACGAAGCCGGCAGCGTCGTCGGCGGCACCGGCCACGCGCGGTTCCGCAAGGGCCTGGTCGTCGCGCAGGTCGGCTTGTCGGTGCTGCTGCTCGCCGGCGCCGGCGCTCTTCGCGCGCAGCCTCTACAACCTGAAGACGCTCAATCCCGGCTTCGTCAGGCCGATCAGCTGCTCGGCTTCTCGCTCGATCCGTCGCTGAACGGCTACTCGCGCGAGCGTTCGATCGTGCTCTTCCAGCAGATCGCAGGAGCAGCTCGCGCAGCTGCCCGACGTGCGATCGCGCGACGGCGTCGGTGATCCCGCTGATGACCGACAGCGACTGGAGCAGCACGGTCAAGGTCGAGGGCTACACGGCCGAAGGAAGGCGAAGACATGAACCCCGACGTCAACGCGCGTCGGGCCCGGGTTACTTCGCGACGCTCGGCCAGCCGCTGCTCGCCGGGCGCGAGTTCACCGTCGAAGGACGTCACCGGCGCGCCGCGGGTCGCGATCATCAACGAGACGATGGCGAAGTACTACTTCGGCAGCGGCAACCCGCTCGGCCGCCACATCGGCTGGGGCCGCGACAAGACGCCGGACATCGAGATCGTCGGCGTCGCCAGGGACTCGAAGACGTCGACGCTGCGGCAGCGAGCTCAAGCGCGTTCGTCTACGTGCCGTACATGCAGGAGGACGAGATCGGGCAGATGACGTTCTACGTCCGCGCGCGCGCGGCGACGCGGCGAGCGTCGGCGCGTCGGTGCGGCAGGTCGCGCAGCGCGTCGACCCCAACCTGCCGATCTTCGACATGAAGACGATGACGGCGGTGATGGACGAGTCGCTGTTCCTCGAGCGGATGGTGGCGGCGCTGTCGGTGGCGTTCGGCGCGCTGGCGACGCTGCTCGCGGCGATCGGCCTCTACGGCGTGATGTCGTACTCGGTCGCGCGCCGCACGCGCGAGATCGGCATCCGCATGGCGCTCGGCGCCGAGCGCAGCTCCGGTGCTGTGGCTGGTGCTGAAGGAAGTGGCGCTGATGGTCGGCATCGGCGTCGCGATCGGCCTGCCGCTCGCGTTCGCGCTCAGCCGCGTCGTGCAGTCGCAGCTGTTCGATCTCTCGGCGCACGATCCGCTCGCGCTCGCGCGCCGCCGCCGCTGCTCGGCGCTCGTCGCGCTGGCCGCCGGCTACCTGCCCGCCGCGCCGCGCCACGCGCGTCGATCCGATGCTGGCACTGAGTACGAATAGAAGGGCGGGACCTTTCCTGCCCTATTCCGCTCGCAATGCAACCAACGGACTGACCCTCAACGCTCGCCGTGCCAGGCGCCAGCACCGCGCACATCGCGACGACGGCGAGCAACACCAGCACGACGCGCGTAGGTCAATGGATCGGCGGCGGTCACGCCGAACAGCAGAGCCGGACATCAAGCGTCCCGTCAGCAGCGCCAGCACGACACCGACGCTCATCCCGATCGCCGTCAACACGCAGCGCCTGCCGCGTGACCAGCCGGACGACGTCGCTGCCGCTCGCGCCGAGCGCGATGCGGACGCCGATCTCGTGCGTCCGCTGCGCCGCGAGTAGGACAGCACGCCGTAGAAGTCCCACCGTGGCCAGCGCCACACCCGTCATCGCGAACAGCGCCATCAGCATCGTCACGAACCGCTGCGGCGCGAGCGCCTCGTCGACGCGGGCCGTGAGCGGCTGGACGGCCGTGACCGGCAGATTCGGATCGAGGTCGTGGATGATCGCGCGGACCGTCGGCGCGAGCGTGGTCGCATCCATCGTTGTGCGCATCACGATGGTGAACATCAGATCGGTGTTGAGCGCGATCGCCTCGTAGATCGTCGGGTTCGGATCCTGATCGACGAGCTCTTCGCGGAAATCGCGCACGACGCCGATGATGGTGCGCCACGGCCCCGTGCCGCCAGGTCGATCGAAGTTCAGACGCTGGCCGATCGGATCGTCGGTCGGCATGAAGTATTTCCGGACCAGCGTGTCGTTGACGAGCACCGTGAGCGGCGCGCCCGGGCCGATCGCTATCGGTGAAGTCGCGGCCGCGGACGATCCGGCCGCCCATCGCCTCGATATAGCCGGGCGACAGCTCGTTGTGCTTCACCTGAATCCCGAAGTCGTCCGGGCCGCGATGCTCGACGGTGAAGTCCGAGCTCCAGCAGCGATCCTTCGAGCACGCTCCGCTGCACGGCGCCGGCAACCGGCACGCCCGGCACGGCACGGACACGCTCGAGCAGCCGATCGAGAAACACGCGCTGATCATCCGGCTTTCGCGTACGCCAGCCGCGGCAGGACCACCTGGACGCTGGCCGCCTGCGACGGGTTGAACCCGAGGTCCACGCGATTGAGCTTGACGAAGCTGCGCACGAGCAGCGTTGCGCTGACCAGCAACGCGAGCGACAGCGCGAGCTCGGCGGCGACCAGCGCGTGGCGCATGCGCGAAGCCTTCCGTCGCGCTGCCCTGGCGAGCGCTGCCGCGGAGCGATGCGGTGACTTCGCGCACGCGGCCCTGCCGCGCGGGCACCACGCCAAAGACGACGCCGGTGACGATCGTGACGAGCATCGTGAACGCCGAGCGCCGCGCGATCGAGCCGGATTTCGTGCAGCCGCGGCAGCGTGTCCGGTCCGTACGCGATGACTCCCTGCACCGCGGCGTACGCGAGGACCAGGCCGACGGCGCCGCCGATCGCGGCGAGCAGCACGCTCTCGGTCAGCATCTGGCGGACCAGCCGCGTCGAGCTGGCGCCGAGCGCCGAGCGGATCGCCAGCTCGCGTGCGCGGACCGCCCCGCGCGCGAGCATCAGGTTGGCGACGTTCGCGCACGCCACCAGCAGGACGAACGCGACGGCGGCGAGGAACAGCTGCAGCGCCGTGCGCGACGGTCCGACAATCCACTCCTGCAGCGGACCGACGCCGACACCCATGTGCGTATTGGTGTCCGGATACCGCTGCTCGAGATCCTTCGCGATGCGATGCATCTCGTCCTGCGCCTGCGGCAGCGACACGCCCGGCTTCAGCCGCGCGACGACACGCAGATAGTGCGGCCGCCGCGTGCTCGCGACGCTCTTCGGCGTCCATCCCATCGGCACCCAGACGTCCAGCGACGCGTTGTTGAAGCGGAAGTCCGGCGGCAGGACGCCGACGATGGTGCGCGCCGGCCGTCGAGCGACACGGTCCGTCCGACGATCGTTTGATCGCCGCCAAAGCGCCGGCGCCACAATCCGTCGCTGATCACCAGCGCCTCGTCGCGGCCGTCCCATTCTTCCTCCGGCAGAAAGCCGCGGCCGACCGCGGGCTGCACGCCGAGGACCGTGAAGAAGTTCGCCGTCACCGTCATCCCGCTCAGACGCTCCGGGTTCACCAACGCCGGTCAGCGCGAAGTTTCGCACCCACGCGTCGCGCGACCGCCCAGATACGCGGCCATGTCCGCGAACGACTGGTTCTGGCGCCGCCAGTCGGCGACATTCGCCGGCGCGCACTCGGCGTCGGTCAGTCGCGATCCGGATTGGTCTCCCACAACTGGACCAGATGCCGCGCATCGCGGTGCGGCAGATCGCGCCACAGCACGGCGTTGACGATGCTGAAGATGGCGGTGGTGGCGCCGATGCCGAGCGCGAGCGTCAGCGACGCGACCAGCGCGAACGCCGGATTGCGGCGCAGCATGCGGCAGCCGTAGCGGATGTCCTGCATCACCATGTCGAGGCTCCAATGCTGTTGCAGCAACTGCAGGGCGTGCGGCACGGCGCCGGCGCTCAGGCGGACCGCATCGCGCGGCGCGTACCAGCTCGGCGTGCCATTCGCGGCGCCAGTCGTCGCGCCGCCAGCGCGGCACGAAGACGCTCGTGGCGTCGACGACGGCGCGAGCGAGGCTTCGGGATTTGGGATTCGGGATCTGGGATTTGGGTTCGACCATCGCCTTACCCTTTGACGCGAGCCGGTCGGAATGCCCGCAGACAGGCGCGCGCGCTGCGCTCGCGCTCCTTCAACGCCGCCACGGCCGCCGCGAGCGTCTTGTCGCCAGCGCTGGTCACTTCGTAGTAGCGCCGCGGCGGACGTTTTCCTTCTGGGCCACCTTGTGATCCTCCCAGCGCGACTCGACCAGGCCGTCGTGCTCGAGGCGCGCGAGGGCGGGATACACCGTGCCGCTCGGCAGGCCGGTCGCGTTGATCACGTCGAAGCCGTGGCGGGCGCCGGCGGTCAGCGCCTGCAGGACGGCGACGAGGGAGGGGACGGAGCGGCAGTCGGGACATATGTAGCATTCTTACCTATGTAGCGCCTTAGACGAACGGGCGGACGGAAAAGTTGATCCGCGCGCCGCTCGATTAAGATGCCCGCCATGCGCATCGCGATCGTCGGGGCAGGCGGGGTGGGCGGCTATTTCGGCGGACGGCTGGCGGCGGCGAGGCTCCGACGTCCGTTTCCTGGCGCGTGGCGCCCACCTCGACGCGCTCCGCACGCGCGGCCTCACCCTGCACAGCTTCCGCGGCGACCTGCATCTCCCCACCGTCGCCGCCACCGACAATCCCGACGAGATCGGACCCGCGGACATCGTCCTCTTTACGGTGAAGCTCTACGACGCCGAGGCCGCGACCAGCGCTGCTGGCGCCGCTCATCGGACCCGAAACAGCGGTCATCCCGCTCCAGAACGGCGTCGACGGCGTCGAGATCGTCTCCCAGGCGGTCGGCCGCGAGCACACGGCCGGCGGCACGGTCTACGTCGCCGCCGTCGTCTCCGAGCCGGGCACGATCCGCCACTCGGCGCTCGATCATCTGTTCTTCGGCGAGCTCGACGGCACCCGGTCGCCGCGACTGCAGCGCCTGCTCGACGCCTGCACGGCCGGCCGGATTCGAAGTCACGCTGAGCCAGAACATCCAGATCGACATCTGGACGAAATTCGTCCGCCTGTCCGTGTTCAGCGGCATGACCGCCGTCACCCGTTGCGCCATCGGCCGCATCGTCGCGGATCCCGATCTGTTCGAGATGCTGCGGACGGCCGCGCGCGCAGACGATGGCGGTGGCGCGCGCGAAAGGGGTCGGCCTGCCAGATCACGTGATCGACGATATCGATCGCGCGTACCGAGGGCTGCCGCCGCACGTGAAGTCGTCGATGCTGGAGGATCTCGAGCGCGGACGGCGCCTCGAGCTGCCGTGGCTGAGCGGCGCGGTCGTGCGCATCGGCCGCGAGGTGGGCGTCCTGACGCCGACGCATCAGTTCATCGAGACGGTGTTAAAGCCGCACGTGAATGGATCGGATCATTCGTTCGGGACGGCCTGAAGGCCGTCCCCTACAGCTGTCTCGCCGAAGCTCGCGAGGCGGCGGAACGCCTTCACCTTTTCCGATCGATCGATCGCCGGATCGGTTGATCGCCTTGTTCAGGATCTCGATCGTCTTGTCGTAGGTGACCTTGTCGACCGGATACGGCGTGCCGTCCTTGCCGCCGTGCGCGAACGAGAAGCGCGCCGGATCGCGCAGCGTCGCGGCGGTTCCGTGCACGAGCTCGAGGCCAGCGCCAGCGCCGCGCAGCGTCTTCGGTCCGACGCCTTCGATGCCGAGCAGCGACTCGAAATTCTCGGGCGCTCGCTCGTAGGTCTTCACCAGGATCTTTTCGAGATACGGCGTCGCGACGTCCATCTCCGGAAACAGCTCGTGCCGCCGCGGCATCGTCAAGATCGGCGCCGCGTGGCTGAGACCCGGCGCCCGACGAAGCGCGTCGAGCGTGACATCTGGTCGCTGCGCGGCGAGCTCCGCTGACGCGCTCCGCACCGCATCGTTCTCACGGGCGACCAGGTTCAGCGTGTCGCCGCGCGCGTCGCAGCACACCGCTTCGTGCGGCTCGTCAACGAAGCTGTCGACGTGCTCGGACAGCCAGTGATAGCGCCGCGCCATGCGCGTCTCGTCGCTCATCCCCTGCTGCACGACGCACCACTCGCCCGCCGCCGTGAAGAAGAACACGTGGTGATACAGCTGGTAGCCGTCCTGGACCGCGGCGCTGTCCACCTTCGCGGCGGTCCGGCTCGCGTAGACGAGCGGCTGCGGATCGCGGCCGAGCTGCTCGCACCAGCCGGCGATCTCGTGCGGCGCGCGCGCGCGACGTCGCCCCTGCCGCCGGCGGCAAGAACCCGAGCTCGCGATCGATGGTCCTTCAATGCCTTCCTTGATCGCGCCGCAGACCGTGTCGTCGTCACACCGCTCGAATGCCAGTCGAAGCCGAGTACGCACCCGAACGCCTGAAACCAGAACGGATCGGAGAGACGCCGCAGGACCTCACGCGTCCCGAACTCAGCTGGCGAGGTACGATGATGATCTCGCGCGACAGCCGCACCATGCGGCCGAACAGCCACGCGGGCGCCTTGCCGCCGTGAAGCGGAAGGGATGCGAAGCCGGTGTGACTACCCATAAGTTCGAAGTCTGAAGTTCGAAGTCTGAAGTCTGAAGTATCTAACGATTCACTTCAGACTTCGAGCTGCCTTCAAGCTTCCAGGCTTCACTTCAGACTTCAAACTTCATAACTTCAGACTTCTTACTGACCCGTCGACGTGGTCTTCAGCGACGCGAGAATCTTGCCGACGAATTCGTTCAGCGCCGCCGCCGCCGATCCAGCGCACCACGGCGACGATGTCGTTCTCCCAGTCGATGTAGATGATGTTCGCGCCGTTGCCTGACGAAGCGGACGCGACGGTCTCGGGCGCCGACGGCAGCGGCTTCTGTCCGGTGTTCAGGATACCAGTTCGCGAAGCCGTAGTTGTTGTTCGTCGGGCCCGGCGTCCGCGCCATCTTGATCCACTTCTCCGAAACGATCTGGCGATCCTTCCACTTGCCGTTGCGCAGGAACAGGTAGCCGAAGCGCGCCATGTCGCACGAGTTGATGAACATGCCGCCGCCCCAGTGGCCGCCGCCGCTGACCGACTGCACCTTCTGCGCCGTCGATGTCGACCCACGAGTTCTCGTAGCCGCACCATCGCCACGTCGACGAGGCGCCGATCGGCTCCATGATCTCGTCGCGCAGCACTTCGGGCAGCGGCCGCCGCCACACCTGCAGCGCCGCCAGCGCCATCACGTTCACGCGCACGTCGTTGTACTTGAAGTGCGTGCCCGGCTCGTGCAGCTTGCCGGTTCGCCCACTCGTTCGGCTTCGCCGACCGGACGATCCGCCCAGTCCGGCTTGCCCCACAGCGTGCCCTGACCAGTCGCTGGTCTGCCGCAGCAGATCGATCCCACTTGATCTTCTGGTTGTGCGGCGCCTCGAACAGATCGACGTGCGGCGGCATGTAGTCGCGCGCGTAGTCGTTGACGTCGCGGATCAGCCCCTTCTGCCACGCCAGCCCGATCACCGTCGTCAGGAACGTCTTCGTCACGCTGTTGGTGATGTCGACGCGCTTCGGCTCGCCCCACTCGGCGACGATGTAGCCGTGGCGCGTGATCAGGCCGCTGGCCGGGCCGCGATCCTTCACGGGACCGATCGGCGTGTCGAACGGTTCGCCGCGGCCGAAGCTGATGTCAGCGAGCGCGCATGTTGAGATCCTTGTCCGCCGGGTTCTCGCGATCGATCGACACCTTGATCGCTTCGGCGATCCGCGCCGGATCCATGCCGACTTCCTCGGGCTTCTTGTGCTGCCAGTCGAAGCGCTCCGGGAAGTAGGTCGGCCTGGCCTGCGCCGCCGGCGCGGCGGTGCGCGCGCGCTGCGGCGTCTGCGCGACGAGCGGCGTCCGACGGCGAGGACAAACGGCATCAGAGCGAAGTAGAACAGACGTCGCAGCATGGATACTCTCCTTGCGGACCGCCGCAGTATAACCGTGGCCGCCGTCAGGCACATAATGTCGGTCATGTAGGGACGCCCTTCAGGGCGTCCCACAGGCGGTAGCGCGGCCCTTCAGGACTGCCTGGGCGTGCGGCCCGAAGCAGGCCTGAAGGCCTGCGCTGCCAGAGGCCGCACCTGAGCGCATGCGCAGCCGTGACCGGATCGCGTTGATCGCCCTGCTCGCGACGAGCGCTGCCATCGCGTTCGCGCAGCCTCACGGGATGCGGCCGCCGATCGCGCCTCGCTCGAGACGCTGCTGACCCGCGCGGCCTGGTATCTCGACTACTTCGTCGATCGGTTCGAGAACGTCGTCGCCGAGGAAGTCTGCATCCAGGACTCCAGCGTCGATGCTGCCGACCTTCAACCCGATCGGCGGCGGACGCGGCGGCGATCGCCGCGCAGACGTCGGCGGCGGAGATGTCACGCGCGCGGCATCGCGATCTGCGCTCCGATTTCCTGCTCGTGAAATCGCCGGACACGCGAGGCGCTGGTGCCGTTCCGCGACGTCATCGAGGTCGACGGCGTTCGCCGTCCGCGATCGCGAGCAGCGGCTCGCCAGGCTGTTCGTCAATCCGCCGGCGGACGCGATGGCGCAGGCCGAGCGCGATCCGCGACGAGGGCGCGCGCTACAACCTCGGCAACATGCGCAGCACGCTCGGCAATCCGGTGCTGGCGCTCGGCGTCCTGCAGCCGACCTACCAGCCGCGGTTCCGCTTCTCGCTCGGCAAAGAAGACAGGAGCGTCGGCGCCGGCGTCGTGGATCGTCGACTACAAGGAGGAAGCGCCCGCCGGCGATGATCCGCGGCGAGGCCGGCGGCGATCTGTTCGCGCACGGCCGCCTGTGGATCGAGCTCGCGACCGGCCGCGTCGCTCAAGACCGAGCTGCAGGTCGAGCAGCCGTCGGTCCGCGCGCGTCGTGACGACGACGTTCCGGCTCGACGAGCGCTTCGGCATCGCGGTGCCGCTGGAGATGCGCGAGCAGCTACACGTTCGCGACCGGCAACCGCGTCAACACGGTCGCGACCTACGGCCGCTTCCGCCGCTTCGACGTCAGCGCCGAAGAGGACGTCCGCACGCCGCTGCGCACGACGACCGACGCGCGTCGGACCGGCATGACGCTCGTCGAGCTGCCCGGCCGGCCGCTTCACCATGGGCAGCGGCACGTCGGAAGCCGGACGCAACGCCGACGAGACGCTGCACGACGTCGAGATCACGCGGCCGTTCCTGCTCGGACGCAGCACGAGGTGACGCAGCAGGAATGGCGCACGGTGATGGGCACGTCGCCGAGCCACTTCGCGGCGTGCGGGCCGAAGTGTCCGGTCGAGAACGTCACGTTCGTCGAGGTCGCAGCAGTTTCTCGACGAAGCTGAACGCGCAGCGCGCGCCGGCACGAGCGCTCGCTGCATACCGGCTGCCGACCGAGGCCGAGTGGGAGTACGCGTGCCGCGCCGGCACGACCGGTCCGTTCTCGACCGGCGAGAACCTCACGACCGCTCAGGCGAACTACAACGGCAGCTTTCCGTACCCGACGTCGTCCGGTTCCGCCGGCGAGTTCCGCCAGAAGCCGACGCCGGCCGGACGCGTTTCCGTCGAACCCGTGGGGACTCGCCGACATGCACGGCAACGTGTGGGAGTGGACCGCCGACTGGTACGGCGCCGTACGCCGACGGCGCGACCGCCAACATCGACCCGCACGGTCCCGCGTCGGGCGAGAAGCGCGTGATCCGCGGCGGCAGCTGGTACTTCGACGCCAACAGCGCGCGCTGCGGCCTCCGCTACACGCACGCGCCGCAGGATCGCGGCTTCAGTCTCGGGTTTCGGGTCGCCGCGGATCGGCGATGAACGCGCACTGCAGCTGATCGGTCAGCCGTCCGTCCTTGATCGCGCTGCGGCGCAGCCGCGCTTCCAGCACGTAGCCCGCCTTCTCGAGCACGCGGCACGAGGCGGCGTTCCACGCGAACGGCAGCGCGTAGATTCGCGTCAGCCCGTGCGTGCGCGATCGCGTAGTCGGTGACGCGCCTTCAGCGCGTCGGCGACGATGCCGCGGCCCCACAGCGCCTCGCCGAGCCAGTAGCCGATCTCGGCCGAGACCCGCTCGACGTCGCTATGCATCACGAAGCCGATGCTGCCGACCGCTTCGCCGTCGACCGCGATCGCAAACGTCGTCTCCGGTTCGCGCTGGCGGACGGCGCGGATGAAGTCGCGCGCGTCGTGGCGCGTGTACGGATGCGGGAACGCATCGCGCAGGTTCAGCCAGATCTTGCGGTTGTTGGCGTGCGCGACGATCGAGTCGACGTCCGAGGTCTGCCACGATCGCACGTCGCAGGTGACCAGCTTCAGGAGCATCGCGTCACACCGGCGCTTCCGCGCGCTGCTTGATCGCGCGCAGCCACATGTAGCGGATGAGCGAACTGCCCGGATAGATCACGCGCCAGTATGCGCCGAACGCCAGCTTCGAGCGCCGATCGGTCGCAAACACGCGCGTCGTCGTCGTCAGATCGCACACGCCGCCGCCGCGGTCGTTGACCGCAAAGTTCAACGTGCCGACGGCAAACCCAGTCGCGACGCTGGACGAGCAGCAGTTCCTCGGGCGTCGGTTGGCGGGCGCGGCGGACGCCGGGCGGCGCGACGACCACGGTGCCGATGACGATTTCGTGCTGTGTGTCGGTAAGCGTTGCGAACGTCGTGCGGGTCGCGACGTCGAGCAGCGGCCGGTGGGCCGGCGCGTTCAGGATGCTTTCCGGACCCGACCGGCCCAGTCGGCGAATCCACACCAGGGCTCCGAAGAACAGGATCTCGCCGGCGGTCGTGTCTTTCACCGCGCGATAGACGCGCTCGGGCGACGCGTTGATCCGGATCGCGTGGTGTTCGTCGAACTGCCACGACGGCATCGCGCGGTCGAGATCGGATTCAGCGGCGGCCACGGTGTGAAGCGGCGCCGGCGTGAACATGCCCGCGAGGATGAGCACGACAGCGGATCCGATCACCGCGATGGCCATCAGGCGCGAATGGACGCCGAGCACGCGTAGCGGCCTGACGATCGACACCGCACACGACGAGGATCCCGGCGATGCCGATGTCGACGAGCGTGACGGCAAACAAATTGAGCATCGGCAGCGTTTTGTCCGGGACGGCCTGAAGGCCGTCCCCTACGAGCGCTCGGGCCGGCCGCCTCGAGGTTGTTGTAGGGGCCGGTCTTTTAGACCGGCCCGCGATCGGCTCGGCGTGAATGACGTCTAGACCATGCCGTTCACCCGAGACGGTTCCGGCCGTAAACCGCTCGAGGGCGAACGGCGCGAGATCGAATTGCGGATCGCGCCCGGCGATCACGTCGGCCAGGATGCGCCCGGCCGCGGGCGAATGCTGGAAGCCGTGGCCGCTGAAACCGTTGATCAGATAGAAGCCCGGCGACGCCGGCGCCGGTCCGATGATCGGATTGCGCGTCGGGCGTCACTCTCGTAGAGGCCCGCCCACGCGTGCGAGATCGACGCGTCGGCAAGCGCCGGCAGCCGCTCGACCGCGACCTCGATCACCTGCGGCAGGAAATCCCACTGCACCGTCGTGTCGAAGGTCGGCGTCTCGCCCGGATCGCCCATGCCGAACAGCAGCCCGGCGCCCTCGCGATGGAAATAGAACGTGGTGTCGAAGTCGATGACCATGATGCGACGACGTCGGGCGACGGCCGCGCTCGTGCCCGGCGCGTCGCGGCTCGATCGCGGCGATGAAGATGTGGCGTCGACGGTACGGATCGCACCGGCGACGTCGATGCCGGGCCATGCGTCCGATCTGCCGCGCCCATGCGGCCCGGCGGCGTTCACGACGCATCCGTGTCTCGATCGTGCCGCGCGAGTCGTCTCGACCGCCGCGACGCGGTCGCGCCTCGACGCGGATGCCGGTGACTTCGGTGTCGCGCTCGATCGTCGACGCCCGCCGCCTGCGCCGCCTTCGCAAAGCCCATCGTCACGCCGTTGGGATCGGCGATGCCGTCACGCTGCGCAGAACGTCGCGCCAGCGACGCCGTCGGCGTCGAGGCCGGGCGCGAGCCGCGCGCGCCTCGGCGGCGTCGAGCCAGTCGACGTCGACGCCGAGACTGCGCTGCAGCGCGACGTTCTGCGCGAAACGTCTCGACGCTCGCCGGCCGACGACAGCAGGAACAGGTAGCCGTCCTGATGGAAGTCGATCGGCTGGCCGACCTCGTCGGCGAAGCGCTCGAGCAGGCGGATCGACTCGATCGACAGCCGGATGTTCGCTTCGTTCGAGAACTGGTGCCGGACGCCGCCGGCGTTGCGCCCGGTCGATCCGGTGGCGAGCAGCTTCTCGCGCTCGACCAGGACGACGTCGGTGACGCCGCGGCGCGCAGATGATAGGCGACGCTCGCGCCCATGCAGCCGCCGCCGATGATCACCACGTCGGCGGTGCGCTTCATGGGTCGTCCTTCAGCCAAGTCCTGATTCCTATCGTAATCTCCTGCGTTCCGCACTTCACTGCGATTCCTGATTCGCTCATTCGCGCTTCGCACCTTGCGCCGCCCGCCCACGCGTCTCGACCTGCTCCATCACCCGCAGGATGTTGCCGCCGAGAATCTTCTGCACGTCCGCTTCGGAGTAGCCCTTCTTCAGCAGCGCGTCGGTGATCTTCGGCAGCTTCGACGCGTCTTCCATACCCGAGCGGCATCGTCGCGCCGTCGAAGTCGGAGCCGAGGCCGACGTGATCGGCGCCGGCGACCTTCACGGCGTGGTCGATGTGCTCGATGATCTTCTCCCACGTCACCTTCGGGCAGCTCGCCGTTCATCATCGCCTCGTGGTCGATCCGTTCGCCCTCCATCGTCGCGCAGGCCTCGTTGCCGCCGCACTTCTTCGACATCGCGTCCATCGCTGCCGACGACGTTGCCGTTCTTCTTTTCGCTGGCGACGCGGAACTCCTCGCTGAGGAACGCCGGCGTGGTAGTTGATCATCACGACGCCGCCGTTCTTGCGCGAGCGCGCGCATCATGTCGTCGGTCATGTTCCGCGGGTGGTTCGCGATGACGCGGCTGGACGAGTGCGACGCGATCACCGGCGCCTTGGTCAGTCTCGATCGCGTCGTAGAACGTCTTGTCGGCGACGTGCGAGATGTCGACCATCACGCCGAGCCGGTTCATCTCGCGGACGACGTCCTTGCCGAACGGCGGTCAGGCCGTTGTGCGCCGGCTTGTCGGTCGACGAATCGGCCCAGTTGTTGTTCTTGAAGTGCGTCAGCGTCATGTAGCGGACGCCGAGCGCGGCGTAGTCGCGCAGCAGCCGCAGATCGTCGTCGATCATGTGGCCGCCTTCCATGCCCATCAGCGCGGCGATCTTGTGATCCGCGGCCGCCTTGCGCGACATCCGCGGCGGTCGTCGCCAGCATCAGATCGTTGGGATGCGTGCCGCACCGCTTCGCGCACGGCGTCGATCTGATCGAGCGCGCGCTTCACGGCCGTCGGACCGGTGACCTCGCTCGGCACCCAGATCGAGAAGAACAGCGCGTCCAGGCCGCCCTCGCGCATGCGCGGGATGTCGATGTTGCCGTTCGGGTTCCGTTCGCCGATGTCGAAGGCCTTGTCGAAGATCAGCCGCTGCGTCGTGTCGTCGTGCGAGTCGACGACGATCGCGCGGTCGTGCAGCTGCTTCGCGCGTCCGTTGACCTGTCCGCCAGTCTGGGTCAGGACGAGCCGCGGGAACGGCGAGCAACGATACGAGAGCGGCGGTGCGCACAAGATGGATCTCATGCGCGCGATCTTATCGCGGGACGGCCTAAAGGCCGTCCCCTACAACCGACGTTGCATCACCCGGGACGGCGAAGACCGTCCCCTGCAACAGATAGCAAGGCGACAATTCGACGGCTGTAGGGGCCGGGCTTCAGCCCGGCCTCGCGGTTTCATTCGTACCGCAGCGCCACCATCGGATCCACTCGCGTGGCGCGCCGCGCCGGGACGTAGCTGGCGACGAGCGCGGTGACGGCGAGCAGCGCGCTGATCCCGGTGAACGTGAGCGCGTCGGTCGACGTGACGCCGAACAGCAGACTCTGAATCAGCCGCGTCGACGCGAACGCGCCGGCGAGGCCGACGGCGATGCCGGCCGCGGCGAGCGCGGCCGCCTCGCCGAGCACCAGCCGCAGCACCGACGCGCGATCGGCGCCGAGCGCGATGCGGACGCCGAGCTCGTGCGGTCCGCTCGGCGACCGCGTAGGCCATCACCCCGTAGATGCCGATCGCCGCGAGCAGCAGGCCGACCAGCGGCGAACATCGCGACCAGCGTCGTGCGGAAGCGCGGCGGCGCCGTCGAGGCCACCATCAGCTCGTCCATCGTGCGCACGCCGTCGACCGGAATGTCTCTTGTCGAGCGCCGCGACAATCTCGCGGGCGCTGTTCGCCAGCGGCGCGGATCACCGGGCGAGCTTGTCGCGCGCACGACGACGATTCTGACCGCGCCACGTGCTCTGCCGTGTGCGGGAGGTAGTAGGTCGGCTCCGGCGCCGCGTCGAGACCCGAGTATTTGACGTCGCCGACGACGCCGACGACCGTCATCCATGGATTGTTCGGTCCGATCGGCCGCTCGGGGCCGCCGACCTTCATGCGCCGGCCGATCGGATCGACGCCGGCGAAATACTTGTTCGCGAGCGCGTCGTTGACGATCACCACCGGCGGCGCGCGCGTCCTCGTCGCGCGCGTCGAAGACGCGGCCGCGCACGAGCGGCACGCCGAGCGTCGCGAAGAACTCGTCGCTCACCGCCACGACCGGTCCGACCGGTGCGCTCTGATTCGGCGGCAGCACCCGCCCTTCGACCATGAAGTTGTCGGTGATCTGCAGCCGGTTGGGCGGCAGGCTGATCGCCAGCCCCACCGCGCGCACCCCGGGCAGCGCGTCGAGGCGCTGGACCAGCTGGTCGTAGAACCCGCGCACCTGCGAGTCCTGCGCGGTATGCGCGCGCGCGGCAGCGACAGCCTCGAACGTGAGCAGATGCCCGGGATCGAAACCCGGGCTGACGCGCTGCAAGCTGCGCGAAGCTGCGGATCATCAGGCCGGCGCCCGACCGAGAGCATCGAGCGCGAGCGCGATCTCGGCGACGACGCAGCATCGCGTTGCACGCGGCGGTGGCCGCGCGCCGAGCCGCCCCGTCCGCCCTCCTTCAGCGTCTCGACCAGCGGCGTCGCGCGCGCGCGCAGCGCCGGCGCGAGACCGAACATCGATGCCGCAGATCGCCGCCGACGCCGAGCGCGAACAGGAACGACCGGCACGTTCATGCGCACTTCGGCGAGGCGCGGAATCCTCTCGGCGCAAGCGCCAGCAGCGCGCGCGTGCCCCATGACGCCAGCGCGAGGCCGAGCGACGCCCGACACCGACGGCGAGGACGACGCTCTCGGTCAGCAGCTGACCGACGATGCGGCGCCGCGTCCGGCGCCGAGCGCGCCGCGCACGCGCGATCTCACGCTCGCGCGTCGCGGCGCGCGCGAGCAGCAGGTTCGCGACGTTCGCCGTCGCAATCAGGAGCAGGAACCCGACCGCGCCGAACAGCACCCACAGACATCCGGCCTGACGCGACCGACGACCGATTCGTGCAGCGGAACGCGCGTCGAGCGTCCAGTCCTCCGGCGCCGGGATACTGCCGCATCAGCGCTTCGGTGACCGACGCCGAGGTTGGCGCGCAGCTCGTCGATGCCGACGTCCGGCTTCAGCCGCGCGATGCGCGCGTGTAGAACGGCCCGCGGCGCGTGGCGGCGTTGATGGTCAGGATCTGCCACAACCTCGACCATCTCGTGCGGAAACGGAAGCCCGCCGGCATCACGCCGATGATGGTGTGCGCCACGCCGCCGAGCGCGAAGCGTCTGGCCGACGATCGTCGGCGTCGCCGTGATAGCGGCGCATCCAGAACGCCGTGGCTGAGGACGAGCGTCTTCGGCGCCGCCGGCTTGTCGTCGCCCTCCTGGAATACGCGGCCGAGCCAGCGGCCGCGCGCCGAGCACGTCGAAGAAGCGATCGGTGACCTCGGACGGTGTCGACGCGCTCTGGCCGCGGCCGTCGCCGGTCAGCGTCGCCTGATCCTCGGACCAGACGGCGATCGCGTCGGCGGTCTGATTCTGCTGATCGCGCCAGGCGACGAAGTCCGCGTCCGGCAGCGGAAAGATCCTTCGCCGTCGCGGCCGACGATACGAACCGCGGCGAGGCGATCGGCGATCGTGGAAACGGCAGCGGGCTCAGCAGGCATCGCGTGGACGACGGTGAAGATCGCCGTCGTCGCGCCGATGCCGAGGGCGAGCGTGAGAATGGCCACGGCGGCAAAGCCGGGCGCTTGATGAGCAGCCGCAGCGCGTAGCGGGCGTCAGAGGCGAGGCGCAGCATGCGCGCGTTTGACGGATGACGAGGGACGGCGGTTGGTCGGACCGCGTTGGGCTGGCGTCCGCAACCGGATCGATTCTGCACCTGAGCTGATCACCGTCTCAGACCTCCTGGGTCCTTGGTGTCCCTGGTAGTCTGAGTGATCAGCGCCGCGACTCGATCACGCTTCTTCCCACTTGAACCGCGCTGCGGCGATCGCCGCGAACAGCGCCGCGAAGCCCAACAGCACGAGCACCGGTCCAACCGCGCCGGCCGAGGCCGATGCCGCGCCAGGTCATCGCGTCGAGACCGTCGACCGCCCAGCGCACCGGCACGACCAGCGTGAACTGCTGCAGCCACGCCGGGAAGATGAACGTCGGCACCCAGGCGCCGCCCAGCATCACCATCATCAGCACCGCGCAGCGTCGTCACGCCGCGCGCCGTCGCCGGCGAGTTGCCGAGCGCCGCGACGAGCAGGCCGAACGTCGACGCCATCAGCGCGCAGGCGAGCGACGACGCCGAGGAAGCCGAGCACGCTGCCCTGGATGCGCACGCCGAACACGATCATCGCGAAGCCGAACGAGACCAGAAGGATCATCAGCGAGATGAGCGCGCCGCTGAGCCGCCTTGCCGGCGAGCAGCGTCACGCTGCGAGACCGGCGCGCTGCGCAGGCGGCTTCCACAGCCCGCGCTGACGCTCGAGCAGCATCTCGATGCCGATGTTCGCCATCGCGAAGAGCAGGAACTGAATCGCCCATGCCGGCGAACGAGTGCGCGTAGCCGTTGTAGGCGATGTTCGATCCGGCGGTCATCGCTTCCTCGTGCACCGTGTACGGCATCGTGATGCCGCGCGGCGAGGCCGCCGCTGATGCCGGCCGCCGCCGGCCGGCGTAGAACTTCTGCACCGAGCCGAGCATGCTCGACGCAGCAGCCGCTTCTGATCGGCCGGCATCGACGTCGACGCCTCGATCTGCGGCAGCGTCTGCTCGACCAGCTGCCGTCCCTGCGCGCCGCCGAACATCTCCTTGCTCACCGCTTCCATCACGTGCTGCGTCAGGATGCCGCGCACCATCGCGAGCTCCACGTGCTGCGCGACGGATCGAACAGCACGCCGAGCGCCGGCTTTCGCCGTCGCCGAAGAACGCCGAGCCGGCCGCGTCGCCGAACCCTGTCGGGATGACGATCGACCGACGTCTGGTCCGGCCGCGCTTGACCGGCGTCGCGCGCCTCCGCCTCGACGGCGTCGTCGACCTTGAAGTTCTGGTCGTCCTGCAGCGCCGGCGACGATCGCCTTCGAGATCGTCGCTGCCGTCCTGGTCGACGACCGCGATCGGCGATCTTCGCCGGCTCGCTGCTGTTGCTCGGGCCGGAGAAGATCGAGCCGAAGAACGACGCGATCGCGATCGGCACCACGAAGCTGACGATCACCGACGCGGCGGTCGCTGAAGAACAGCTGCAGGTCCTTGCGGACCATCGCGAGAAGCGGGATGAGCAGCCATCAGTCGCGCAAGCTCCTTCCGGTCAGCGTCAGGAACACCGATCTCGAGCGTCGCGCTGCACGCCGCCGACTTCGGCGACGCGCGACTGCAGTCCGCTCAGCGTGTCGTCGGCGATCACCTTGCCGTGATCGATGACGACGATGCGATCGGCGAGGCGCTCGGCTTCTTCCATGTAGTGCGTCGTGTAGAGCAGCGCCTTGCCGCGGCGCTTGAGCGTCTCGAGGTTGTCGAAGATCGCGTTGCGGCTCTGCGGATCGACGCCGACCGTCGGCTCGTCGAGCAGCAGGATGTCGGGATCGTGCAGCAGGCCGGCAGCGAGGTTCAGCCGGCGCTTCATGCCGCCGCTGAACGTCTTGACGCGATCCGTCGACGCGATCCGACAGGTCCGACGAGCGTCATGCGCGTCGCCGATCGCACTCGTCGAGCGCGCGCGCCGGACAGGCTGTAGAGCGCGCCGAAGAAGCGCAGGTTGTCGCGCGCGGTGAGCTCGTCGTAGAGCGCGAGATCCTGCGGCACGAGGCCGATGCGCCGCTTGGTCGGATCGGTATCGCCGGCGAGCCGCGCGACCGTCGACCAGCACTTCGCCTGCGTCCGGCGTCACCAGTCCCGGCGATCATCGACACCGTCGTCGTCTTGCCGGCGCCGTTCGGTCCGAGCAGCGCCGATCAGCCTGTCCGCCCGCCAGCGAGAACGACACGTCGTTGACAGCGACGAGCGATCCGAACGACTTCCTTGAGGTGTTTGATCTCCAGCATTTGTTTGTAGGACGGCTCTTCAGGGCCGCCGCGACCTCGCCCGTTGTAGACGGAAACCTGTCACGCGGGAGTGGCGGCGAGCGGGTTTTATCGGTGAACGGCTGCTTTTTCCCGACGAACGGCGTTCCCGGCGCCGCTCGACGCGCTCTTTACGAGGATGTCGTCGCCTCGTCGCCGACCGTCAGCACCAACACCGCGCCGGTGACGAGCATCGCCGCGATGGCGAACAACCCGAGCGTGAAGCTATGCGTGGCGTCGTTGATCGCGCCGAGCAGATAGGGTCCGACGAAACCGCCGGTATTGCTGACCGACCGAGTTGATGAGCGCGATCGACGCCGCGGACCGTCGCCGTCCGGGATCGCTCTAGCCGGTGTAGCCACGAGTGAGGTAGGCCCACGGGCCGCGCGCGAAAACGACGTTGCCGTCCACGGGGTGAAGCCGAGCCGCGCGGCCAGGCGCAGGGACGCGGTGTTCGACTCGAGCGCGCCCCAGGTCGGCTCTGAGGCGATCGCGGGCGCAGGTGATCGATCAGTGAAACGCACGACATGGTGCCGCCACGCCGCGGCCGCGATACTCCTCGAGAGCGTGTCGATCGACACGTCCCACAGCGACTCGGTGGTGAAGCACGGATACGAGAAGCGACGCCGCGACCCTGTCGATGAACGCCGCGCGACGGCGGTCAGCGGCGCGGGCATGCGTGATCCCGTGGCGAAGTCCGGACGGAAGATGATCGACGGCATCGTGGTCCGCCAGCACGCGGATCGAGATGCCGGCGGCGAGCGGCGGCAGCGCCGCGGCCGCGGTCAGCGTGTGAAACAACATCCGCTCGGGTCGCCACTCGCGGCCGTCGTCCGGCGCACCGACCTCGCGGAGCAGCCGCCCTGACATGCGCCGCGTTCTCCGGCTGCACGACGACCGGTGTCATCGGTGTTGTTCCATCGAGCGCAATAGCGAGCGGCGACGCCGGCGGACGGCCGACTACCGCCACCACCGACATCGCGTCGTGCAAGAGCTGAACAACGACTGCCGTCAGCGGGGACCGGGCCGGCGAACAGTTGCGCGTGCGGAGACCGCAGGATGGCGCGCGCCTCGATCCAGCGAGGTACGTCAGGCAGTTCGGCGAGCAGCCGCAGAGCGAAGTCGCGGGTCTCCGTCGAAGGCATGGCAGCGTGACGTTCTGGCGGATTGTATCCCCCAAGATGCTGCCACGAAGAGTCGGAGTCCGAAGAACACGCTTGACGGTAGATGGGATTTGGGATCGATTCGGGATTTGGGATTCGGGATCTGGGATTCGGACTCGCCGGGGCCGCAAGCCATCCGATCCCGATGACGAATCCCGAACGCCGAATCCCGACTCGGATTACTCCGCCAGCGCGATGATCGGATCGATTCGCGTCGCGCGGCGTGCCGGGAGCGCGCAGGCGAGCACGCGCGACGGCGGCGAGGACGACCGTCACCGTGGCGAGGACGATCGGATCGGTGGCGCTGACGCCGAACAGCTGGCTCTCGAGACTGCGACTGAGCAGCTGCGGCGCCGAGCGCGCCGACGACGAAGCCGGCGACGATGAGCATCAGTCCCTCGCGCAGCACCAGCTCGAAGATCGCTGCGCGCGCTGCTGCCGAGCGCGATGCGGATGCCGATCTCCTTCCGCCGCTGCGTCACCAGATAGGCAAGCACGCCGTAGATGCCGATCGCCGAGAGCAGCAGCGCGACGACGCCGAAGCTGAGCGACAGCAGCACCGGCGAGCGGCGGCTGACCAGCGACTTCTCCATCCGCTGCATCCATCGTCTCCGATGTCGAACACCGGCAGCTCGCGATCGATCTGCGTGCAGCACGCTGCGGACGCTGCTCGACAGCGCCGTCGGATCGCCGGCAGTCCTGACTGCGAACGTCATGCTCGCGACGACACGTCCTGATCCATCGGGAAGAAGTAACGCCGACCGACGGTCTTGCCTTCGGTGAGATCGTGCAGCTTGAGCGTCGTCGACCACGCCGATCGACGGTGAGGAACACCGGTCTTGCTCGTTGATCGCCAGCAGGTTGTTGATGTCCGGTCGGCGTGCATCCGGCGGCCGATCGGATCCTGGTTCGGCCAGAAGCGCTTCGCGAGCGTCTCGTCGACCATGATCACTTGCGCGCGCGTCGTGGCCGTCGCGCTCGTCGAACGAATCGGCCGCGCGACCAGCTTCGCGCTGCATCGCCTCGAAGTAGCCCGGGTGACGCTCGACGCGGCTCGGCGAAATCACCGACTCGCCCGGCTTCATCTGGTAGCCCTCGGCGAGGATGACGCTGTCGTTGTTGTTGCCGCCGAACGGAATCGTGTCGGTGGCGCCGCGCCGCTCACGCCGGGCAGCGCGCGCATGCGCCGCAGCGCCTCGTTGGTGAAGCCGCGACACGCCTTGTCTTCCGTATAGCGCGAGCGCGGCAGGCTGATCGACGCCGTCAGCACGCCGTCCGGATTGAAGCCGGGATCGACCGCCAGCACCTGGCGGAAGCTCGCGAACAGGAGGCCCGCGCCGATCAGCAGGACGAACGCAAACGCCGACCTGCGCGACGACGAGCGTGCGGCGCAGCGTGCGCGCGCCGCGGCCGGCGGTGCCGCTGCGCCCTTCCTCGCGCAGCACCGATCGTCAGGTTCGCCGGCAGCACGTTCGCGACCGGAATCAGTCCGAGCACGAAGCCGATGACGCGCGGCGATCGCCGAGCGTGTAGGCGATCGACGACGCCGTCGAGGCGGATCTCCTCGCCGCGCGGCAGCTCCTGGATGTTGATGCGTGCCGAGCAGCCGCAGCGTCGCGTAGCCGACGACGCAGGCCGACGGCCGCCGAGATCATCGTCAGCAGCACGCTCTCGATGACGAGCTGGCGTCCGACGCGCCAGCGGCCCGCGCCGAGCGCGAGGCGCGTCGCCAGCTCCTTCGATGCGCGCACGCGATCGCACGAGCACGAGGTTCGCGACGTTCACGCAGCCGATGAGCAGCACGAACAGCGCGCCGCCCCACATCAGATACAGCGTCGTCTTGATGTCGCGCACGAGCGTCGTCCTGCAGGCGGCTCGACGGTCGTGTGGAAGCCGGCGTTGATCAGCAGCTCTTTGTATTGCGGGAAGCGCATCGAGGTTGGCTGTGTTGAGCGCGTCGACCTGCTGCTGCGCCTGCTGAACGGTGGCGCCCGGCTTGAGGCGCGCGATGTTCTGGAAGCTGTTGCTGTGGCGCTGCGTCGTCCGTCTTCTGCTGCGGCGGTGAACGCCAGCGGCGTCCACAGCATCACGTCCGGATTCAGGAAGTAGAACGCCCTTCGGCATCGACGCCGACGATCGTGTAGGGCTGGCCGTCGAGGCGGATGTCCTTGCCGATCGCCTGCGGATCGCCGCCGAACTGCGACTGCCACAGCGCGTAGCTGAGGACGACGCTTCTTCTCGTTGCCGAGCTCGCCCTCCTGCTCGTAGAAGATGCGACCGAGCGCCGGCGCGATCCGCAGCAGCCGGAAGAACGACGGCGTCACGCATGCGTCACGCGCACGCGCGTCGGCGTGCCGCTTCTGGTCGATGCTCAGGTTGCGGCCGTTGTAGAGCGCCTGTTCCTCGAAGACGGTCGTCGTCGCGCAGCCGGTCGTAGTAGTCGGGCACGCCGAGCCGAGCCGCCGATGGTCGCGCCGGCGCCCGGATACGGCGTTCCCCATCAGCGACGATCCGGTCCGGACTCGGGCACGCGGCAGCGGCCGCAGCAGGACGTTGTGGACGACCGAGAACAGCGCCGTGTTGGCGCCGATGCACAGCGCCAGCGTCAGCGCAGCCGTCAGCGTGAAGGCCTTGTCCTTCCAGAGCAGGCGGAGGCCCACGCGAATGTCGTTGAATCATATCAGGACCGTAGACGTGGATGGCGGATCGGACATGTTCCAGACAAGTCTGAAGTTGAAGTCTGAAGTGTGAGTGTCAGACTTGAAGCTAGACGGCGGCTCGACGGCTAAAGCCGTTGGATACTTCGACTTCAGACTTCAAACTGTGACAGCCTATTCCGTGCGGAGCGCGATCGACGGATCGACGCGTGAGCGCGCGCCAGGCGGGGACCAGGTTGGCGAGCGCCGACGCGACGCAGCAGCACGACCGCGGCCGCCAGCCACGACACCGGATCGGCGGCGCTGACGCCGTAGAGCGCGCCGGCGATCGCCGCGCGCGCGAACGGCGGCGAGCAGGCAGCCGCCGACCAGCCCGACGACGGCGACGACCAGGCCCTGCCGCATCACCAGGCCGACGACGGACGACCGCGGCCGCGCGCCGAGCGCCATGCGGATGCCGATCTCGCGCGTGCGCCGCGCCACCGAGTAGGCGATCACGCCGTAGAGCCCGATCGCCGCCAGCAGCATCGCCACGAGCCCGACGCCGCTGACCAGCCACGCGCTCGCGCGCATCGGGAACAGCGTCGCATCCACCTCCGCCTCCATCGTCTGGTTCTCGACGAAGACGAGGTTCGGCTCGAGCGCGAGCAGCTCGCGCCGCATGTCGCGCAGCAGCGTCGTCGCGTCGCCGCGCGTGCGCGCGATGATCGCGCGTACGAGTTGGGCCGCTGGCTGCGCGCGACGTGGAGGAACGGCGTCGGCCGCTCGCTGACGCGTCAGCACCTTGTGGTCCGCCGACGACGCCGACGATCTCGAACACCGGACCCTCGGATCGCGCGTGCGGAAGCGTCTTGCCGATCGCGCGTCTCGCCCGGCCAGTAGCGGTCGCGCGCAGCGTCTCGTTGACGACCGCGACGCGCGGCGTGTTCGGGCCGATCGGCGTCGGTGAAGGCGCGGCCCTCGACGATCGCGACGCCGATCGTCTTGAAGTAGTCCGGTCGACACGGTCGTGACCTCGACCGTGTCGCCGTGGTCGCCCGAGCTGATGCCGGTCCGGCACCCAGATCTCCCAGCGGTTCGGGTTCACCTGCGAGAACGGCACGCGCGTCGCCAGCGCCGCCGACTCGACGCCGGGAATCGCCGTCACGCGCGCGATGCGCCTCGCTCGTAGAACTGGCGGCTGCGATCCTCGGAGTAGCGCAGCATGCCGGTGTCGATCGACAGCACGCGCGAGGCTGATTCGACCGGCAAAGCCGACGTTCGTGCGCTGCGCCGCGACGAGGCTGCGCGTCAGCAGCGCGGCGACGACGAGCAGCATCGCGGTGACCGCCATCTGGCCCGCGACCAGCGCGTCGCGCAGCGTCCAGCGGCGTCCAGCGCGCGCGGCGCGATACGACCTGCTCGCCGCGCAGATCCGGCGACGACGGTTCGGCTTCGACGCCTGAATCGCCGGCGCCAGGCCGGCGATCAGACCGGCGAGCAGCGTCGCGACCAGCGTGAACGAGCAGCACGCGGCCGTCGATGCGCAGATCGAAGACGAGCGGAATCGGCAGCGGCAGGCTGAGCGACGGCGACGGCGCGACGTCGCCCACCACGCGAGCAGCGTGCCGCCGACGGCGCCGATGCAGCGACATGACGAGCGACTCGGTGACGAGCTGGCGCACCAGGCGGCCGCGGCTCGCGCCGATCGCGAGGCGGATGCCGATCTCCTTCTGCCGGCCCGACGCGCGCGCGAGCAGCATGCTCGCGACGTTCGCGCACGCGATCAGCAGCACCAGGCCGACGACGATCATCAGACCGGCGGCAATCGGCACGCACGATCGGATCGGCGGCCGGATGAAAGTGCACGTCGCTGGTCGGCTTCAGCGCGACGTGGCGATCCTTGTTCGTCGACCGGGTGCTCGGCCGCCGAGGCGCGACATCGAGCAGCCGCGAGGTTCGCGCGCGCCTGCTCGATCGTCTTGCCCGGCGCTTCAGGCGCGCCGCGCATGAACATCCAGCGATCGGCGCGGCGATCGAGGCGCGGTGGTGCCGGTCGGCGACGGCACGACGTCGTGCATGCCGACCGGCTCGACGTCGAGCGACGCGGACACCGGAATCCACATCTCGGGCGACAGGATCGGCACCATGCCGCTGAAGCCGGCGCGGCGTGACGCCGACGATCGGTGTAGGCGTTGCCGCGGATGCGCACGCGTGCCGCCGACGGCGTCCGGCGCCGACGCCGAGCTCGCGCGTCCAGTAGCGATGCGACACCATCGCCACGCGCGGCGCGCCGGCGGCATCGTCTTCCGGCAGAATCGTGCGGCCGAGCGCGGCGCCGCACGCCGAGCTCGGGAAGTAGTTGCCGGTGACGATCTCGCCCATCGCGAGGCGCGATCGGTCGTCGAGGTTCAGCGCCGCGAACATCGGCGCTGTAGCCGACGATGCCGTCGAACGACTTCGTTCTGCGCCTGCAGGTCGAGGTAGTCGGGATACGACGAGGTGCTGAACGGTCACCGAGCCGGTCGGAGTCGCTCGTGAAGACGTCGACGAGGCGCTCGGGCGCCGCCACCGGCAGCGGCTTGAACAGCAGCGCGTCGACGACGGCGAAGAGCGCGGTGTTGAAGCCGATGCCGATCGCGAGCGACGCAACCGCGACCAGCGTGAACCCCGGGCTCTTCCGCAACCACCGCAGCGCGTAAGCGGATATCAGCGAGGAAGGATTCGAGCAAGAGCTACGATTATAATCCGCGCATGAAAAGCTGACCGCGCATCTCTGCTCGTTACATTCGGTCGCGGTCATCGCGTCGGCCGCGGCCGAGACGCCATCGCTGCACAGATCGCCGGCTCGCCAGCTGGCTCCTTCACGCTCGAGCAGGTGCTCGACTATCCGTTCCCCGACAACCTCGTCGCCGCCGCCGACAGGCTCAGCGCGATCGCGTGGACGTTCAACGAGCGCGGCGCGCGCAACATCTATCGCGGCCGAGGCACCGGATTTCACGGCCCGTCGCATCACGCCGTATCAGCGACGACGACGGCCAGGAGTTGACGAACCTGGCGTTCTCGCCCGGACGGCAAGACGATCGTCTACGTTCGCGGCGGCGATCACGGCATCGAACTGGCCGCGCCGACGGCAACCTGATGCCGAACCCGAACAGCAGCGCCGTGCAGCCGCGGATGCAGGTCTGGTCGATCGCGACGAGCGGCGGGCGCGACGCCGAAGCTGCTCGGTGAAGGCGACGACGCCGGCGATCGCGCCGGCCGGCAATCGCGTGGCGTTCGTGAAGGACCGCCGCATCTGGATCGCGCCGCTCGACGGATCGAAGCCGGCCGAGCAGGCGTTCTTCGCGACGCGGCTCGAGCGAAGTCGCCGACGTGGTCGCCCGACGGACGCGCGGCTCGCGTTCGTGTCCGACCGCGACGACCACAGCTTCATCGGCATCTTCACCGACGCCGGCGCAGCCGATTCGCTACCTGGCGCGCGTCGACGTCGCGCGATTCGCGATCCGGCGTGGTCGGCGAACGGCCGGCAGATCGCGTTCGTCCGTCAGCCGGGGCGCGGCGGCACGCCGCGGTCGCCGCTCGTGCAGCAGCCGGCAGCCGTGGTCGATCTGGATCGCCGACCGCGTCTGAGCACGTTCCGGAGCGCGAGGTCGCGCAGGGCACGTGCGGCGTCGTCGAAGTCGTGGAAGAGCGGCGACGCGCTCGTCGACTCGGTGCCGCGGACCGCCGGCGGCGCCAGCCTGCGCTGGGCCGCCGACGATCGCCTCGTCTTCCTCTCGTATCAGGACGGCTGGCCGCACTCTGCTATTCGCATCCAGCATCCGGGCAAGCGGCGGCAAGCCGACGCTGCTCACGCCGGGCGCGTTCATGGTCGAGCACGTCGTCGCTCACGCCGGACCGACGGACGATTCGTCGTCTACAGCGCGAACACCGGATCGCGATCGACACGATATCGATCGCCGCCACGTCTTCAAGGTCCGCGGTCGACGGCTCCGCGCCGCCGACGCCGCTGACGAGCGGGCACCGGGCTCGAGTGGAGCGCCGGTCGCGACCGGCGACGGGCGGACGGTCGCGTTCCTCGCATCGGACGCGCAGCAGCTCGCCGCTGCCGGCGGTCGATGCCGCTCGCCGGCGGCCAGCGGCGAACGCTCGCGGCGCGATCGCGTGCCCGCGCGACTTCCCGTCAGCGCAGCTCGTCACGCCGGAGCCGGTCACGTTCACGCGCGAGCGACGGCCTCGAGATCCACGGGCAGCTGTTCAAGACCGCCGGCGGCGGACGCGCGCAGGCCGGCGCTGGTCTACGTCCACGGCGGCCCGCCGCGGCAGATGCTGCTCGGCTGGCACTACATGGACTACTACGCGAACGACTACGCGCGCGAACCAGTACCTCGCCAGCCGCGGCTTCATCGTGCTCGCGGTGAACTACCGCCTGGGCATCGGCTACGGTCACGCGTTTCAGTATCGCCGAGCGCGCCGGCGCGCGCGGCGCGTCCGAGTACCTCGACGTGGTCGCCGCCGGCGAGCTATCTGCAGGCGCGACCGGACGTCGATGCGACGCGCATCGGCATCTGGGGCGGATCGTACGGCGGCTATCTGACGGCGCTGGCGCTCGGCCGCAACTCCGACATCTTCGCGGCCGGCGTGGACATCCACGGCGTCCACAACTGGGATGCGGCAGGGACGCGCCGGCGCCGATCTGCGATCCGCGCCATCGTCGGCGACGGCATCACCGAAGCCGACATGAAGGCAAGCGCCGCGCGTGCATGTACGAATCATCGCCGGTCTCGGCGGTGAAGACGTGGAAGTCGCCGGTGCTGCTCATTCACGCCGACGACGACCGCAACGTGGAATTCCATCAGACGGTGGATCTCGAAACAGCGGCTGCTCGAGAAGCGGCGTGCACGGTCGAGGAGCTCGTCATCCCTGACGACATCCACGACTTCCTGCTGTGGCGCACGTGGAAAACGGTCACGACCGCCGACCGGTGCGTTTTTCGAACGGCAGTTTCTGCGCAGGGCGCCTTCACAATGACCGGGATTCGGGACTCGGGATTCGGGATTTGGGATTCGGGACTTGGGATTCGGCTGGGATTCGGATTCCAGGATTTGGGATTTGGGGTTCGGACTTGATCGCGAGCCAGAGCTGCAACTCTCGCCGACCGTTGCCGACAGTGTGAAGGATTGTGTCGACTGCAGACGCGACTCCTTCGACGTTTACAAGGCGTTTTCGATCGGCGTGCGCTGTGCGTTCAGCACTGCGCATGTCCACCATTCAGAGTTTTACGGCTGATCTCGTCGCGTGGCGAAGGCGATTGAAACTCGCTGAGTTCGTATATCACGATGACGAACGAGTTTCCTCATCTCGAGCGATTCGGATTGACGGCGCAGATGCGGAAAGCCGCCGTATCGATCCCATCGAACATCGCCGAAGGCTCCGTCGCTCGTCTGCCTGGTTACATCAGTCGCGCGGTTTTGCCCTTGGCGAACATGCCGAATTGGAAACTCAAGCGCTCATCGCCGGAACGGCTTAGCTTCCATCACGGGCCGAACCGTTCGCGACTTCAGCTCATTGTCGAGTCAAGTCGGCGAGTTGACGCACGGCACTGCGGCGGCGTCTTCGAGGCGAAACTGGATCCGAATCCCACGTCCCTGATTCAAATCCCGAACCCCAAATCCCGAATCCCCGCACTACTCGCTCCGCAACGCGACGATCGGATCGATCCGCATCGCGCGTCTCGCCGGCAGATAGCACGCGGCGAAGGCGACGACGATGGTGACGAGCGCGGCGGCCCCGGCGAGGGCGATCGGATCGGTTGGCGTCACCCCGAACAGCAGTCCTGACAGCACGCGGCGCCGGCGAGCGCGCCGCCGACGCCGATCGCGAGGCCGATCGCCGCCAGGCGCATCCCGCCGCCGACGACGAGCGCCGCGATGTCGCGCGACTGGCCGCCGAGCGCGAGCCGCACGCCGATCTCGCGCGTCCGCAGCGCCACCGAATACGACAGGACGCCGTAGACGCCGGCAAGCGCCAGGACGAGCGCGACGGCGGCAAATGCCGACGAAGCAGCACGACGTTGAACGCGCGGCTGCGCGATCGACGCGGCCACGATGTTGGAAACCGCGTTCACGTTCGAGATCGGCTGCGGGATCGAGCGCCGCGGCGGCGCGGCGCGCGTCCGCGGCCAGCGCCAGCGGATCGCCGGTGGTGCGGACGCGCGAGGCTCGTGAGACCGACCGGTGCTGCGCGAACGGGATGTAGACCTCGGACAGCGAATCGCCCTGCACGCTCGCGTGCTTCACGTCGGCGACGATGCCGACGATCTCGCGCATCGCGGACGGCAGATCGAGATCGGGCGGCGCGTTGCGGCGAAAGCGCAGCGCCTCGATCGTGATCGCCAGCCGCTGGCCGATCGGATTCTGATTCGGCCAGTGCTGCCGCGCCATCGTCTCGCTGATCACCGCGACGCGCGGCGCGTCGCCGCCGTCGCGATCGGTCAGACCGCGGCCCGAGACGACCGTCATGCCGATCGCGGCAAAGTAGTCCGGCGTCACGCTGCGGTAGTGCGCCTGGATCGACTCGCCAGGCGCGGCGCCGCGGGCGGCCGTCCACATAGAACGGCGTCGCCGAATCAGCGCCGGCGAGGCGGCGGAAACTCCGTGGCGCCGACCGCGGTCACCGGCCCGTGCGCGCGGAGCCGCGCGATTAGCGCGTCGAAGAACGCGATGGTCTGCGCCGGCGACGCGCGGCTCGACGGCGAACAGGCTCACGTCGAAGGTCAGCACGCGGTCCGGATTGAATCCGAGATCGACGTGGCGGAGCTGCACGAACGTCCGCAGCAGCAGCCCCGCACCGGCGAGGAGCATGACCGACAGCGCGATTTCAGCCACGAGGAGCGTGTCGCGCGCATACGGCTGGCATGCGGCGTCGCCGGCTGGCGTGGCTGCCGGCTTTCAACGAATCGACGAGATGCAGGCGTGTCGCGTCGATCGCCGGGCTGAGCCCGAAGACGAACGCCGTCGCGACAGCAAGCGCCGCGGTGAACGCGACCACTGCCCAGTCGACGCCGACGTCCTGGCGCGCGCAACATTTACGGCACGAACAGGTTCGGCACGCCCTGCGGCAGCGCGGACAGCAGGCGGACGCCCGATGCCGCGACCAGCAGACCGAGCGCGCCGCCGGCGAGGCCGAGCATGATGTGCTCCGCGAGCAGCTGCCGGATCAAACGGCCGCGTGCCGGCACCGAGTGCGGCGCGGATGGCCATCTCGCGGCTCCGCGACGTCGCGCGCGCGAGCAGCAGGTTCGCGACGTTCGCGCAGGCGATGAGCAGCACGCATCCCACCGCGCCGAGCAGCACCAGGATCGGCCGGCCGCAGGTTCTTGACGACCTGTTCGCGCAGGCTCATGACGCGGCCATCCCGCGGCCGCGGTTGTCGCCCGGATAGCGCGGCGGCGAGCCGCGCCCGCAATCGCGCCCACGTCGGCCTGCGCCTGCGCCAGGTCACCCTGTTCTTCAGCCGGCCGAGGACGCCGGCCGAGTGCAGCTCCGCGCGCGTAGCGGCGATCGGTGAACGGATCGGATCCGGCCGCCAGCCACACGTCGGTGTCGCGCGGGCACGCTCAGAAGCGGAACGACGCGGGCAGCACGCCGGCGATCTGTAGACGCGGCCGTCCATGGACAACGGACGGCCGACCACCGCCGGGCTCGATCCGAAGCGGCGCTGCCAGAGGCCGCGGCTGATGACGGCGACCCGTCGGGCCCCGGACCGATCGTCGGCGGCCACGAATCCCCTGGCCCGATCTCGGGCGTGACCTCGAGAATCGAGAAGAAGTTGGCGGTCGCGACGGCGAAGAAGCACCTGTTCCGGCTCGTCGGCGGCCACGTTGCCTCGTCCGAACGACCACGCGCCGAGCGCGTCGAACGAGCGGCTCTGGTCGCGGACGTCGAAGTAGTCGGGAACGAGAAGGGCAGCGCGGCGGCGTCGCGGTCGCGCTGCATCGACAGCAGCACCAGGCGATCCGGCTCGTGGAACGGCAGCGGCCGCAGCAGCACGCCGTTGACGACCGAGAAGATGGCCGCGTTCGCGCCGATACCCAGCGCGAGGACGAGGAGGGCGACGGATGTGAACTGAGGGGAGGCGCCGAGCGCACGGAAGCTGTAGCGCAAATCGGTGAGCGTCTCGCGGAACGTATCAGCGAACGGCATGCTGGTCACAACCGGCCTCCGAACGGGTTTCGGGCCGCGACAACGGCGCGGCCCGCGCACAGTTTGAAGCGAATCCACCGTGAATATTCCTCAGCTTTGAATACGAGACGAGCCGCGCTATTGTGCTGCCGTGCAGTCCAAACCTATAAAGAAACTGCCGGCCGTGCAGGTCAAGCGCGTCTATGACCCGCCGTCCGCTGCCGACGGCGTGCGTGTCCTGGTCGATCGGCTGTGGCCGCGCGGCCTGTCAGAAGACCGCCGCCGACGTCGACCTCTGGCTGAAAGACATCGCGCCGAGCGTGAGCCTGAGGCGCTGGTTCCAACCAGAATCACGATCCGTCCCGCTGGTCCGAGTTCACGCGCCGCTACGCCGAGGAGCTCGACTCCCTGGGAACAAAGTCGGCCGCGATCGCGGCGCTCGTCGGCGCCGTCCGCAGTGGGCGCGTCACGCTGCTCTTCGGCGCGCGCGATCACCACCACAACAACGCGATGGCGCTGCGCACCTACCTCGATCGCGTCATCGAATCATAGCCTCGGCGAATCGGCGAATCGGCGATCGGGTGATGGGCGATGGCGATCGGCAATCGCCCATTCAATCGCCGATCACCCGATCATTAGATCACCCATTCTTCATGTTTGACATATGTGTGAGCCATACATATATTGGCTCCCCATGTCACACGACCGCGAGCTGCGCAAGGGCAGCGCCGAAGTCCTGATCCTCGCGCTGCTCGAAGAGCGCGAGCGTCACGGCTACGAGATCGCGAAGCTGATCGACGAACGATCCGACGGCGCGCCTCAAGTTTCACGTCGCGTCGCTCTACCCGAGCCTCTATCGCCTCGAGCGCCGCGGGCTGATTCACGGCAAGTGGGTCGAGCGCGCCGGCACGCGGCGGCGGCGCTTCTATCGTCATCACCGCCGAGGGCCAGAAGATGCTGCACAGCGCAGCGCCGCAGCTGGGCCGCGCTCTTCACGGCGCTCAATCGCGTGGCGCGGATCGCGCCATGCCTGACGGCATCGACGACATGGATGACATCGATTTCAAGGCCCTCGTCCGCGCCCGCCTCGCGCCGCTCCCCATCGACGCCGCGCGTGCGGCCGACATCGTCGACGAGCTGGCGCAGCACGTCGCCGAACATCACGCGGAGCTGATCGCGTCCGGCGTGCCCGGAGGCCGACGCGCGCTCGAGACGGCGCTCGCGCCGCTCGACGATCGCGACACGCGTCGCCGCGCGAGATCGCGCGCGCCGATCGGCCGCGCGCCGCGCGCGCCGAGCTGCCGCCGGCCGCCGCCTCGCGGTCTCCGATCGGCCAGCGACGATGCTCCGCGACCTGCGCTACGCGCGCGCGGCTGCTGATCGCACGCGCCGGCTTCGCCGCGATCGCGATCGTGACGCTTGCGCTCGGCATCGGCGCCAACGCCGCGATCTTCAGCGTCGTCAACGCGGTGCTGCTGCGGCCGCTGCCCTACGCCGGATCCGGATCGCCTCGTCATCGATCGGCGAGCGCAGCCCGACGGGATCGGCCGGCAACGTCGGCTACACGACGTTTCTCGACTGGCGTGACCGCAGCCGCGCGTTCGAGGACATGGCGCTGATTCGATCGTGGCAGCCGACGCTGGTCGTCAACGGCGAGCCGGAGCGGATCGCGGCGATGCGCGTGTCGTGCGAACTTCTTCCGCATGCTCGGCGTGCGTCCGGCGATCGGGCGCGACTTCCGCGCCGACGAGGACACGCCGGACGGCTGGCGCGTCGCTGATGATCAGCGACCGGTCTGCTGGCGGCGCCGGTTCGGCGCCGATCCGTCCGTCGTCGGCCGCGTCGTGTGACGATGAACGATCAGCAGTTCACGATCGTCGGCGTCATGCCGGCGTCGTTCGAGCCGCTCATCTCGGAACGCTTCTATCAGCCGCGCGGACATGTGGGCGCTCGTCGGCTACGATCGATCGCTCGCCTACGCCTGCCGCAGCTGCCAGCATCTGAAAGCGATCGGCCGGCGTCAAGGCCGGCACGCCGCTCGAGACGGCGCGCGCCGACATCGACGCCGTGCAGACACGCAGCTGCGCCGCGAGTTCCCGCCAGACTACGCGCCGGCGACGATGACGCTCGTGCCGCTGCAGCGATGAACTGACCGGCAGCCTGCGGCCGGCGCTGCTCGTGCTGATGGGCGCGGTCGCCTTCGTCCTGCTGATCGCGTGCGCCAACGTCGCCAACCTGCTGCTGGCACGGATGGCGCGCCGCGAACGCGACCTCGCGCTGCGGGCGGCGCTCGGCGCCAGCCGCGCGCGGCTGGTCCGGCAGCTGCTGGTCGAAAGCGCGCTGCTCGCCGTGCCGGCGGCGCGCTGCCGGCGTCGCTCGTCAGCGCGCTGATCGCTGCCGCTGCTCACCAGCCTCGCGCCGGACGCGATCGTCGCGGCTCGCCGACGCGCGCGCTCGACGGCCGCGTGCTCGGCTTCTCGGTCGGCGCTCTCGCTCGCGACCGCGTTCGCTCTTCGGCCTGCTGCCGGCGATCCGCGCGTCGCGCATCGACCTCGCAGGCGTCGCTGCACGGCGACGGCCGCAAGACGCGCGCACGCGCCGACGTCGCTCGCCGCGGCGGCTGCTCGTCGCCGCGCGACGTCGCCATCGCCGTCGTGCTGCTCGATCGGCGCCGGCCTGATGATCAAGAGCGTCGGCCGCCTGCTCGGCGTCGACCCGGGCTTCGATCCCGACCACGTGCTGACGATGCAGATCTCGATGGTGGGCGAGGCGTACGCGGAAGGACGAGGCAGTGCTCGGCGAAGACCGACGAGATGGTCGCGCGTCTGCGCGCGCTGCCCGGCGTCGAGCCGCCGCCGCGGCCGGGCCAGATTCCGCTCGGCGGCAACGGCGACCGCGTGGGGCTTTCACGTCCAGGGACGTGCCGTCAGCGACCGGAGGATCCGTCGGTCGAAGCGCTACTCGGTCACGCCCGACTACTTCTCGGTGATGCGCATTCCGCTCGCGGCGCGGCCGCTTGTTCACCGACGCCGATCGCGCCGGCGGCGGAACAGGTGATGCTCGATCGGCGAGCAGACCGCGCGCACGCTGTGGCCGAACGCCGATCCGATCCTGGCCAGCACGTGCGCATCGGCGGCGCCGACCGGGCCCGTGGCGCACCATCGTCGGCGTCGTCGGCGACGTGCGGCATCGCGAGCTGGCTGCGCCGCCGACGATGCAGATGTACTGCCATGCCGCAGGCGCAGCTCACCGATTCGTTTCTGACGATGGTCGTCCGATCCGGCGGCGATCCGACGTGCTCGCTGCCAGTGAGGCGCGGCGACGCGATCTGGTCGAGTGGCCGGCGACGTCCCGGTCTATCAGGTCGCCTCGCTCAGCTGATCTCGTGGCGCAGTCGGTCGGCGCCGCGCCGGTTCGTGATGATGCTGCTCGAGGTATTCGGCGCGGTGGCGCTGCTGATGACGGCGGTCGGCGTCTACGGCGTGATCTCGTTACTGCCGTGGCCGAGCGCACGCGCGAGATCGGCATCCGCGCCGCGCTCGGCGCGTCGTCGCGCGACATCGTCCGCCTGCATCGTCGGCGGCGGGCTCGCGGTCGTGTCGTGCGGGACTCGGCGTCGGCGATTGCTCGTCGCGCTGGCGGCGACGCGGTTTCTCCGGGGATCGCTCTGCAGGTCAGCGCCGCCGATCCGATCACCTTCATTGGCGTCATCCGTGCTGCTCTTTGCCGTCGCCACGAGCCAACGCAAGGGATCCCGCCAGCGCGCAATGCGCGCGTCGATCCCGCGGTCGCTGCGGCGAAGACAAAGAGGCAGGCCTGAAGGCTGCGCGCTACCGCCGTCACGATCAACGGGTGTACAGGACCACCGCCGTCCCGATCGCCGGGTTGCGAGACCATCATGCGACCACCGCGCTGAGCGACGTCACCGTCACCATCATCGGGCGAGACGCCGGTAGCGCAGCCTTTGCCCCTCGGCGCTGCTCAGGGTGCTGAGCGAAGTCGAAGAGGGCAGGAGACTCCCTTCTCCAACACTCTGGTAACACGCTGTCAGGGGGCACGCTGTCATCCTCTCCCCGCTGGCGACATCAGCGGGGAAGGAGAACTGGCGATGGCTCATCCGGCGTTGTGGTTACTGGGGTGTCAGGCAGGACGGTGACCGGCTGCGGAAGTTCTGGCGGCCTGTTCGGTTGGACGTTTCACCACCAATTCGCCATGCGGCGTCGTCGATACCAGCGCCCAGCGTTTTGCGGCGGCGTTGGAGCGGCGTATCCCGGCACGCGCGCCGTGGGTGACCTTCTACGTCGAGACGCCGGACATCACGCGCGTCGCTCGCCGCACGTCGGAGCAGCTGGGCGGACGGTCGTCGTGCCGCGGACCGTCCTGCCCGGACGTGACGCTCGGCGGTCTTCGAGGATCCCGAGGGCCACGCGATCGGTCTCGTGGAAGCCCAGGCCGCCTGATGGCAGCAATCATCCGATGCACGTCGAGCCGATCGGCTGTTTCAAATCGTCAGCGTGCTGCGGCGGCGCCGGACGGCGACGACCGCGAGCGCATCTGGCCGAGCGGCTCGGCGTGTCGGAGCGCACGGTCTACCGCGACGTCCGCGATCTGGTGCTCGCCGGCACGCCGATCGACGGCGAGAGCCGGGCGTCGGCTACCGCATCCGTCCCGGCTACGACCTGCCGCCGCTCATGTTCGACCGCGATGAGATCCAGGCGCTCGTGCTCGGCGCGCGGATCGTGCGTCAGTTCGGCGATCCCGCGCTGGCGCGCGCCAGCGGCGCGATCCTCGGCAAAGGTCGCGGCGATCGTCCCGAAGGACCTCGCGCCGCTCGTCGCCGAGACGCGGCTGTTCGTGCCGTCGACGCATCGGCGCTGCGATCATCGGCCGACGCGCTGACCGCCGGCGCGCGAGGCGCTGATCGCGCGGCGCAAGCTCGAGTTGTCACTGACGCGACAGCCGGCAGCGCGCACCGAGCGGACCGTGCGCCCGCTCGGCGATCTTCTTCTGGGGCCGCGACGTGGACGCTCGCCGCCTGGTGCGAGCTGCGCAACGGATTTCCGCAATTTCCGCCTCGATCGCGTCGCGCGCGCCGACGACTCCTCGACGAAACGTTCGACGACGAGCCGGGCAAAGACGCTGCGAGATCTGTTGACGCGCTACGGGCCGGAGGCGGTGCGGTTACTCGATTCTGAATAGAGCAGACCGCGGAGCACGCCGAAGAACGCTGAGAAAGCATCTCTCTCGGGGTCGCTCAGCGATCTCGCGGTTGCGGCTGATTCCTACGGCGTGATCGCGATCACGCGCAGCGGAGCTGCCGCTGCCGCCCGACGATCTTCAACGGCGCAGCGATGACGACGACGCCGGTGGGCGGCAGCTGATCGAGATTGCAGAGACTCGGCGAGCCCGAATTGCCCGCGCCGTGCATGATCCGCGTGGTTCGGAAGCGGCGGATCGGACGGTGCCCAAAGCCTGCCCGGCGTCGGTGCCGCGATCGTCAGCAATACGTAAC
>ERZ1370068.8757-contig-7587_pt1 | contig 37027 bp, 52 predicted proteins | sample MGYA00561227_ERZ1370068 | MGnify/ENA primary metagenome ERZ1370068 (study PRJEB38410, sample SAMEA6850437) | metagenome | study: Metagenomic assessment of the ecological functions of the soil: analysis of the soil microbiota associated with the...
CGGATGCCTGACCATGAGCGACCACTTGACGCGCGGCATAGTGGCGGGGTGGTGACGACGCCACCCCAGGATTGCCCACTCCTTCTGTACCTCCCCGTGGAGACTTCCACAGCGTTCTGGTATGATGCGCTAGTATCCAGGGACGCTACCCTCACGCGAGGATTGAGGGGAGGAGGAGATGGATTTTATGCCATGCTCGACCAGGTTGTTGACCTGCTCCGGGCCGCCAACGCGCCACCTACCGCACGCTCAAACGGCAGTTCAACCTCGATGATGCAACGCTGGAAGACCTGAAGGGGAAGAACTCCTCTTACCCATCCCCAGATTGTAGATGAAGACGGTCGGGGGTTGGTGGGACCGGTGATACCGGCCTCCAGTATTAGCCACCCTGTCCCCACTCCTCCAGCCCAGTATCGGAGACCCACCAGGGCACGTGAGCCGCTCTCCTACACTCCCCAACACCTGGCCGAGAAGATTCTGACGTCCCGCAGCGCCCTGGAAGGCGAGCGCAAGCAGGTCACGGTGCTCTTTGCCGACCTCAAAGGCTCCACCGAGCTGATCGCCGACCTCGATCCGGAGGCCGCCCGACAGCTCCTCGATCCGGCCCTGCACCGCATGATGGACGGCCGTGCACCGCTACGAGGGCACGGTGAACCAGGTGCTGGGCGATGGCATTATGGCCCTCTTTGGCGCCCCGCTGGCCCATGAGGATCACGCCGTGCGGGCCTGTTACGCGGCCCTGGCCATGCAGGCGGCGCTGCGCACGCTATGCGCGAGGAGGTGCGCCGCACCCACGGCCTGGACGATGCAGCATCCGCGTCGGGCTGCAACTCCGGAGAAGTGGTGGTGCGGACCATCAGCAATGACCTGCACATGGACTACTCGGCCGTGGGGCAGACCACGCACCTGGCGGCGCGTATGGAACAGCTGGCGCACCCCGGGCAGTATCCTGCTGACGCCAGCCACTCTGCGGCTGGTCGGAGGGCTGGTGCAGGTGCAAGGCCCTGGGCCCAGTTCCCGTCAAGGGGCTGGCAGAGCCGGTGGAGGTCTTCGAGCTCATCGGGCGCCAGTGCGCATGCGTCGCCGCTTGCAGGCCGCGCGCGCGCGCGGCTCGACCCGCTTTGTGGGCGCGCAGCACGGAGCTGAGGCGCCTGCAGCAGGCCCTGGAACGGGCCGCGGCAGGGCACGGCCAGGTGGTGGCCGTGGTGGGCGAGGCGGGCGTGGGCAAGTCGCGCCTGGTCTACGAGTTTGTCCAGTCCGCACCACACGCAGGGCTGGCTGGTGCTCGAAAGCGCCTCGGTGTCGTATGGCAAGGCGACGCCGTACTTCCCGGTGCATCGACCTGCTGCGAGCGCTATATGCCACGTCGAGGAGCGCGATGACGCGCGCACCATCCGGGCCAAGGTGACCGGCGCAGGTCCTGACGCTCGACGCGGCGCTGCAGGACACCATTCCGGCGCTCCTGGCGCTCCTGGACGCGCCTGCCGGACGACAGCCCGTTCCTGACAGCTCGATCCACCGCAGCGCCGCCAGCGCACGCTCGACGGCGCTCAAGCGCGTCCTGCTGCGCGAGAGCCAGGTGCAGCCGCTCGCTGCTGGTCTTTGAGGATCTGCACTGGATCGATACCGAGACCCAGGCGCTGCTCGACAGCCTGGTCGAGAGCCTGCCGACGGCCCGCTCCTGCTGCTGGTCAACTACCGGCCGGAGTACCAGCACGGCTGGGGCAGCAAGACCTACTACACGCAACTGCGGCTGGACCCGCTGCCTCCGGCCAGTGCCGACGAATTCCTCCAGGCGCTCCTGGGAGACGACCCCAGCCTGGCGCCGCTCACACGCAGCTCCTGATCGCAGCGCACGGAGGGCAATCCCTTCTTCCTGGAAGAGAGCGTGCGCACGCTGGTCGGAGACCGGCATCCTGGTGGGCGAGCGGGGCCTATCGCCTGGCGCAGGCCCTCGCCAACCATCCAGGTGCCCGCCACGGTGCAGGCGGTGCTGGCGGCGCGCATCGACCGCTTGCCGCCCGAGGAGAAGCGCCTGCTCCAGACCGCGGCGGTCGATTGGCACCGAGGTGCCTTGCCCCTGCTGCAGGCCATTGCCGAAGCTGCCTGAAGCGGTGTTGCATCGCGGCCTGGCGCACCTGCAGGCGGCCGAGTTCCTCTACGAGACGCGCCTGTTCCCGGAGCTGGCCTACACCTTCAAGCACGCCCTGACGCATGAGGTGGCCTATAGCGGCCTGCTGCACGGAGCGGCGGCGCGTGCTGCATGCCCGGATCGCCGAGACCCTGGAAGAGCTGGCGGGGACCGAGTGGCCGAGCAGGTGGAGCGCCTGGCCCACCATGCCCTGCGGGGCGAGGTGTGGGACAAGACCCTGGCATATTGTCGGCAGGCGGGGAGAAGGCCATGGCGCGGTCGGCCCACCGCGAGGCCGTGGGATACTTCGAGCAGGCGCTTCAGCGCCCTCCCGCATCTGCCGGAGACAGCGCGTGACATGCGTGAGCAGGCCATCGACTCTGCGGCTCGCCCTGCGCTCGGCGCTCCTGTCCGTCTGGGCGACTCAGCAGGCGCATGCTGGCGTACTCTGCGCGAGGCCGAGGCCCTCGCCGACGGCCCTCGACGACCCGCGTCGGCTGGGACAGGTCTTGCTGCTGCTAGTCACGTCCATTGCTGTGCTGGCGGGAGTATGACCAGGCTAATGCGCCGCCGCGTCAGCGCGCCTCTGAACTCGCCATGGCCGGTGGGGATGTCGTCCGGCAGGCGCTGGCAAACCGCAATCCTCGGCAGAGCTGTATCAGGCCAGGGCGACTATCGTCGGGCGGATTGACTCAGCGCAGCAGACGGTGGCATCCTCGAGGGGTGCGCCGCCACGCGAGCGCTTCGGCGGCCTCTTCCTGCCCGCCGTGGATGCTCTCGTGCCTGCTCCGCCATGCCATGCTGAGCTAGGCACGTTCGCCGAGGGCAGAGCCCTCGGGGAAGAAGGGCTGCGGATTGCCGAGGCGGTTGCGCACCCCGGAAGCCTCATGGTTGCCCGTGGGGGCTGCGGTCTGCTGTCCTCCGCCAGGGCGACCTCGTCCGGGCACTCCCGCTGCTCGAACGAGCCGTGAGCGTCTCGTCAGGACGCGGGCCTCCTGGCTCTTGGCCTCCGTGATGGCGGCGCCCTTGGGCATTATGGCAAAAGCACGCTGGGCGGGTCGCGTCGCCGACGCCGTGCCGCTGCTCACGCAGCGACGCTGGAATGGTGGCCGCGCACTGGAAAGAGTGACGGGTAAGTCCCTCGTACGCGCGTTCTGCGTGCTCTCCCCGGGAGAGGCGCAGATGCTGGCCGGTCTGCCGCTTGAGGACGGCGCACGCCCCCTGGCCGAACAGGCTTGACGCTTGGCCCATACCGCGGCATCTACAAAGAACGCGGCAACGAGGCGTATAGTCCCTGACGCCTGTCTTCGGCGAGATTGCTGCAGCGGCGCGAGCCTGGCGGAGGCCGCACTAGGCCGCAACCCCCCACCAGCAGGCTCTGCTCCGGCTGACGATGCGGGATGCGTCCTCCAGGCCTCAGCCCACTGCCACCTGGGTCTGCGGCAGGCTGGGCCAGCTGCCACAGGTAGAGCATGCGAGCAGGGCCAGGCGCCGAGCCGTCTACCGCTATCGCGCTCTGGTATCAACAGTGTACCATGGAGATGACCTTCTGGCTGCCCCCAGGCAGAAGTGGCGCTGGCAATAGGTGGAAGCACAATGATCATAGGGGACGGCCATCCGCCACTGTGTTACAAGTACAAAAGACCCATTACCGCCCTGTGTTGACTTCATAAAGATGGGATCATGCAGCATAAATTTGTGCTACGCCTTGAATTCGTCATAGATGTTATCCTCCAGTCTCTCAACAGGCTCGCCGCAGAGAGCGTGTACGTCAGTGGAGAGACGCGGTACGAAGAGCTGCAGAGCAACATTGGCAAAGGGAGAACTACCAGCTAATAAATAAATTTATGCTTTACCGTTATATATTTTTATGACAGCGGATCAATAGATATAGATAGCCCAAAGCCGATTTCAGATGCCCTGAAAGGGCTAGTTGATCCTCGACGATGATCAGGTAACAGATATCGTGCGCCGCAAGAGAAGTCGGAACAGTGACTTACGACTGGAAAATCCATCAAGTTTATTGAGAAGGTTTGTAGACGGCAACGAGCTTATGTTATGGTCGAGGAAGCACCAAGACCAAGTGGGTGATTGAGACTAATGCTGTAACGGCTAGGCTCACTAGAGAAACAGCGTACGCGCGCTATTGCTGGAGAGTATCGGAGCAAGGGTTATGAGGCTGTTGAAGAGCCTACACAGTGAGCAACTGCCTGACTTCTTGTCTGGCTATCACCCTGATTTCAGTTTGTAGCGTAAAGGGGATGTGAGGCAAGAGTTAGCTGTGGTAACCACGAGCCTCTTCCTCGCTCAAGAGCCTCAGAGATCGTGAGGACTCTGGGGCACGGCTGCTTCACGCCAAAGCCCAACTGGAACTTCGAATTGGTTCTATTGGGGAAAAGGAGCAGACGAGCTTTGCCTTGAAGGTGCGTGTATGCCTTCGACAGAGAAGATATTCTCAGTAGCTGTGCTTCATCGTCCGGAAAAGCTTCTTGAGGTTGGCGTTTTCCGAAGCAGCTCTGCTACTGGCCTGGTCAAGTTCGGAGGCTACAACAAGACTGCTTACTGCGGCAGAGGTGGTATCGTTCTTGAGACGCCTCCCCGCCGATCTACATCCTTAAGCAGGCAGTCATGCATCGTAAGGTGACCTCCAGAGACGAGTACAACTTCTTTTTGACGAAGGCCGGGTGCAACACCGCAATGCACTCGTACGCGGCTTTAAAACTCGTTGACCTTGATGCTGCTTTGGTCAAAGAACTCATCAGCACTCACACAACGCCTATTACAAGAAGTGCTGCTCAAGCTGAGCTGCTGAAGGATGGAGTCGGTAGCGCGTCAGGAGGCGAATGAACAGTGATATGATCTGCTGGTGGGATAAATACTACGAACATACCAGTCCGGTAGGTTTCAGCCGGTTTTATTCAAGACCTCGAAGCATTGCTTACTGAAAGTAGACGGTGACAGAGAATGGAGGTACTGGTTGCCGTGCCGCCGCATTCTCAAGGCCAGGCCATTATGATGAAAGAATTCGTGTCTATATATGGTCTATAGGAGTGCGCGCCACCCGCATTGAACAGTACTTGGCCAGATAGTTTCTTCTAGAGCCATACCATGGTACATAGGATGGAGTCATCCGATTTTCGAGGTCGTCAGTAGTGTGCGCCAGGAGAATTCCCGAGCCGTCCTGGGTTATACAGGCTGAAATTCTCGGCGGCTGATAGCAGATTCAGAGATGGGGTATCCGCTGGGGGACACCCACTGACTTCAATGACTGAGTGCAACTTGGCGGTTTCGCCTCCGCGGTTGAGGTAGGGGCCTCAATGTGGGATAAAGCTGTTTCAAAGAGATCCGGAATGCCCGCCTGAAAAAGCGCGAGGCGGGGGTCGTGCCATCTCCCAGCTCGACAATCAAAGTTATGCAGCACCGTCCACACCTTGTACCTGTGCTTTGGCAATCCCCGCTGATTATGATGCAGTTGCGCGAGGGCACCGTTGCGGCCCTCCACGGCTGACGAGGCGCGCTGAAAGGCGCTCACCCGGTGGGTCGCCCATGCGTGCCACTCTTTGAGGCCCTGGGGAGGAAGGCATTGGGTGAGTGCATGCTGGCCAAAGGCGACTTGCACCGCCTCCAGTGCTTGCCGTATCTTGGCTTTTCTTCGGGCACAGCGCGTGTGAGCCACGTGGTGCTCCCAATAGACGAGCGGGAGCAAGGCCTCTTCTGCCCACTGCTCCCATATGGGGAGAGGCCGCGTGTCAAATCACGCCTCACCCCTTCCCACCAGAAGTCCACGAGGGCCGCGAGAGCCGGTAACTGCTTGTGGACCTTGGCCATGGCAGCGGGCCGGGCTGGCAATTGATGGCACTGCGCGAACACGTCGATGGCGTCAACCGTCGCCTGCAGGTGGCTGGCAACCTCGGCGGAGGTCTGGGGAGCCGAGTCCGTCATGCGGAAGGGATGCAGGGTGAGCGAGAGGGTTTCCAAGTGGTGCCGATACGTGGAGCGCGCTGCTTCCCAGCGCGTCACCTCGGCGCGCCGCGCCGCCACCAACGCCTTGGCCTGGGGGCATCCTGAGCCGCATGGGGCCGTCCCTGAGTCGGGCGAGGGCCTCCGTGGCTGCCTTGAGCTCCTGCTGCGCGTGTCGTAGGTGTCGGCCAAGGGCAAGCGAATAGCACTTGATGAGATCATGGACGACATGGAAGAAATCCGGCATACTCAGACACTCCAACCCTTTTTCGGCGAGCTGAATTAAGGCCTTGGCCCGGTCACTGACCAGATACAAGACCTCCGTTCCCAGCGCCGTGAGCCGTGCATCCACCACCGCTTTCCATGTGGCATAGGTCCGATCGTCTGCCACCTCTTCGTGCACAATGTACCCTGTGGGCACATCTTGGAAGACCAGGATCATCTGTTCTAAGAAAGTTTCGTCCACAGCCCCAATAATCTCGCGCACCTCGCCCGCCGCTACCCCGTCCTTTTCCCAACACCCTGCTGTCTCCAGAAGCGCGGCCTCCAATGCCTGCATCACTCCACGCAAGGCCGAAGGCGAACACCCGACCTGCCTCTCGAGACGCAGACGAGAGAAAAATTCGCTTATCGTGCCCATCCCCACGCCGCGCTTGAGGCCGAAGGTGTAGAGCGTGGCGACCACCAAGCGCGTCAACCAACGGCGGCCCACTTCTGTTTCCCACACCCAGGACTCCGGATGGACGTCCCGGCGCTCCATGGCCTGGGTGAGACGATGCACACTGCTTTTCGCCAAGCCGGTCTGTTGGGCAAGTTGGCGAAGGCTCTGGGTGCCATGGTCACAAAGACACTTGAAAATCAGAAGACTTTTGGCCCAAAATCCCATGTCGGTCTGTGCTCTGAAGGGTGACTGAACTCTTGGCCGAATTCAGTTCTTCAGCGTACATGACCGACACCCAACTGTCCCGCGTTAAGCGGATACCCCAGAGATAAACAGATTCACATCGCTGATGAGGGAGTAGATGTGCGAAGCGAGTAAGCATTGCGAAGGAAGACCTCCTCCCTGCCGTTCAAACGGCGATTGCGCGCAATCCTGCCGCCTCTAGAGCAACCTCGAACGTGAGATTGCAGAGGAAACAGACAACCGTGACGAAGTGATGCTACGACCACGAAACTTTACTCGAGCACGATTCCCACCTCGACGGCCATCTCTTCCGCTCAGGTAGATGGAGTGTTCGGTCCAGGACGGCCACTCGTGTGGTGGTGCTGGACCAATCCGCCTTCTACCCTGGCGGCGGTGGGCAGCCATACGATACAGGGACGATCAATGCTGCACGGGTGCTGGCCATTGCCATGCGACCGATGATGGCCGTATGCTGCACCACCTGGAAGATGACGTGCCGTTCGCTGGGTCGCGAGAGACGGTGACAGGAGTAGTGGATTGGCCGCGGGGCGTCTGAGATGCTGCAACAGCACACGGGGCAGCATATTCTCTCGCAGGCTTTCTTTCAGCTCTTTGGAGCCGAGACCAGGGGTTTCCGCATTCTGAGCAGGTGGCCGCATTGACCTCACGCTCGACGGGTCTCCTGATGAGACCTTACCGCCGCCATTGGCAGGCGGAAGAGCTGGCCACGCAGTGGTCTTCGAGGATCGTGCGGTGCGTCTGCGGCCACACCGTGACGCCAGAAGAGGTAAGCGTAATTGCCGCTCCGGCAAGGAAACTTTTAACACCGATTGCGTCCGCGTCATTGAAATCGCCGGCTGACTCGATTGGCTCGCCAGTGCGGCGGGATGCGCATGCGCGGCGTACGGGTGAAAGTGGGGCTGATTGCGTACGCGGCTGGGAACGCGCCAAACGCATGACTCTCGCGCAGTTTGTCTGCGGCGGGCGCAGCGCTGCGCGACTACCGCGCGGCCAACCAGACGGCGACCAGGTGTGGCGCGCCGCTTGAGCGTTGGACGCACGCCAAGATGCAAGGCTGGAGGCAGTGGCAACGGCTCCTGGAAAGAGCACAAAAACTCGAACGGCGCGCCCGCATGCTCGTCGAACTGGCAAGCAACACGCCCAGGCCGAAGCCCAGGAACCCTCGCCGCCACGCCTAGCATGCCAACGCCGCCGCGTGATTATCTCTGCGCATCTTTGACGACCGCGACTCTGATGACGTCGTAAACGCCTGGCGCATCGGTTCGTAGCCGACCACGGCGTCCTGGCACTGCTGGCAACGCGCGCCCGTGAGATGGTACGCCCGGTCTGCAGGCGCGGTCGGCTCGACCTTACCAGTGTGGGAGCGGCAACGCCCCTGCTCCAAGTCTGTGTGTGTAGCTAGCTTGGCGGGCGCAGTGGTGGCAAACCCGAAAGTTCGCGCAAGGGCAGTGGCACGCGTGTGGCCGAGCTGGCTGGCTAGCGGCTGGCGAGAAAGCCAGCAGCAGCCACTTTGACGGCTAAAGCAGCCTAATGGCGTGAGGAGTGCCTGACATATCCTTTCTGGTGGTTGGGTTGTGTGGCTCCTCAGGGGTTGCCTCCATCCTATGGGTGAGGGGAGGCAAAACTCACATGTGCAACTGCGTGAGCTGCCAGGCCGTACTTCCCAGGATTCCTTTGGGATTCAACAGCTTCCCATCAGCCTTTATGCAACCTGACTTGCGTGTCCACTGAGATGGCCACCTACGTATTCCATGGTAGCCATTGGGAGGCCAAAAGCCACCTCTGATCGGCGTGGCAGGTGGCTCTCCCACTGACCCGTACTTCTGACCTCAAGAAGCGGCACAACGCTCGGCAAATTGTCACCCCACAGAACACCAACAGTTATCGCCACCTGGCTTCGCCAATCCGGAAACGCTTGCCTTATGGCGAAACGGATGGTCTCCAGGCAGCGTCCCCGGCACGGCCGTGCGCTGTGGGTTGGCATGCACGCCGCTCATCCTGGTGAGGCAGCCATTGAGGCACCTGTACAGGCCTGTGTCGAGTCTGGGGTTACATCTCCACCGGAACTCGTGGCAGTCGGTTGCGGGACCCCTTGCGGCGTCGCCTCTCCAAGCTCCCGACCGAGGGGCGCAGCGGCGCAGGCGGCGGCGCACGAACTGTAGCCCAGCCCGCCCGGCGGCGCTGTTGTGGAGGAGAAAGTGGCCCAAACCGCCCTGAGTGGCAATACAGTGCGATGGGATCTCGCCATTCCTGACGGCACGCCCTGATTGAATATTCCTGACGCGGTCCGCTGGCTGGTCTCCCCACCATTGGCGGGTGATAACGGCAATGACATGGGTTTTTGGTCCATTGAAGACGTTGTGCGACGCTTTATAAACCTTACGGTGATGTGCGTGCCAAAGTGCCTGTGCAGGCCTGGCGACCGTCACGAAAGTCAGGACGCTCGTGACCGCGCGGTGGCAAACTGGGGAGCATATGCGGTGCTGTTACCGCCTGGGGCGCTTTCGCTGGCAGCATCCCGATCCTTTACATAGCGCCGCCACCGAGCTGGCGATGCTTGAGGCCTGCGTGCGGTGCCAGCTGGCGCAGCCGACGGGATTACGGGCCGCCGTGCGTCATCGTCGATGCGCTGCCAGCGGCCGTGCACGCCAGCATTGTCGAATTATTCCACGCCCTGATTGCCAAGGTAATGCGGCTCTCCGGCGATACGGCCCGGCGGCTGCACGAGGCCCATGATCGAGAGCGCCGTGACCGACTTTCCTGAGCCCGACTCTCCAACAAGCCCGAGCGTCTCGCCCGATCTGACTTCGAAGCTGACCTCGTCGACGGCGAGAGCGGCCTCGCCGCGGGCCAGATCGAACACTGTCGTGAGGCGCGAGACTTCCAGCAACGACTCCAAATTCTCAGATCCTCAAATCCTCAGATTCTCAAATCCTCAGATTCTCAAATTCGCGACACATCTTCGTACTCCCCGAACACCGCCCGCATCGTATCGGCGATTTCACCAACCGTGGCATGCGCTTCGACCGCAGCGATGATCGGCGGGACCAGATTGCGGCCGTCCTTCGCCGCGGCAGTCACCGACGCGAGGGCATCGGCATGCGCGTTGGAGTCGCGGCCGTGGCGGACGGCCCTGACGCGCTCGATCTGCGTGCGTTCGACATCGCGGGTTCACCTGGAAGATTGAACGCGCACGCCGAGTCCGTGTCCTCGCACTGTTGTTCACGCCGACGATGATCTGCTCCTCGAATCCACCGCCACCTGGTCGCGATATGCCGACTCCTGGATTTTCGCGCTGGATGAAACCCGATTCGATGGCCGCGAGCGTGCCTCCCGATTTGTTCGGATTCGATCCAGCAGCGCGCGGGCCGCCCGCTCGATCTCGTCGGTCAGTTGTTCGATGACGTGCGAACCGCCAACGGGATCGACGGTATTGGCGACTCCGGTCTCCTCCGCGATGATCTGCTGGGTCCGAAGCGCGATCCGGGCAGACTCCTCGCTCGGCAGCGACAACGCCTCGTCTTTCCCGTTGCAGTGGAGGGACTGGGTGCCGCCAAGCACCGCCGCCATCGCCTGCAGGGCCACGCGCACGATGTTGTTATCGGGTTGTTGGGCGGTCAGCGTGCTGCCAGCCGTCTGGGTGTGGAACCGCAGCTGTTGCGCCCGGGCGTTGGTGGCGCCGAAGCGATCGCGCATCAAACGCGCCCAGAGCCGGCGGGCGGCGCGATATTTCGAGATCTCCTCGAGAAAGTTGTTGTGGGCATTGAAGAAGAAGGAGAGACGCTGCCCGAACTGGTTGACGTCGAGGCCGGCATCGATGGCTGCCTTCACGTAGGTCACCGCGTTCGCGAACGTAAAGGCGATTTCCTGACGGCGGTCGGAACCGGCTTCGCGAATGTGGTAGCCGCTGATCGAGATGGAGTTCCAGTTGGGAAGCTCGCGCGAGCAGTACGCGAAAATGTTGGTGACGATCCGGAGCGACGCGCGCGGCGGATAGATGTACGTGCCGCGGGCGACGTATTCCTTCAGGATGTCGTTTTGAATCGTGCCCGATAGTTTCGACAGCGGCACGTTCTGACGCTCAGGCCACGGCGACGTAGAGCGCCAGCAGAATCACCGCCGTGGAATTGATCGTCATCGACGTGGACACGCGGCCCAGAGGAATCTCCCTCGAAGAGCGCGGCCATGTCTTCGATGGAATCGATCGCCACGCCGACGCGGCCCACCTCGCCCTGCGCCAGGACGTGATCCGAGTCGTAACCCATCTGCGTCGGGAGATCGAACGCGACGCTCAGTCCGTCAACGCCTTGCGCCAGCAGGTAGCGATACCGCTGATTCGACTCCGCCGCCGTCCCGAAGCCGCGTACTGGCGCATCGTCCACAAACGGCCGCGGTACATCGTCGGCTGAATGCCGCGTGAACGGAAATTCACCGGGTACCCCAAGTTCGCCCATGAACGATCGGTCGATTGTATCAACCACCTTCAAGAGCGACGACGCGGCAGAGTCTCTGCTTCGACGCAGAAGCCTCTTGCGGTCGAATCTCCAACGTCCGATACCTCTTTTGGGGGATGAACCGAGCGGCGGGTCAAACTTGACCACTACCGTGATGGCCGTAAGTGCTTGACAGAGCACCAATTTGGCCGTAAACTCGATTCATCTTTACCCGCGATTCCCTACCCAGACACCAGAGGTCCAAATCTCTGCGCTTCGTCTTGGTGTAGGCAGTTCGTATCCGAAAACGCGCCGGAACCCGGCCCGGTGGCGTAAGGGAGGACACGAGGATGGACGACGTCGTCAACCGCTTTGCGCGGGAGCTGGCCGACGCCATTGCCGCCGCGGTCGCAGAAAACCCACAAGTCGAAGCCTGTCGCGAAAAGGCGCGTGCCGCCGGATTCGAGATGAAAGTTACGCTCGAAGCCGTCGTGGATTCGTCAATCGCCCGCAGACTCTCGGCGCTCGCGAAAGTTACGCCATCATCTTCCTGCCGGCGCGCGAACAGCAGCCGCCGCGCAAGAGTTTCGAAGTCACCGCCAACGATCGCCGTTTTCTCCGCTCGCTGCGGATTGCTGCGGACGAAACGGCAGAAGAGGTCAACTGACGGGTGGAAATTAAGAAGTAAGAATTAAGAATTAAGAATCGAAAGCGGTCGGCTCGCCGCGTGGCGAACCGGCCCTTTTCCTGTACTCAGCTCTTCTTCGCCTGGTTCGCCACGCGAGCGGCGGCGGCAGCCGCTGCCGCCGCGTCGCCAAGATAGAAGTTGCGCACCGGCTTGAGCTGATCGTCGAGCTCGTAGACGAGCGGAATTCCGGTTGGGATGTTGCGCTCGACGATGTCGGCGTCGGAGATGTTGTCGAGGAACTTGACGAGCGCTCGCAGGCTGTTCCCGTGCGCGGCGACGAGTACTGACGCCCGACCGGACGGCGGGCGCGACGGTGCCGTGCCAGTACGGGAGGAACCGCGCCACCGTGTCCTGAGCGATTCGGTGAGCGGTAGTTCGTTTGGCGCCAGCGAGGCATAGCGTCGATCCCGCATGGGGTGACGCTCATCCCCGGGTTCGAGAGGCGGAGGAGGGATGTCGTAGCTTCTGCGCCAGATCTTCACCTGGGCCTCGCCGTGCTTGGCTGCGGTCTCTGCCTTGTTCAAGCCTTGCAGCGCGCCGTAGTGACGTTCGTTGAGCCGCCAGTCTTTTGCGACCGGGATCCAGAGCTGTCCCAGTTCCTCGAGCGCCAGATTCAAGGTCCGGATGGCCCGCGTCAGCAGCGACGTGAAGGCGATGTCGAAGTCGTACTGTTCCGCTTTCAGCAGGCGGCCCGCCTCGCGCGCTTCCTTGACGCCTTGTTCCGACAAGTCGACGTCGGTCCACCCGGTAAATCGATTTTCCCTGTTCCAGGTGCTCTCGCCGTGTCTGGAGCAGAACGAGTTTATGCATCGTGGAATCAACCTAGCGACCGGAATCGCCTTGCGCCCCGCAAACGCTGCCTGTGCCCCGAGTTCTTCCTCGATGCGCATCAGCTGGTTTGTACTTTGCAGACCCTGTCGGTGCGGCTTGCTGATCCGGTTTTGATCTGACCCGCCGCCGTGCCAACCGCCAGGTCCGCGATGGTCGAATCTTCGGTTTCTCCCGACCGGTGCGAGATGATCGTCGCGTAGTCGGCGTTTCGGGCCATGGCCACGGCGTCGAGCGTTTCGGTGACCGTTCCGATCTGATTCAGTTTGACGAGCAGCGCGTTGCCGACCTTGTCGCTGATTCCGCGCTTCAGGATCTCGGGGTTCGTCACGAACACGTCGTCGCCGACGAGCTGGACGCGGCTCCCGAGCGCCGATGTGAGCGCCTTCCATCCATCCCAATCGCCTTCGGCGAGTCCATCCTCGATGGAAATGATCGGGCATCTGCCGGAGCCAGGTCTTCCCACAAGCGCACCATCTGATCCGATGTGCGATCGGGTTCACCAGACTTCTTGAACGTGTATCGTCCCTCGGCCCACAGCTCGCTCGTGGCCGCATCGAGCGCGATGAAGACGTTGTCGCCGGCCTTCATGCCCGCTTTCGAGATCGCTTCGAGCACGACCTCGACCGCCTCGCGGTTCGATTTCAAGTTGGGTGCGAAGCCGCCTTCGTCGCCGACGCCGGTCGATTGACCGCGGCCCTTCAGGATGCCGCGCAGCGTATGAAAGATTTCGGCGCCGATTCTGACCGCTTCTGAAAAAGACGCCGCCCCGACGGGCATCACCATGAATTCCTGAAAGTCGACGCTCGAGTCCGCATGCGCGCCGCCATTCAGAATGTTCATCATGGGCACGGGCAGCGAAAACACGTCGTTCTTGTAGAGCGAGCCGAGATGGCGATAGAGCGGAACCTTTTTCGAGACGGCTTCGGCCCGGACAGCCGCCATCGAGACGCCGAGCAGCGCGTTGGCCCCGAGCCGGCTTTTCGTTGGTGTGCCGTCGAGCGCGATCAGGGCCTCGTCGAGCGTGCGCTGACTGAACTCTCGACCGCCGATCGATCCGGCGATTTCGCCGTTGACGTTGGCGACTGCTTTACGAACGCCTTTGCCGCTGTAGCGGCCCTTGTCCCGATCGCGCAGTTCCAGCGCTTCGCGCACGCCCGTCGAGGCGCCCGAGGGCACCGGCGGCGCGTCCGAACGCGCCATCGGCAAGGGTGACATCGGCTTCGACCGTGGGGTTTCCGCGCGAGTCCAGGATTTCGCGCGCGTGCACGCGGGCAATCTTCACGTCAAGTCTCCAGTGAGCGGCGCTATCCGCCGCCGCGTCTGTCTGCCTCGGCCTCGAGCCGGAGCGCTTCGTCGCTCGGCGGCTCGGTCAGAGGCTCGTCGTCGGTTGTCACGACGACCACGCCGGAATCGGTCACGGTATGGCGCCGCCGATCCTCTTCCACGTTGTAGCCAATGACTGCGCCGCGGGGATCAGCACGTCACGGTCCACGATGGCGTGCCGGATGCGCGCGTGCCGGCCGACGCGCACACCCGGCATCAGGATGCACTGGTCGACGCGGCAGAAACTGTGCACGCGGACATTCGGGCAGAGCACGCTGCCGTAAATGGTACTGCCTGAGACGATGCAGCCGGGGAGATCACCGAATCCAACGCCTGCCCGCACCGCGATCCCGCTTCGGCGAACACGAATTTCGCGGGCGGCGACTGGGGCTGGTGGGTGCGAAGCGGCCACTCCGGATCGTACAAATTGAATTCAGGATTGACCTGGCAGAGATCCATGTTCGCTTCGAAATACGCGTCGAGCGTGCCGATGTCCCGCCAGTAAGCTTCGAGGACTTCTTGTTCTCGTCGTAGAAGCTGTAGGCGTAGACAGGGTCCCGGCTGATGAGCGCGGGAATGATGTCCTTCCCGAAGTCGTGCGTGGTCTGTTGCACCGCGTCGGACTCGAGCGCGCGAACGAGCACATCCGTATCGAAGATGTAAACGCCCATCGACGCCAGCGCCAGGTCCGAAGAACCTGGAAGGGTCGCCGGCTGCTGCGGCTTCTCCTGGAAACCGATGACACGCTGCCGCTCGTCCACTTGTAGAAATCCCGAAACGGCTCGCCTCGCCGCGGGGCACTTCGATCACCGCGAGCGTCGCCTTGGCGCCGCTCTCCAGATGGAACCGGAGCATGCGCGAGTAATCCATCTTGTAGACGTGATCGCCCGACAGGACGATGACGTGACGCGATTCCTCGCGGATGATGGAATAGAGGTTCTGAAAAACGGCATCGGCGGTCCCTTGATACCACTGTTCGCCGACGCGCTTCTGCGGGGGCAGGATCTCGACAAATTCTCCGAGCTCTTCGGAAACGATGCTCCACCCCATGCGGATATGCCGGTTCAGGGACAACGACTTGTACTGCGTGGCGATGAAAATGCGGCGGAGGCCGGAATTGATGCAGTTGCTGAGCGAGAAATCGATGATGCGGTACGGTCCGCCGAAGTACACCGCGGGCTTGGCGCGATCTTTGGTTAAGGGTACAGACGCTCGCCCGCTCCGCCTGCGAGCACGATGACAAGCGTATCGTCGACCAGCGCCGACATTGGGTCCACTGCGGCCGCACTCGGCCGGAAAAGGGAGGCGATAATAGCACAGGCCTTTGACGAGGCTTTCGACCTGAAGTTGAGGCGCTGGAATAGTTTGACTTGCCATATTCCGATGCCTATGATGAGCTGTTTACCAGTAATCTTTTAACGAATTGGGAGAAGGGACATGAATGCTCGGCGCGGATCGATCGCTTTGGCTTCTCTGGCGGTGTTTCTTCTGTCGGCGGTCCTCTCCGCGCAGAATCCGCCGCAGCCGACGAAGAAACTAACCAAGGCCGAGGAGAAAGAACGCGACGCGATCTACGCGCTGCTGAACGCCGGTACGACGCCGGACGACCTCGGGTTGACCTGGGTGCGCGATGACTTGCTGAAGGCGTCCGGCAATCAGCAGTACGTCCCGTTCATCGTGAGCTTCGACGCTGTCGAAAGCGCCGTCGAAGAACCTGACCGTGTATTGGCGGCTCGTCGCGCCGTCGGCCGCGGCACCGGCCGCCGCCGCGGCTGCCCGGCAAAGAAAGACGAAAAGAAAGACGACAAGAAGGCGCCGCAGCAGTTCGCATTCGAGGGCCTCACGCCGCTTGCGGTGACCGGGAGCGACGGCCCCAACATGCGCGTGAGCCGTTCCTTCGCAGCGCTTCCAGGCACCTACGAGATGATCGTGGTCGTCAAGGAAGCCACGCCTGAAAAGACCGCGAAGAACGCGCCGCCGCTCAAGACGTCGGTGTTGAAGAAGACCATCGAAGTGCCCGACCTGTGGAACGGCGAGTTGAACACGAGCTCGGTGTTCGTCGGCCGCATCGATCCGCTGCCGGCGCCGCTCACGCCGCAGCAGCAGATGGAGCGTCCGTATGCGATCGGCGGGATGGAGATCACGCCCGAGGTGACCACCAAGTTCACCAAGAAGGCCGAGCTCTCGACCTTCATGCTGATTTACAACCCGAAGACCAACGCCGACAACAAGCCCGATATCCTCGTCGAGTACAACTTCTACGCGAAGGAAGCCGGCGCCGAGAAGTTCTTCAACAAGACGAACCCGCAGAGTCTGAACGCGCAAACGCTTCCACCGCAGTTCGATTTCGCGGCCGGGCATCAGCTGCAGGCAGGCCAGGCGATTCCTCTCGGCTCGTTTCCGGAAGGCGACTACCGGCTCGAGATCAAGGTGACGGACAAACTGGCGAACAAGACGTTGACGCGCGACGTGAATTTCTCGGTCGCCGGCTCGTAAGGCCGCCGACTCCACGGCAACCGCCGGATCACAGGCCCTCGGTGGGGCCGAAGAGCAGGACATGACGAGGCAGATGCAACGCGATCGTAGCGACAGTCGGGTACCTGGCGCTTCTCGGTCTGCCTCCAGTCGCGCGCGCCGAACAATCGCCGCAACCCCGGTCCAGCTCGCGGCAGTATCGCTGCGCTTGCGTCAGGCTCGCTTCAGGGCCTCGTCAAAGACGAGGCCGGTGCTCCGGTCGTGGGCGCGATGGTCTCGGCGGTCGGCGCGACACCGACGGTTGCCGTCACGGATCGCGAAGGGCGTTTCACGTTCGAGACGCTTTCTCCGGGTCCCTACTTCGTTCGCGTCCATTTGAGCGGCTGCATCGCGCCGCGCGCGCAGATGGTGGAAGTGCGGTCCAGCACTCGCACGTCGTCGACGATCTCCTGCGCCGCGCCGGATCGAACACGGTTCTCGAAGCAGGTCTCGTTCAGAGCGAACCGCCGGCGGGCGCCACCTTCGAGCCCCAGGCTCCCGCGGCCGACACGCCCTCGAATCGTGCCGACGATGAAAGCGAGATGTCGTGGCGGCTCCGACATATCCGCCGGGGCGTCCTGAAAGAATCGGAACTTCCCGATGTCATCCTGGTCGAGGAGCGTCCCTCGGCAGACGGCCATGGACTGACTCGGCTCGCCGCCGGATTTTTGCCGATACGCCCGTTCTCCGGACAGCTGAATCTGCTGACGACCGGGTCCTTCGATACGCCGCGTCAGCTCTTCACGCCGGACAATCTCTCGAAGGGCGTGGCCTACGTGCGGCTTGGCGCGCCAGTGGGCTCGCAGGCCGACTGGTCGATTCGAGGCGCGCTCAACCAGGCTGACATCTCATCGTGGATCCTTGCCGGCTCGTACACGAACCGCGCCCCGGCCCGTCATCGCTACGAAGTGGGCATGTCGTACAGCACGCAGCGATACGACGGCGGCAATCCGCTCGCCCTCCGCGATGTGACAGACGGCAGCAGGAACGCCGGGACGGTGTATGCCGTTGACACGTTTGCGATCGCGCCCGCGATTAGCGCGACCTATGGCGTGCGCTACGCCCGTTACGACTACCTGAATAACCGCGGCCTCTCTCAGCCCTCGCGTCGCCCTCACAGTCCAGCCGGCGAGTCATACACGCGTGACCGGAACGCTCGCCAGAAACGAGCGGGCGCCAGGGGCCGAGGAATTTCTTCCGCCAGCCGACTCAGGAATCTGGCTGCCGCCGCAGCGGACCTTCTCGTCGATCCGCCGGTCACGGCGGTTTCACCGCCGAACGCGCGACTCGCATGAGCGTTGACGTGGAGCGGGATATTCCGGGTGCGACGCTGAGCGTCGGCGCCTTCCGGGAAACGGTGGCAGATCAGCTCGTTACCTTGTTCGGTGTCGACCTGCCGTTCCAGCCAAGCGCGTGAACTCGGTCATTACCTCGTAGGCAATGCGGGCGAGGCGAGTGCGATGGGGTGCGTCACCGAGACTTCGAGCGAGCCTCGCAAATCGCGTCAGCGGATCGGTGGCCTATTCGGTCATCAACGCGATGCTCGCGCCGCGATTCGAAGGCGGATATCTGTCGCAGACTTGGCACCTGCGGTGCTGAGGCCCGAAGGCGAACGCATTCACGACGTGTCGACGGCAATCGAAACCGAGGTTCCTGAGACAGCGACTCGCGTGCTCGTGCTCTACCGATTGAGCAACGGGTTCGCCGAAGAGACGGACCGCGCAGGGCTTCGACTCGCGCTTCGACGTGCAGGTTCGTGCAGGCGCTGCCGTTTCTGAACTTCACGAGCGCCCAGTGGGAAATGCTCGTGGCCGTTCGAAACTTCTTCCGCGACGACATCCGCTGAGCAGACCGTTTACGACGAACTGCTCGTCATCCATCCCCCGAAGCGGATCGTGGGCGGCGTGACGATGCGCTTCTAGGGCCGGCTGTCGTCCACAATATTGAATAGACGGTCCATTAGTTTGGAGTCGGGGTCGTGAGCCGACTCGGCTCCAAGCGCAAAAGCTTCGATTTATCTAGCGTTTAGAGCTAATTATTAGTGTTGGGTCGGGGTATGGCGTTTGCTAGGTCAAGCGTCAGACCCGTCCGATAATCAAACCATGTCCACCACGCCGCTAAGCCCGGCGGAGTTCGAACGGCGTCCGGATGGCCACTCCGGCACGAGTCGAATCCGCGTGGCTGGCGTGGGTGCGGCCGATCTCCGCGGTCGCCGTGACATCGGTCCTCATTGTTCTCGGCCTCGCCAATATCGCCACGCGCGCGCGCTTCAATCCGATCGAAGACGGAATCTTCTGGGACGCTCGGCCCGAGGGCGTGACGGCGGTGGACGTCGCAGCGCAATCACCGGGCGCTCTGGCGGGCATCGCGCAGGGTGACGTCCTGCTCGGCGGTGAACGGCCGGCCGGTTTACACACGGCAGGACGTCGGCGCGTTGCAGCGGCAGGCCGTGACGGCACCCGCGTCGACTACACCATCTTGCATCTCGGCACCCGGCAGGCGCTGAACGGTCACGTTGGCGTCGGCCGCCCCGTCGCGGTCGATGTACTACGTGCTGGCGGCGGTTGGCCTCTTCACCCTGATCGTCGGCGCATCGGTTCGACTGCGGCGTCCACGCGACCAGGCGACACTGCATTTCTTCTGGCTGTGCGTCGCATTCTTCGGCGTGTTCACGTTCTCGTTCAACGGGCCCTTCGACCGGCTCGACTGGGTGTTCTTCTGGGGCGACGCGGTGGCGATGGCGCTCCTGCCCGCGCTGCTTCTGCACTTCACGCTGGTCTTTCCTGAGCGCCAGCTTGGTCGCAGCACCGCGGCCGATTCGCGCCTTGATTCCTCTGATGTATCTGCCGGCGCTGATCCTGGCTGCGGCGCGCGCGTCGTCGTCGATGATGCGGGGCATGGCAGACGGTCCGGCGTTCTCGCGCACGGTCGAACTGCTCGACCGGGGCGAGCACGTCTACCTGTTCCTGGCGGCATTGACCGCAGCCTTCGTGCTCGGCCGCGCATTCGGCGAGATCACGTCGCTGACCGGGCGGCGTCAGCTGCGCTGGATTGCGTCGGGAACACGTTCTCGGCGTCGGCCCCTTTGCGCTCGGTTACGCGCTGCCGTGGGCGCTCGGCGTCGATCCGCCGCTCGCGCTCCAGTTGACCGCCATTCTCGCTCGGGCTCGTGCCGCTGACGTTCGCGTCCGCGATCGTGCGCTATCGGCTGCGCGACGTCGAAGTCATCATCAAGCGCGGCCTGGCCTATTCGGCATTCATCGCCGCGAGCTTCGTTCTGTATCTCGCGATGCGCCTGGCTGGTGTGCCTTCTGGTTTGGCAACGACGCCGACATCCGCACAACTGGCGTCGTCGCGGCGCTGGCACACGCTGGTCGTCGTGCTGCTGCTGGCGCAGCCGGTGAAGGAGACGCGTGCAGAACGCGCTCGACCGCGTGTTCTATCGCGACCGGCTACGACTACCGGCGGCGCGCTCGTCGGGCTTCGCCCGCGATCTGAACAGCGACCTCGACGTCGTGCGCCTCAGCCAGCGGCTCGTCACGCGCATCGTCGAGACGCTCGGTCGTCGATCGGATGGCGCTGATGCTGGCCGACGAGCGTCAGGGCGACTTCGTCCGATCGGCGATTTCGGCTTCTCGCAGTCCGTGCCGCAGGCTCGGCCGCGACTCCATCGTTCATGCGCGCGCCTCGGACGCCGGGCATACCGTCGCGCTCGACGACCCGATCGCGGCTGCGCTGCTTCGCCGGCGGAGGAAGTCGAGTTCTGGCGCGATCACGGGATCTACTACTTCGTGCCCTGCGTGTTCGAAGGGCGCGGCGATCGCCGTTCTGGCGCTCGGTCGGAAGGACGACGGACGAGCCGTTCAACAGCGAGGACCTCGCGCTGCTGACGGCGGTGGCCGGCCAGGTGGCGACGGCCATCGAGAACGGCCGGCTGTATCGCCAGCTGCATCTCAAGGCCGAAGAGCTCGGCCGGATGCGCGAGTTCAACGAGAACATCCTCGAGTCGCTCGACGACGGTCTCGTCGTGTGTCGACGTGGACGAGCGGATCGTCCGGTGGAACCGCGCGCTCGAGACGTTTCTACGGCGTGACGCGCGCCGGACGCGATCGGCCGGCATCGCTCGGCGATGCTCTTCGATGCGCCGTTCGTCGGACGCGCTCCGGGCCGCCCGCGCTGGAGAATCCGTACGGCGCCGACGCTGTTCGCGTGCCGTTGACGCGCGCGTGTCGCGCTCGGGCAACGAGACCGGCGAACGCCTGGCGTCAGCCTCCTGGTCAACGCGACGGCCGTGCCGCTTCAGGGTCAGCCCGGGCGACGCGCGGTGTCGCGGAACCATCCTGCTCTTCGAGGACATCACCGACCGCGTGCGCCTCGAAGAACAGCTGCAGATTTCCGAGAAGATGGCGTCGATCGGGCTGCTGGCGGCCGGCGTCGCGCACGAAGGTCAACACGCCGCTGACCGGCATTTCCAGCTTCACGCAGATGCTGCTCGAGGGCGCCGATCCGCAGCGATCCGAAGACGGTCGCTGCTCGAGAAGATCGAGCGCCAGACCTTCCGCGCCGCGAAGATCGTCAACGGCCTGCTCGAACCTGTCCCGTCCGGGGCATCTGGCCGGCGACCGCATCGACGTGTCGACCTGCAACGCCGTCATCACCGACGTGTTCTCGCTGCTCGAGCATCAGTTCGAGGTCGGCAAGCATCAAGGTCGCGCCGCGAGCTGCGCGCCGGCGCCGGTGGTCGTCTCGGGCATCGAGCATCAGCTTCAGCAGGTGTTCCTGAACCTGTTCCTCAACGCGCGCGACGCGATGCCGCGCGGCGGCTGGCTGTCGGTGACGACCGCGGTCGACGGCGATCAGCTCGGTCGCCGAAGTCGCGGACACGGGCTCCGGCATTCCGCCGGAGCAGCTGGCGCGCATCTACGATCCGTTCTTCACGACGAAGGCGATCGGCCGCGGCACCGGGCTCGGCCTGTCGATCACCTACGGCATCGTGCGCGAGCACGACGGCATCGATCCGCTGCGACAGCGCGGTCGGGCAGGGGCACCCGGTTCACGCTGACGCTGCCTGCTGGCCGCGCCGAATCGGTTCGACAGCGCGGCGCGCGACTGAATGATGGCCACGACACGACAAGGGCACGATCCTCGTCGTCGACGACGAAGAGATCATGCGCGAGATTCTCGAGACGCTGCTCACGCGCGAGGGCTACGACGTGCGTGCTGGCGACGTCGGGCGCCGAGGGGCTCGAGCTGGCGCGCGCGCTGCCCGTTCGACGCGGCGATCGTCGACATCATGATGCCCGGGCTCGACGGCATCGCCGACGCTCGACGAGCTGCAAGCGGATCGACGAGGACCTGGCCGTGCATCATCATCACCGCGTACGCCTCGGTCGAGAGCGCGATCGCGGCGATGAAGAGCGGCGCCTTCGACTACATCACCAAGCCGTTCAAGAACGACGAAGTGCTGGTCGTCGTGCGCAACGCGCTGGAGCGCCGCGCGGCTGGTGCACGAGAACCGCACGCTGCGCCAGAACATCCAGGAGCGGTACCACAAGTTCGCGAACATCATCGGCCGCAGCCCGCGGATGCGCCAGGTGTTCGACCTGATCATCCAGGCGGCGCCGAGCCGGTCGACGATCCTCATCCAGGGCGAGAGCGGCACCGGCAAGGAGCTGGTGGCGCGCGCGATCCACGCCAACTCGTCGCGCTCGGACCGCTCGTTCGTCACGGTCAACTCCGGCAACCTGCCGCCCGACCTGCTCGAGTCGACGCTCTTCGGGCACGTCAAGGGCGCGTTCACCGGCGCCGTCTATCCGAAGAAGGGCCTGTTCGATCTCGCCGACAAGGGCAGCATCTTCTTCGACGAGATCGGCAACGTCCCGCTCGAGACGCAGGCCAAGCTGCTGCGCGTCATCCAGGAGCGCGACTTCATGCGCCTGGGCGGCATGGAGACGATCAAGGTCGACGTGCGCATCATCGCCGCCACCAACGTCGATCTGCGCCAGATGATGGAGGAGGGCAAGTTCCGCGAGGATCTCTTCTACCGCCTGCACGTCATCTCGATTCAGCTGCCGCCGCTGCGCGAGCGCAAGGACGACATCCCGCTGCTCGTGCAGCACTTCCTGCGACAAGTTACGGCGAGGAGAACCAGCAAGACCGGACCTCGAGCTGACGCCCGACGCGCTCGATCTGCTGACCGAGCTACGACTGGCCGGGCAACGTGCGCGAGCTCGAGAACGTGATCGAGCGCGCGGTCGTGCTCACGCCCGGCCCGCGCATCGGCGTCGGAGCTGATTCCCGAGCACGTGCGCAAGGCGCCGAGCTTCCAGATGCCGCAGTTCGTCGTGCCGCCCGAGGGCATCTCGTTCAAGGACGTCATCACCGACTTCGAGAAGCGGCTGATCGAGTCGACGCTCGAGGCCGCCGGCGGCGTGCAGAAGCGCGCCGCCGAGCTGCTGCACATCAAGCCGACGACGCTGAACGAGATGATCAAGCGCTACGACATCCGTCCCCGCCGCGCGAAGAAGCACGGGAACGGCACCGATGCCGGCGCCGAATCGGCTCCCGATCCTCTGCCAGAAGAAACGGCGATCTGAGGCATGCCTCCCGACCGAACGGCGCGGGTGTCGCAGATGCCGGCGCGGCGCTGCTCTCGTCGCGGCAGGCGCATGATGCGACGGACTGAACTACCGCATCGCGATCGTCGAGCCTACCTCATCGCGTGGGTCGCGGCCGGCATCGCGCTCGATGGCCATCGACTGAAAAAGTGCCTCGAAGCGCCGCAGCCGTCGGCCGGCTTTTCCGGCGCATTGTCACAGAGCCGCGGACGGCGGTGTCTTCGAGGCAGTCAAAGCGTGTCTGCCGGTTGCCGCGCTGGATCTTTTTCCTGTGGACGATGACCGGAACGATGATAGGCCTGGTCAGTACTCACGTGCTGCGGCGATCGCGCTGACTGCAGATCAGCGGCGTTCCGGACTCTTGCGAAAATCCGCTCGTACTGCCCAGCACCACTTCCCACCGGTAGTTTCGGCGGACGTATTCGCGGCCGTTTCGGCCGAGCGCTTCGCGCAGCGCGCGCGTCGCGCGAGCAGCAGCTTCAGGCACTCGATGAATTCGTCGCGGTCGGCGTAGTAAAGCCCGCCATTGCTCTGCACGCAGTGCTCGACGAGCACGGCGCTTCGGGCGTTGGCGAGAATCGGCGTGCCCGACGGCGAGCGCTTCCAGGGCGAGCAGCGACAGGCTTTCGTACGGTGATGGACAGACGACCACCGTGGCCGCTTCGAGCGCCTGGATCCGCTCGCCTGTCGGACAGCAGTCCGGCGAACCGGATGAAGGGTTCCTCAGGCAGCGACATCATCTTCGCGCCCATCAATGCGAGCGTGGCGTCGCCATCGACCTTCGAGTAGGCGCTGAAGTCTACCGATCAGCTCCTCGCAGCCCTTTCCCGGATCGATGCGTCCGCCGTAGAGCACCAGCGGTCCGTAGAGGCGATGGCTTCCGCCGGAACACCGCGCCGCGGGCCAGCAGCGTGCGACGCGCATTTCGCGCGGCAGCTCGTCTTCAGCCGCTGCCGCCTGATCCTCGTCGCGTGCCGGCGGTTGATCGGCCGCGCCTTCTTCGTCGGGCGCGGCAGCGCTCGCGGGTAGCGCTGCTGCGGCGGTATCTCCACGCCCACGCCGGTGATGTCTTCGAGGAGCGGCCGGTCCGGAAACGCATCCTGCACGAACCGCCGTTCGCTGTCGGTCAGGTAGCAGAGCGCGCCAGGCCTGGAGAAGATGTCCTTGTAAGATCTCGAGGCGTATGGCCGGCTCGTCGTGCGCCGTGGAGACGAGCACGCTCTTCCCGGGGTTGACCTCGAGACCCAGCACGGTCGTCGCGTAGAGATATGGTGAAGAACACCAGCACGTCGTACTGCTGCTGATTGCGGCGCAGATACTCGATCAGGCCAGGGCTCCAGGGACCCTGCTGCTCGAGCCAGTCCATTTCGTCCTTGCGCGATGTGCGGGTTGTTGAAAATCCAATCCGAGAACCTGTTGAAGGCATCGATGATCGCGGGTGCGCGTGCAGGCGAAACGCCGGACCGTCACGCCGCGCACGCGATCGGATCCTTCCGGGTATTCGTTCTTCCAGGTCACGTAGTCGCGCGCGCACGTGGTCAGCACCTCGACCTCGTGCTGCGCGGCGAGGCGTTCGGCGACGCAGCCGGCACAGGTGCTCGGAGCCGCCGAGCACTTCGGCGCCGTATCGCTGGATGACAATCGCGAGTTTCATTGAACGGCGTCGGGCCGGAATGCGCCCCAGTTGACGACGCGACGGCCTGAAGGCCTCGAAGGAGCCGATCGTCGCCGAAGTCGGCCAGCCGCCGCCGCTGTCCGGCAATCACGCGCGCCCTCAGGTCGTCGTCGAAGGCAGAGCGATCCGAGCGAGTTCGGCCGCGTACTCGAGATCTTTCGGCGCGAACTGCGACGCCGGCGCCGCCCAGCGTTTCCGGGACAGCCGCGGCGCGCGTAGGCGAGGACCGGCACGTCGGCGGCCATCGCCTCGAGCAGCGGCGCGCAGAATCCCTCGTGTTCGCTGAGCGAGATGTAGACCGCCGCCTTCTGGTAGTAGACCGCCAGGTCCTCGTCGGGGACGGGACCGGTGAAGACGAATCGTTCGTTGAGCAGGCGAAACTCCGACATGAGCGCGCGAATCGTCGAATAATAACGCGGCACGGCGTCGTATCGGCCGACGAAGATGAAGCGATAGAACGCATCGACGTACCGCTTGTAGTGCTCGGCCAGCTTGATGTGATCCTCGATCTTCTTGTTCGGCGCGATGCGGCCGACGAACAGGAAGTTGACGAACTCGTCGTCCAGGATCGTGTTCGAGAGCCGGCCGTGAACGGCGTCGCGTCACCCGCGACGTGTCGACGGCGAGCGGCAGCACGCCGGTCTGGCCGAAGCCGGCTGCGTCGAGCTCCTGGCGGTTGAAGGCTGAGACGCCGAGCGCGAGATCCACCCGGCCGACGAGCGACCGCAGCTCCTGCCGTGCGAGCGATGCCAGGCGGAAGAGCCCGGATCGTACGGCGCAAAGAACGAGGCCGGCGTGACGTTGTGATACTGGAGCACGCGCCCGCGAGGCAGGCGGCCGAACGCCTCGGTCATCGGCGACGGCAAGCGCAAAGTGAAACATCGTCACGTCGCCCTTGCTCGACCCGGTGTCGCCGAATGGCAGCACGTCGTCTTTCAGCTCGTCGTCTATCGTCAGCGCGTAAATCTCCGACTGGTGGCCCGAGGCTCCGCCAGCAGGTCGCGCATGCCGGCGGGCGCTGTCGCCGATCGCATCGCCCTCGGTGCGCGGCGGGCAGCCATTGATTGATGATCATGGCAGCGCCTTGAACGCTGAAGGACGGACGCAGCCTGATCTCTTCGAGTTCTTCCGCGGCATCGAACTGCTGCCAGAAGTCGAAGGCGACGCTCGGAGCGCCCGCGCGGCGACCGTCCGAGAATCCGATCGACGAATCGAAGCAGCGTTCCGGCGAAGTCCTTCGACCGCAGCCTCCCGACCGCCTCGAGCTGATCGTCGACGATTCGCATCCTGGAGCGGCGTGTCCGACAGGATCGCGTCCATCAGCCCCGCGACGTAGACCGGATCCTTGATCGTCGTAGAGCACGCCCGCGCCGTCCATCGTCGCCGGCACGGCCGTCGCCGCATAGGCCAGCACGGGAACTTGCTTGTAGAACGCTTCCACGAGAGGAACGCAGAAACCTTCGTGCTCGCTCGCGCAGAGAAAGAGATCCGCGACCTCGTAGTACGCCACGAGCTCGGCATTCGAGACATGCCCGACGAAGTGCACGTCACGAGCGCCAAGCTCTTCGACGAGATGATTGAGGCCCGCGAGGTAGCGTTCGAACAGGCTGAAGACGCCGACAATCAGCAGGCGCGACCGCGGGTTGTAGAGCGTGTGATAGGCGTGGAAGATTCGGATGAGGTCCTCGATCTTCTTGTTGGCGATCACCCGGCCGACAAAGAGGACGTTGGTCCAGTCATCGTCGAACTGATCCGGCCACGAAGCGGTCCGGCTCGCTCGTCGAGGTGCGAGAAGTCGGGCACCACCGGCAGGACGTCCGTCCGCGGAAAGCCGAGCGCTTCGAGATCCTGCCGGTTGAATTCCGAGTCGCCCAGCGCCAGATCGCAGCGGTCCACGTACGCGCAGAAGCTCGCGTCTTCCGCGAAAACACTGACGGGCGAGCGTCCTGTGCACGCCCACGAAATATTCAGGCGGCGTGATGTTGTGATAGATGAGCGCCATCCGATCGGGGACCGCGTACGCGGTTCGCGACGCTTTCGAGCCGATCGAAAAGTGATGCAGCAGGAGGTTGTCGCGGTGGCTGGCGTCGACGAGTTCGCGGTAGTCGCGCGTCAGAGGCTCGAGTCTTGGATCCGCGGTCTCGACGAAGATGTCGGACTGATAGCCGGCCGCGCGCAAGCGTCCGCTGGATGCCCAGGACTTCGTGACCGATGGCATCACCGTAGCCAAGCGTCGCGAGTATCTGATGAACCGCAGGCGGCACCTAACGACCACCCGTTCGCGTGCGGCCCGCCCGGCCGGGGCTGATGAGACGGCCGCTGCTGATGCCGGCCCGGTCCACGGTAGTCCTTCCGCCCGGTCGCCGCGGACGGCGGAGGCGACCTGCGGCCGCGCGACGGCTGGTGAGCGATCGACGTGCGCGACGGGCCCGAAGGCAGCGCCGCCACGATCTCGGCGCCTGCCGCACAATCCCGGCGCCTGCGCTCCATCCAGCCCGGCAGTGTCTCTGGCAATCGTGCGGGACGCCTGCTTTCGACAACCGCTCGAGCATGTCGAGATACTTGCGCTCGATCACCGGCCAGTCGTAGTGCTCGTGATAGAACTGGCGTCCGTTCCTTCCGAGGCTTGCGCTCAACCAGCGGTTCCGTTCGAGCGAACTCAACGTCGCGACGAACTCATCGTCGCTTTCGTAGTAGAGCCCGCCATTGCTCCTGATGCACTGGCCCTTGAGGACGTCGCACTTCGCGTTGGCCAGCACGGGCTTGGCGAGCGCCCACGCTTCGAGCGCGACCATCGACAGGCTCTCGAAGCTACGACGGCATGACGAGCAAGTCCGACGCGGCCAATGCGTCGAACTTGTCCGCGTCGTCCAGGAAGCCGAGGTGACGGATTCTCGGGTGCTGCGGGACCGGCAGCAATGAGTTGCCGATCAGCACGAGGGTCAAACGGCCCGGTGCTTCGCGGATGTATGCCTGGAAAAAGTCGAAGAGCTCCTTGCAGCCCTTTGTTCTCGTCGATGCGTCCCACGTAGAGCGCAAACGGTCCGCGGATGTTGAATTTCTGGCGGAAACGGTTCGGCTGCGGGTTCTGGGGGACTTCCGAGCCGATGCCGACCACGACGCCGCGGCACATCTTTGTTGTCGGCGAGCGCCTGAATCATGGCTCGTTCTTCGGGCGAGCTGTACATCAGCGCGCGCACGCCCCTGAAAATGGGCTTGAAGATCGAGAGCCCGATCGCCGAATCGCGCTCGGCCGTCGGCACCGAGCACCGCGCGCGAACCCGCGGCGCGGACGCCGTGGCACGAGTGGTAGTACTCGATAGCTGAAAAAGATCAGGAAGTCGAAATCCGACGCGTGCTTCCCGATGTAGTCGACGAGCGCCGTGCTGGTCGGGCCCTCGGCGTCCAGCCAGTCGAGCTCGTCGTCGAGCGAGTGCCGCTCGTTGAAAACGTGCTCGGAGCGCTTGCCGAAGACGAGCGGATCACGCTCGTGCTTGACGGGAAATCGCCGGACGGCGACGCCGTTCACGCGATCGACGCCGTCAGGCAGCTCGTTCCGCCACGTGACGTAATCCGACGCGCAGGTCGTCAGGACCTCGACCTGGGCGTGGCGCGCGAGGTGCTCGGCGATGTAGCGCGCGTGCAGCTCGGCGCCGCCGTTGATCGCCTGACCGTATCTCTGGACAACGACCGCGAGCTTCACTGGTCCTGACTGGTCGGCGGATCGAAGGCGCCGGGGAGCCTGCCCTGATCGATCCTCCGCCGGCGTCCCGTGTTGCTGCGGGTTCGATTCAACTGCGTCAGCGCGTTCAGCCGCGGCGTCCTGGGCCTCACCGGAAGACTCTGCGGTCTGCGGACCGCCAGGCTGTCCCATGATCGCCACGGCCGGCCGTCCGCCGCGCCGCCCGCGCCGACGACGGCGGCGACGGCTTCGTTGTCCGGGACCTTCGCCCGGCTGTCCCTGGCCGGAGCTGTTCGCCATCTGGTTTGCGGAAGGCGGCGGCGAACCGGCTTCGACGTTTGACGGAGCAGCGGGCCTCGGCGGCGGCACGCACGCTGGACGGGCCGGGGCCTCGCGCGGAACGAAGGGTGCCGGGGATGCCGGCGCCACCTGGCGATCGTCGCCGCGAAGGCTTGTAGACGACCACGCTTTCGAGCGCCCGCGCGCGCCGCTCGTTGAACTCCAGCCGGCTGGCGAGCGATTCGACGCGCATCTTCAGGTTCTTGACCTCGATGCCCATGCGTGTCGTTTCGATCACGAGGTTGTGCATCAATTCGTACTGAAGCTGATCGAAGGCCCTGCGCGTGGCCTCGCGCCGCGCCTCGCGCTCGCCGCACATCGGTGTTCAGCCGCGACTGGATGTTCAGCGCCTGAATCAGCGGATTCGGGTTGAAGAACAACTTCAGAATCGGGTTGAGCAGCTTGCGCAGCCAGCGCAGAGGAGCCCTCGGTCGACTCGTACAGCGTGCGCATCCTCGAACGAATAGTTTGGCAGCTCGGGCGGGTTATAGGTCGGCTGCGCCTTGCGAAACTGTTCGAGCAGATCCGAGCGGACGCCGCGCGGATCCAGGAATTTCTCCAGCTTGACCGCCGCCAGCTCGCGAATCTGCTGCTCGGTGTAGTCGACGCCCCGCTTGTCGCGAATCCGCGAGCGGATCTGTTCCATGATCTCGCTCGACATTCACCGAATCTGAGCGGACGTTGAAATCGGACATATCTCTCCAATTCCTCGTTAGGTCCACGGCCCGTAGATGATCACCACGACCGTGACCACCCACAGGGTGACGCAAGCGAGGAGAGGCCGATCGTTGAACAGCAGATCCGACGGATTGCCCCCTCCTTCGCGCCGATGTATCAGAGTACAGATACCGGAAGATTCCGAACAACGCGAACGGAATCGTCAGGTCGAGCGATGTCGTCCCGAACTTGGCGACCGTCTCGTCGCTGATCGTGTAGAAAACGTGTAGGCGATCAGCGTCGAAGCGGCGACGACGGCAATCATCTGGTCCAGCAGGTACGGGCGTATACTCTTCGAGAATCGGTCGGTGATGTCGCCGCGCCCTCCGCCGAGCAGCACCAGTTCGTGCCGGCGCTTGGCCAGCGCGATGAACAGGGCGCCCGAGGATGGTGCAGACGAACAACCAGTGGCTGATGTCGACGTCGATCGCGACAGCGCCAGCGATCGCCCGGAGCACGAACCCGATGGCGAGGGTGAGCACGTCGAGGACCACGATGTGCTTCAGCGGTCCGGAATAGCAGCGCTTGAAGCGCCAGGTAGCCGGCGGCGACGAGGCCGAACTGCCGGCTGAGCGCGAAGCGCCGAGCAAGACCCGCGGCGCCGAGCACCGATGGCGCGCGATCACGGCGGTGCGGACCGACAGCGCACCGGAGGCGATCGGCCGATGGCTCTTGAGCGGGTGCCGCCGGTCGCTTTCGCGATCCATGATGTCGTTGACGAGATAGACGACGCCCGACAGGTCGCAGAAGATGACGAAGGCGGCCACGCGAATGCGCCGCGGTGCGGAGATCAAAGAGACGCTGGGCGAAGATCAGGGCCGGCGAAGACGAGCAGGTTCTTCGTCCACTGATTCGGCGCAGCGCGACGAGCAGGTTGAGCACGGCCAGCGGCGTCCCGATACCCTGGCGGCGGGTTCAGCCGCCGGGGCGTCAGCACGGCGATGTTCGGGTGATTGCTGCGCGCCATCAAAGCGCGGACGAGGGCGTCTTCCTCAGACCTTGGCGGATGCCGAGAAGCTCTTGATCGCTTCGGGTTCCGAGTCGAACGTCTCGAACACGGTGAGTAACTTGGTGATCGCCAGCAGATCGGAGATCCGCTTGGTCAGGTTGAGGAGCTTCAGGCTGCCGCCCTGACGGCTGACCGTTGTATACGTGCGCAACGATTTCGCCGAGACCGGCGCTGTCAACGTAGGGCACGTCCGCGAGGTTCAGGAGGATCTTCTTCTGTCCCTTGCCGACGACCGAATTGACTTTGTCCTTCGAGTACTTCGTCGCCGTCGCCGAGAGTGATCCGGCCCTTCACGTCCAGAACCACGACATCTCCGACGGCCCTCTCCGCAATTTGCATGGAAAATGCTCCGTATTAGTCCGCGGGTGAGCTTAGCACAACACCCGCTACATACCTCTCCGCTCCGGCAAACTTCCGGGCCTGGAAGCATTCTTTTGCAGAACACCGGACGCCCTTGCGTCGGCCGGAACGGTACGGTCGTTTCCTTGCCGCATGGCCGAACACATCGGTGACGGTTTCCACGCGCTCGCGGGCGCAGCCGCGTCCAGCCGGTCGAGCTGGCGCGTTTTGCCTTGCAGGCCTTGCAACGCTTCGGCTCGTTCTTGAAGTTCTTGTCGGCGAAAAACTGCTGTTCGCCCGCCGTCCAGACGAACTCCGTGCCGCAGTCAACGCACCTGAGGATCCGGTCTTGGAACTCCATCGGTCGCTACCTCGTTGGTCCTGCTGGCTCGCCCTTCCACGCCGTCGACCCCTGAGACTTCTACTCCAGCTCGCGCCGGAGCTTCTTGCGGTTCCTCTTCCGGGCGAGCGCCTGCTTGGCCCTCCGCTTGTCGCCCGGCTTCAAATAAAAGGAGTGCTTCTTGATGTCCTTGATGATGTCTTCCTGCTGAACCTTCCGTTTGAAACGCCGGAGCGCGCTCTCGATGGATTCGCCCTCCTGGATCTTCACTTCGCCACTACAATCACACCCCTTTCGATGGGTGGTTTGAGTTCACTTGAACGTGCTAGGCTATCACGCGCAAACGCGGATTCTAGGCGTATTTCTTCCGTCGAGGTCAACGAAATACTCCCCTGTTTGTGCCGAATCTGTCGCCAGCCTTCCAGCCAGCCTCATAACTCATTCTGGACATGAGAGTTCTCGTGATCGGAGGCGGTGCGCGCGAGCACGCGCTGGCGCGGCGTCTTCGACCGACCGAGGGATCTCGGATCTCCTTTGCGTGCCGGGAATCCTGGGGTTGCCGGGATCGCGCGAGTGGCGGCTGGCGATCCGTCGCGACGCGAAGGTCATCGCCGCACTCGTCGATCTTGCCCGTCAGGAACGCATCGACCTGACGATCGTCGGTCCTGAGGTTCCGCTCAGCCTCGGCGTCGGTCGATCGATTTACAGCCGACGGACGACTGATCGTTGGCCCGACCGCGGCGGCCGCGCGCACTCGAGTCGAGCAAAGCGTTCGCCAAATCCTTCATGCAGAGACACGGAGTGCCCAGCGCACGCTTCCACGATCTGCGAGTCGGCCGAGGAAGGACTGGCGGAGATTCGGTCCGGCGCCTTCGGTCTGCCGGTCGTCATCAAAGCCGACGGTCTCGCCGCCGGAAAGGGCGTGGTGATTGCGACGAGCCGCGAAGAAGCGGAAGCCGCCGTCCTTGCAGGCGATGCACGAGCGGCGCTTCGGCGATGCCGGTGCGCGGCTCGTGATTGAAGAATGCATGACCGGTCCGGAAGTGTCGTTCTTCGCGTTGAGCGACGGCGAGCGGGCCGTGCCGATCGGCACGGCACAGGATCACAAACGAATATTCGATGAAGATCGCGGGCCGAATACCGGCGGGATGGGCGCATTCGCCCCGAGTCCTCTCGTCGATGAGCGCGCTCGACGACGCGCATCATGCGGGACATCGTCAATCCTGTCGTGTCCGGGAATGGCCAGCTGAAGGTTATCCATTCCGGGGATTTCTCTATGCCGGCCTGATGCTCACCCAACCGGTCCGAAGGTGATCGAGTTCAACGCCGGGCTCGGCGATCCTGAAACGCAGGTGATTCTGCGCGCGCATCACCGAGCCGCTGTTGGCGCATCCTCGTGGCGTCGGCATCCGGGCAGACTCGAGCCGACCGCCTGCGGCATGAGTTCGGAGAAGTTCGTGGGCGTCGTTGTGAGCCTCACGTGGATACCCGGAATCGTCGGAGTCGGGGAGGTCAATCGCCGGCGTCGAAGCCGCCGACGCGATACCAGGCGTCTCCGTGCTCCATGCCGGGACGGCTGATTCGCGATGGACGACTGGTCACCTCTGGCGGTCGTGTGCTGACCGTGGTCGGGGAGTGGTCAGGATTTTCCTGAGGCCATCGCGCGCGCTCGTATGCGGGTGTCCTGCAAATCTCGTTCGACGGCATGCAGTATCGGCGGGACATCGGACGGAAATCGCTGAATTTTCGATCGTAGATTTTCGGATTGTCGCTTGATTGGGACGAATAGATCGACAATCGACAATTAAATCGACAATCGACAATCACCAAATCGACAATGAGCTTTACGCCATCGTCACATTCGGCTGCCGCGTCAACCAGGCCGACTCGCTCGAAGTCGAGGAACGGCTGCTTGCCGGCGGAGCCCCGGCCGCAAGCGCCCGAGGAAGCGAGACCTCGTCGTCGTGAACACCTGTTCGGTGACCGGAAGCGCCGATCAAGGCGCGCAGGCAGACGCATCCGACGAATCGCGCGCGACAATCCCGGCGCGCGAATCGTCGTCACCGGCTGCTACGCGACGCGACGGCCGGAGGAACTCGCGGCGCTACCCAACGTCGCTCAGATCGTGCCGTGAACCAGGACAAGCCAATCCTGCGCGCGGCTTCGCGTCTCGCGACTGGCTGCACCACCGCGGAACGATTCAGCGATGGTGAGGGAAGCTGCGGCGCAGCCATCGAGCCGGGCGTTGCGGGGCGAACGGCGTTTGACGCGCGAGTGCAGACCGGCGCGTCCGAGCCGTGGCCGTACTGCATCATTCCGTGGCAGACTCGGGGAGAGTGCCGCCAGCGAGCCCGTCGATCCGTGGTCAGGTGGCGCCGCCATCAGCATGCGGGCCGGGTTCAGGGAGATCGCGCCGGATCACGGTGTGCACCTGGGTCATGGCGGCCGCGACTCACGCCGCAGCCGTCGCTGCTGGGAGCCGCTGCACGCGTGAGTCATCCGACGTCGGCGTGCAGGTTCGGATCAGCGCGCTTGGAGCCGATGGACTGCACGCCCGAGATCATCGATCTGGTGGCTGGCTTCGACCGTCTGGCGCCGCACTTTCATCTTCCGCCGCAACATGCCAGCGATGTGGATGCTTGCCGGCCGCGCGACGTTGCCGGCACGATCGCCCGCTATGCGGCGCTCGTGGACACTCATCCGGCTCGCGAATGCCCTGACGCTGCGATCGGCTCGGATGTCATCGTGGGATTTCCAGTGAGAGTGCGACAGCGACTCGAACAGCTGACCGCCTATCTCGAGGGTTCACCGCTGACGCACGTCCACGTATTCCCCGTATTCGGATCGGCCCGGCACCGCGGCATCGGCGATGGCCGGAAAGGTGCCCGGCCCGATCGTGCGGAACGTGGGCCGGCAGATCCGCGCGATCTCGAGCGACTATCGACGCGTTTTCGCGATTCGCAGCGCTCGGGACCACCCATTCGGCGCTGACGATCGAGGACGGATCGCTCGTCGTGACCGGCAATTACCTGAAGCTCAGAATCGAAGCGGCTTGCCGCGCAACAGGGTGGGTCCGTGTGCGCGTCGTGTCGCAGGATCGCGGCGGAGCTTTTGAGCGGTGGACCGGCCTGGCCGCCCTCGACGATCAGCGCTGACCGCAGGCAGCGCGGATGTCGCGTCCGCGGCTCTTGCGAACCGAGACCGTCAGACCCGCGCTCGGCAAGAATTTTCCCGAAGCGATCGATCGCCTCGTCCGACGGGCCGTTCGAACGGAATACCTGGCCGCCGCGTTGAGCGGAATCAGGTTCACCTTCGACTTGACGCCGGCCAGCAGCTTGGCCAGCTGCCGCGCATCCTCGGGCGAGTCGTTGACGCCCGCCAGCAGGACGTATCTCGAAGGTGATTCGCTGCGCCGCTTCTTCAGCGGGAACCGCTTGCAGGCCGGCGATGATCTCCGCGACGCCGTATTTCCGGTTGATCGGCACCAGCTCGCCGCGCAGCGCATCGTCTGGCGCGTGCAGCGAAATCGCGAGGTTCGGCATCAGCAGCTTCGCGTGCGAGACGCTCGAGCGCCGGCAGCAAGGCCGACCGTCGAGAGCGTCACCCGGCGCGGCGACAGCGCGATGCCGTGCTCGTCGTTCAGGATGCGCAGCGCCTTCATCGTCTCGTCGTAGTTGTGCAGCGGCTCGCCCATGCCCATCAGCACGATGTTGAAGGCCTTGCCGCGAAGTGCCGAGCGTCTCGGCCGAGCACGCGGACCTGGCCGACGATTTCGCCGGCGGTCAGGTTGCGGACGAGGCCCATCTTGCCGGTCAGGCAGAAGGCGCAGGCCATCGCGCAGCCGACCTGCGTCGAGATGCAGAAGGTCATCGGCCGGCGTGTCCGGGATGAAGACCGATTCGATGCTGTCGTCCGTCGACCAGCCGCAGCAGGAACTTTTCGGTGCCGTCGGCCGACCGCTCGCGTGCGACGACCAGCGGCGTCGTCACGTGAGAAATCGATCGCCAGGCGCGTCGCGCAGCTCGCGACGGCAGGTTCGTCATGCGGCATCGAAGCTCGACGACGCCACGCTGGTGGATCCAGCCGAAGAGTCTGGCGCGCGCGGAAGCGCGGATTCCCATGTCGGCGAGCGCTGCTTCGAGAGTCGACTTCGAGCTCGACTATCGAGACCCGCCGTCATCGTTTGGGGCTCGGTATCTGTCACGTACTGGAAGCATCTTGCCCGATCGCGATCCTTAGCCGAAATGTCCATCAGGAGTGAGCGAGCGCGGCTTGCCGGTACGATGGTCGCCATGGCATAGTGTGCGGCGGGCTGGTAATTCCTTCTAGCTCAATGCTTTGCGGCATATCGAGCCGGCCCTGCTGACAAACGCGAACCTCAGTTCCTGCTGCGAGCATCCACCTTTGTCGAATTCGGCGATCGTCGAGAGACAGCTCTCGATAACGGCCTTCGCATTCTCACCGAGCCGATGACGCAGGTCCGTTCGGTCAGCATCGGCGTCTGGCTGACGCGCGGGCTCGCGACACGAAACGGCCGAGCGAGGCGGCATCGCGCACTTCGTCGAGCACATGCTCTTCAAGGGCACGGAGACGCGCAGCGCCGAGGACATCGCGCAGGCAGATCGATTCGCATCGGCGGGCAGCTCGACGCGTTCACCGCCAAGGAATACGCGAGCTACTACATCAAGGTCCTCGACGAGCACCTGCCGCTCGCCATCGACATCCTCGCCGACATCGTCCGCAATCCGGCGTTCACCGCCGAAGACATCGAGCGCGAGAAGAAGGTCGTCGTCGAAGAGATCAAGATGGTCGAGGACACGCCCGACGATCTGCGTGCACGAGCTCTTCACGCAGGGCTTCTGGGAAGACCACCCGCTCGGCCGCCCGATCCTGGGCACCCGAGAGACCGTCGAGTCGTTCACCGCCGAGCGTTCTGCAGCCGCTACTTTACGTCGACGCGCATACCCCCGCGAACCTGATCGTGTCGGCTGTCGGCAACCTCGATCACGATCGACGTGCGCGAGCTTGTCGAGCAGAAGTTCGGCTGGCTCTCGCCGCCGGGCGAGCGGCCGGTCGAGCAGGCGCCGCACGGTCGTCCGGAAGATTCTGATCCGGAACAAGGAGCTCGAAGCAGAGCCACATCTGTCTCGGCGCTCGAGCAGCTACCCGCAGAGCCACGAGGATCGCTACGCCAGCTACGTGCTCAACACGCTGCTCGGGCGGCTCGATGAGCTCGCGCCTGTTCCAGAACGTCGACGAGAAGCGCGGCCTGGCCTACGCGGTCTTCAGCGGCCTGAGCGCCTACCGCGACGCCGGGCCCGTTCACGATGTATGCGGGCTGCGCGAACGAAGCCGGTCGGCGAAGTCATCGATCTGGTCGTCGAGGAGCTGCGCGGTGATCAAGCGAGTCGCGCGGTGCCCGACGCCGAGCTGCAGCGCGTCGGGAAGGATCACCTCAAGGGCAGCCTGATGCCTGCGCACGCGTCGGAAATTCAGCTTTACAA
>ERZ1370068.10316-contig-9026_pt1 | contig 37023 bp, 47 predicted proteins | sample MGYA00561227_ERZ1370068 | MGnify/ENA primary metagenome ERZ1370068 (study PRJEB38410, sample SAMEA6850437) | metagenome | study: Metagenomic assessment of the ecological functions of the soil: analysis of the soil microbiota associated with the...
GTATTGCGCTTCGTTCAGTTACGTATTGCTCTCCGTCGTTGCGACCCCGCCCGCACCGGGAGTGTTCTCGTCTGCTGTTCGCCATGCCTTGCGCGTCCTCACTGCAGCCGATCGATTCTTCGATCGGAGGTTGCCGGCGAGTTGTTTAAGCGGGTGCCGGCCCCGCGCCGGGTTTCTGAATTCCGATAAGCAACAGAGCGCTGACATTTATCGCCAAACTGTCAAGGTTCGAAAGGATGGAATCCGATGGCTAAACGGAAGGCGGCGAGACGGCGGAAACCAGCGAGGCAAGCCCGAGAGGGCGTAGCACGCCGCCCGGCCAGGCCTGCTGCCAAGCGCGCCACGAAGCACGGGCATTCTGCCAGAAGGCCCCAGCAAAAAGGCCAGCAAAAGCGCCGCGCCGCCAGCTGCACCGCGACAGGCGGCAAAGCCGACTCCAGAAAGGCGGCCGGCCGCAAACCGCGCCGTCGGAGGCAGCATGCGCGCGCGAGGCTCGGCCAGCGCCGGTCCCGGCAAGGTGCCGCGGCTCGAACGCGCCGTCGCGCCTGGGCGATCGATGAAACTGCGCGCAGCACGCCCGCCCTCCTCACTCGACATGGACAGTCGCGGCTCGGCTGCGCGACCGGTCGCGCCGAGATCGCCGAAGCATCCGCGCGAGCGGCCACGGAATGGACGGCGTCACCGCGCGGTGATCCGACGTCGACATCGACGACGCGTACTTCACCGGCGAGGAAGACGCCCGGCGGCGACAACTCCCACGCCCGACCAGGACATCGTCGAGGACATCGGCAAGGCGCTGGGCGTGACGCTACGACGACAACGAGGAGCTGAAAGGCGCCGACAAGCTCGAGGAGCGCGACAAGCACCGCTGGGAACTGGATCCCGGCGTCGGCGGAAGACTCCAGGCACAGGATAGGGCTGGAAGTGAGCGGGACTCAGACACTCGGACTTCGCGCGTCCTAGTCATCCCGCTCGACGATCAGCGCCAGCACTTCCTTGACGACGACGTCGTCGACGTCCTTCCCGTGGTGTCGATCAACGATCGCGTCCGGCGGCGTAGAGCGGCGAGGCGCGTGCGCGTGCGATCGAGCTCGTCGCGCTGCGTCAGCAACGTCGCGACGTCGGCGACCGCCGCGGGCACGCCGGTGTGCGCAGGATCGTTGGCGCGCCGGCGCGCACGTTCCTCGGGCGACGCGTCCAGGTACAGCTTCACGTCGGCGTCGAGAAACACGACCGGTGCCGATGTCGCGCCCTTCCATCACGATGCCGCCGCCGGCGCCCAGCTGCCGCTGCTGCTCCGACGAGCACGGCGCGCGACACGCGGCAGCCGCGCGACACGCGGCGGCCGCCCTGATCGATCTCCGGCGTTCGGATCGCGCGCGTGACGTCGCGTCCGTCGATGGTGACCTGCGCGTCCGGCGACGTCGATGCGCGCGCGTTCGGCAGATGGCGGCGACGCGCGCTTCGTCGTCGAGCGTCACCGCCGTCGCGCAGCGCTTTCCAGCCGACGCGCGGCACATCGCGCCGCTGTCCACGTGGCGGTAGCCGAGCGCGACTGGCGATCGCGCGAGCGACCGTGCCCTTCCGGCGCCGGACGGACCGTCGATGGCGATGATCAGAGGTTTCATGAGATTGCAGGATGGCGGGATTGCAGGATTGCAGGATGCGGAAGCGGTACGCGATCTCGACCTGTCCGTTCCTGCAATCCGCCTCCCGAGTACCTGCAATCTCGATGTCACCAGTGCGACATGCGTCGTGCGGCTCCTGCGCTGGGCGATCTTTGCTGGTGGCGCTGTCTCGCACTGGCGCTCATCATCGCGTCCGTACGTGCACGGACTGTCGTTCGTCATCCGCGCCGCCGAGATGCAGGCACGGCGCGCGCGCGTCGGCCGACCTCGACACTGACGCAGATCAGCGAGCGCGAGCATCACGATCCCGACGCGCCGCGGACCGATGCGCGCACGGCTCTACCGAGCCGTCCGGCTCGCATGCGCGCGCGGCGCTGCTGACCTCGGGCTTCACGCCGTCGGGCATCGACGAGCCGCGGCTCGTGCGGCTGGCGCGGCAGATCGCCGCGAGCCACATCGTCGGTCGTCACGCCCCGACATCCCCGAGCTGTCGCGCTTCGAGATCGCGCCGGCGATCACCGACGCCGATCGAGGACGCGGGCGCCTGGCTTGCCGATCGATGCGGCGCTCGCTCCCGATCGCCAGGCCGCGCTGATGGGCATCAGTTTCAGCGGCGGACTGTCAGTCGTCGCGGCGGCACGGCCGTCGCTCGCCAACCGCGTCGCGCTACGTCTTCTCGATTGGCGGCCACGACGACCTCGCCGCGCGTGCTGCGCTACCTCTGCACCGGACGCGAGCCGCGGCCGATGCCCGACGTGCAGCTCGGCGCGGCGACGTCGCGACAGCCGACTTCGTGCTCCCGCCACACGACTACGGCGTCGCCGTGATCCTGCTGTCGCTGGCCGATCGCGTGGTGCCGGCGGCGCAGGTGGCACGGCTGCGCGACGGCGTCCGGCAGTACCTGCTGGGCCTCGGCGCTCGACGGCGGCGTCGACAAGGCCCGCGCGCCGCGCGGAGTTCGACGCGCGTGCGGAAGCTCGCGCGCACGCTGCCCGAGCCGTCGGCCACGCTGCTGCGCTACGTGCTCGAGCGCGACGTGGTCCACCTCGGGCGCGCGCCTGCTGCCCGTTCATCGGATCGAGCGCGCCGCGGACGGCGCTGTCGGTGTCGAAGTCGCCGAAGCCGACCGGTGCCGGTCTTCCTGCTGCACGGCGCTCGAGGACAACGTCGATCCCCGCCATCGAATCGGAATACCTCGCGGCGGATCTGCGCGGCCACGCGCCGGTGCGGCTGCTGCTGAGCGGCCTCATCTCGCACGCGGAAGCCGATCGCCCGGTGCGCGTCGGACGACGTGCTGCAGCTGGCCGGGCTTCTGGGGCGATCTTGCTCGCCGCTGAACACGAAGTCACGAAGCTGGCACGATACGAAGTCCAAACAGGCTTACACAGACTTCGTGTCTCGTGGTTTCCTTCGATCGTTGGTACTCGTCGTGATGGAACGCCTACAGAAGATCCTGTCGCAGGCCGGCATCGCCTCCCGCCGCGCGTCCGAGCAGATGATGCTCGACGGGCGCGTCACGGTGAACGGCGCGACCGTCCGCGAGCTCGGCACCAAGGCCGATCCGTCGCGCGACGACATCCGCGTCGACGGCTCGCGCGTCAAGATCGCCGAGCGTCACCGCTATCATCCTGCTCAACAAGCCGCGCGGCTACGTGACGACGCGCGCCGGATCCGGAGCGGCGGAAGACGGTGATCGATCTGCTGCGCGGCGTCGAAGGAATACGTCTACCCGGTCGGACGGCTCGACTACGAATCGGAAGGGCTGCTGCTGCTGATGAACGACGGCGACCTCGCGGCGCGGCTGACGCACCCGAGCCACGGCATCGCCCGGGTCTACGAGGCGACGGTGCTCGGCGTCCCGGACGCGCACGATCTCGATCGCCTCGCAGCGCGGCCTGACGATCGACGGCCGGCGCATGCGCGCGCTCGGAAGTCGCGATGCTGCCGATGAAGCGCGACGCCAAGGGGCGACGCTGGTCATCACGCTGCGCGAAGGACGCAACCGCCAGGTGCGCAACATGTGCGACGCGATCGGCCATCCGGTCGATCACCTCGAAGCGCGGTGGCGATCGGACCGCTGCGCGATCCGCGGCTGAAGACCGGGCTACTGGCGAGACCTCGAACGACGACGAGGTGAAGCGGCTGCGAGAAAGCCGCCGAGCGCCGCAGGCGCTGCGCGGACTCACACACGAAGGACACAAAGGCACACAAAGGAAAAACCGAAACAGTCTGAACCTTGTGTCCTGGTGTCCTTTGTGTTGATCAGTGTATCGATTCCCCCGGCTCGGCGTCCGTCCTCGTCTTCGGGTTCGTCGAGCGGGAGCATCTCCTCTGACGGCGTGCGCTCGATCAGGAGCGGCGCCTCGAGGCCGAGCGCCTCGCGCCATGTCCTCGACCTTCGGGCAGATCGGTCAGGTCGTTCAGCCCGAACCGGATCAGGAACTCCTTCGTCGTCGCGCATGAACGGCCGGCCGACGACCGGCTTGCGGCCGACGATCTTGATCAGGTGACGCTCGAGCAGCGTGTTCAGCACGCCCGAGGTGTTGACGCCGCGGACCTCGGTGATCTCGGCGGCGGTGATCGGCTGCCGGTAGGCGATGACCGCCAGCGTCTCGAGCGCCTGCACGGTCAGCTTCTGCGTCGTCCGCTCGTGGAACAGGCGGCGCACCCATTCGTGCAGGTCCGGAGCGCGTGACGATCTGATAGCCGCCGGCGACCTCCACGAGCTGCAGGCCGCCCGGCCGCTCGTAGTCCTGCTTCAGCTCGGCGAGCGCGGCGAGCACGTCTTCCTTCGGCTCGGTGTCGAGCAGCTTGCACATCGCTTTCGGCGTCAGCGGATCCGGCGACGCGAAGATCAGCGCCTCGAGAATCGCCTTCAGCTCCGCGGCGCCGCCGCTTGGGCAGGCTCTCGCCGTCCTGAACGTCGGCGTCGGCCTCGCGGCGATCCTGCGCTCCTGCCCTTCCAGCCCGTCCTGCCTACTGCCTGCCCTGTCCCGCCCATCCTGCCCGTCTTGCCGTTGTCTTCGTCAGCCACGATTGTCCTCCGGGTCGCCAATCGGATGCGGCGCATCGGCCGGCCGCGCGCGCTTGTAGACGCGAATCGGGCCGAAGCTGCCGGACTGGAACACCCTCACGAGCTTCAAGCCGAATCATTTCGAGCAGCGCCAGGAACGTGACGATCAGGCCGCCGCGATCGTCGACGTCGGAGAACAGATCCTCGAAGCCGCACGCCTCGGTTTCCGACAGCCGCGCGAGCAGCTGCTCGATCCGCATCTCGACCGGAATCTGCTCCGGCGGCAGCAGCACCTTCGGCCGCTGCTTGAGCGCGCTCGACGACCGCCTGGAACGCCGTGCATCAGGCTGAAGAGATCGACCTCGAGCTCCGGCTCGTAGTCGTCGCCGGCGAGTCTCGGCGACGCGCCCGTCGGGCCGCAGCCACTGCGCGGCGCGCAGCTGCTCGCGCTCGTGCAGCAGTCCGGCGGCCGCCTTGAACTTCTGATGCTCGAGCAGCCGGCGGACCAGCGCGTCGCGCGGATCTTCGTCCTCGCCCTCGACGCCGGCGGCCGTCTCGGGCCGCGGCAGCAGCATCTTCGACTTGATGTGAATCAGCGTCGCCGCCATCACCAGGAACTCGCCGGCGACGTCGAGATTCAGCTCCTGCATCAGCGTCGATCGCCTCGAGGTACTGCGCCGTGATGAGCGCGATCGGGATGTCGTGGATGTTCAGCTCGTGCTTCCTGATCAGGTGCAGCAGCAGATCGAGCGGTCCCTCGAAGTTCGACAGCTTGACCGGGAAGGCGTCGGGCGCCGACTCGAAGTCTGAATGCGACTCGGTCATGTGCACGAAATCTTCATCGCGTCGCGCACGCGGTCCATCGTCTCGGCGGCGACGACGCGCGCGCGCTTCGAGCCTTCGAACAGCATCGTCGCGCAGGTAGCCCGGCTTGCGCGAGCGCTGCGGCGCGGCGCTCGCGGATCGGATCGAGGTGCGCGTTCAGCGCGTTGGCCAGCTTCGTCTTGACCTCGACGTCGCCGACCTTGCCGGCGCGGTAGCGCGCCTTCAGATCGTCGACCTCCGCGGTGTTCGGGTTGAACGCGTCGTGATAGATGAACACCGGATTGCCTCTCGACGGTGCCCGGAATGTCGGCGCGGACGCGCTTCGGATCGGTGTACATCTGCCGCACCTTCTTCATCACCTCGTCCGGCGTGTCGGACAGGTGGATCGTGTTGCCGAGGCTCTTGCTCATCTTCTTGTCGCCGTCGAGTCCGGGCAGCCGCGCCGAACGTCGTCAGCAGCGGCTGCGGCTCGACCAGGACGTCGCGCCGAAGAAGTTGTTGAACCGGCGGACCGCCTCGCGCGACAGCTCGAGGTGCGCGACCTGGTCCTCGCCGACCGGCACGAAGCGTCGCGTCGTACATCGCGACGTCGGCGGTCTGCAGCAGCGGATAGCCGAGGAACCCGATCGACGACAGATCCTTGTCCTTCAGGTTCTCCTGCTGCTCCTTGTAGGTCGGCACGCGCTCGAGCCACGGCACCGGCACCACCATCGACAGCAGCAGATAGAGCTCGGCGTGCTCGGGCACCAGCGACTGGACGAAGAACGTGCTCTTCTCCGGATCGAGCCCGGCGCCGATCCAGTCGGCCACGTTGTCGTAGGTGTAGCCGGTCAGCTGGCTCGGTGTCGGCGAAGTCGCTGGTCAGCGCGTGCCAGTCGGCGACGAAGTAGAAGCAGTCGTACTGGTCCTGCAGCGGCACCCAGTTGCCGAGCGCGCCCGACGAGATGGCCGAGATGCAGGCGGCCGGTCGGCCGCATGCCGGAGACGACGCGAGCCTTGGCGTCACTGTGTCGGCAGCCAGGAGAGGATGAAGCGATACGGCGGCAACACGATCGTGCTCGAACCCGCCGGACAGAATCGAGCGCGTAGAGCAGCATGAAGCCGTATGGCCGCATCTTGTTGAACATGCCCGGCGAGGTTCGGCGGCAGCAGGCCCGCGAGCACGTTGCCGCCGTCGAGCGGCGGAATCGGCAGCATGTTGAACACCGCGAGCAGCACGTTCAGGCTGCACCAGCCTGGCTCAGAAGCGTCGCGATCGGCACCGAGACGTTCGACTCGCCGAGCGTCTGCGGCGAGATCGGCACGATCGCCAGCAGCGATCGCGCGCGAACACGCGCGAGCATCGAGATTGCTCGCCGGCCCGGCGGCCGCGACCGAGCATGTAGTCGCGCCGCGGATGCCGCAGCTGGCGCAGCGTTCACCGGCACCGGCTTCGCCCAGCCGATCAGCGGCGCGCCGCTGACCATCGCAGATCAGCGGAAACAGCACCGTGCCGATCGGATCGGCGTGCACGATCGGGTTCAGCGAGACGCGGCCGAGCAGCCGCGCCGTCGGATCGCCGAGGCGATCCGCCGTCCACGCATGCGCCATTTCGTGCACCGTCAGCGAGAACAGGAGAACGATGAACGCTGATGAAAATGCTGCGCGAAGTCGATGTCCAGCAAGGGTTAAAGGTTACGGCCGACTCGCGAAAAACGCAAGGACGGCATCGGCGGTTTTCGCGCCGACAGCCGCCGCGAGCTCCTCGCGCGTCGCGCGCCGCACGCCCGCGAGGCTGCCGAACGTCGTCAGCAGCGTCTTGCGCCGCCGCGCGCCGACGCCCGGCACATCGTCGAGCTCGGAGCGCAGGTCGCGCATCGTGCGCGCGCGGCGATGGAACGTGACCGCGAAGCGGTGCGCTTCGTCGCGAATCCGCTGGATCAGCAGCAGCGCCGGATCGTGCGTGCGCCAGCGCGATCGGATCCTCGTGCTCGCGCGTGTAGAGCAGCTCCTCCTTCTTCGCGATGCCGACGGCGACGAGGTTCGCGAGCCCGAGCTCCTCGAGCGCCGCATACGCCGCCGACAGCTGTCCCTTGCCGCCGTCGATCAGCACCAGATCCGGAAACGGCCCGCCGTGCTCGAGCAGCTTGCGGTAGCGGCGCAGCACGACTTCGTGCATCGCCGCGAAGTCGTCTTGCGACGCGGACGGGGCTGGGGCTGGGGGCTGGCTGCGCCGTGGCGCTCGCCAGCCGTTCGAGCCCTGGCCGCTAGCCCAAGCCCCTGATCCGGAACTTCCGATACTCCGACCGCCGCATCCGGCCGTCCTCGCAGACGACCATCGACGCGACCGTCTCGCTGCCCTGAATCGTCGAGATGTCGAAGCACTCGATGCGCCGCGGCAGCGCCGGCAGCGCGAGCACGTGCTGCAGCGTCTCGAGCGCGTCGTACTGCGCGGTCTGCGCCTGGTTGAAGCGCGTCTGATAGGCGAGCGCGGCGTTGCGGTTGGCGAGATCGACGAAGCCGCGCTTCTCGCCGCGCTGCGGCACGACGATCCGCACGCTGCCGGCCGACGCGCTCCGACAGCCACGTCTCGAGCGCCTCGCGCTCGTCGGGCTCGGCCGGCACGTGGATCTCCGGCGGCGCGCCGCGCAGCTCGTAGAACTGCTGAATCGCCGCCTCGAGCACCTCGCCGTCGCTCGACGCCGACGATCGCGTCCTCGGTGCCGAGCTCGACGCGCTCGACGACGCGGCCGCTGCGCACCTGGAAGACCTGGATCGCGACGCCGGCCGGCCCGAGCTTCAGGCCGAACACGTCGCGGTGGCCGAGCTCGGCGGTCGCCATCTTCTGCTGGCGGTCGTGCAGCGTCTGCACCGTGCGCAGCGCGTCGCGCAGCTGCGCCGCCTCCTCGAAGCGCTCGCGCTCCGGCGGCGTCGAGCATGCGCGCCGCGCAGCGTCTTGACGAGCTCGTCGTTCTTGCCCTTCGAGAAACAGCTGCGTCGGCTCGACGGCGCGCGCCGTAGTCCTCCGGCGAGCAGATCGTGTCGACGCACGGCGCGATGCAGCGCTTGATGTCGTACTCGAGGCACGGCCGCCCGCGCTTGCCGGTGATCACCTCGTTGCACGAGCGCATGCCGAACAGCCGGTGCGTCAGCGACATCGTCTTGCGCGCGAAATGGCGCCGGCAGGAACGGGCCGGCGTAGAAGCTGCCGTCGCGCTCGACGCCGGCGCGCCACCAGCACGCGCGGAAACGCCTCGTTCGTCGTCAGCTGCAGGTACGGGTAGTTCTTGTCGTCGCGCAGCAGGATGTTGTATTTCGGCGTGCGCTGCTTGATCAGGTTGTTCTCGAGCGCGAGCGCCTCGACGACCGAGTCGGTGACGATCACCTCGAGGCCGGACGACCTCGTCGAGCAGCGCGTCGGTCTTCGGATCGGCGCCGTACGCGCCCAGGTAGTTGCGGACCCGGTCGCGCAGCGCGCGCGCCTTGCCGACGTAAATCGTGTCGCCATCCGCGTTGAAGTACAGATAGACCCCGGGCTGCTCGGGCAACCGGGCGATCTGTTCCTTGAGTTCGTGGATGGGCATACGCTACTATGACGCGTTTTCGTTCAGGTGCCTGAACCCTCCATTATACGTGCCTCTGACATCGCAACGACCGAGCGCCGATCGCCGGCAAGCGGCTGACCTTCACCGGCGCGATCGGCGCCGATCGTGCATGTTTCCGCTGCGCGCGCATCATCAACGTCGTGCGTCGCGCTGCGCATCCACCCGAACACGCTGACGCTGATCGGCGTGATCATCAACGTCGGCGCGGCCTGGGCGCTCGGCTACGGCCGGTTCATGCTGGCGTTCGTGATCATGCTCGTCGCCGAACATCTTCGACTTCATCGACGGCAAGGTCGCGCACCTGCTGCAGCTGCAGTCGGAGTTCGGCGCGTTCTGGGACTCGACGCTCGATCGCTTCTCCGATCTCGCGCTGCTCACCGGGCTGATTTTCCTGTACTCGAAGCTCGGCCGCAGCGACTACGTGATGATCGCGGCGCTGACGCTGATCTTCTCGATCATGACGAGCTACGCGCGCGCGCGCGCCGAGTCGCTGGTCGAGAAGTGCAAGGTCGGGTTCATGGAGCGCCCCGAGCGCATCGTGCTGTTCATGATCGGCGCGATCACCAACCGGATGGCGGGCGTGCTCGTGGGTGATTCTCGTGCTGTCGATCCTGGCGGTCGCCAACCGGATCTACTACACCTATCTGGCGCTCAACCGGCTGCCGATGCCGTCGCGGGACGGGCGTCGCCGGCATCTTCAACCGCGCGTTCTTCTGGACCGACGAGCGCGCGACGCTGCCCTACGACCTCTGGGTGATCGCCATCCTCGCGTTCGTGTGGCTGATCCCGCCCGACTGGCTCGGCGACCCGATGGCGCACGACGCCGGGCTGATCGCGTGGATCGGCTCGCGGATTCAGAGTTGCTGGATGCCAGCCGATGCAGTCTGCTCGGAATCAGCGCGACGCTTCTGCGCTTCTGCGTCCGACTCGCCGGCGCTCTGCGGCCATCGCGCCTTGGCCGGCCGTTTCTTCTTCCCGCGCTGACCGAGTCGAGGCTCTTCTTCAGCGCCTCCATCAGGTTGACGACCTTCGGCGGCGCCTCCGTCGTCGGTCGCGACGACTTCCTCGCCGGCGATCTTCGCGTCGATGATCCGCTGCAGCCCTTCGCGGTACTCGTCCTTGTAGTCCGCCAGGTTCAGCGGCCGCTTCGAACGTCCCGATCACCTGCTTGCGCCAGCTTGATCTCTTCCGGCTTCACCTTCGCCGGCACCGAGCTCGAGCTCGTCGACCGCGTCGATGCTGCGGATCTCCGCGGCGTGATGCAGCGTGTGCATCACGATGCCCGCGCTCGTGCGGCTGCACGGCGACGAGGTACTCGCGGCCGTAGAGCGCCAGCTTGCCGATGCCGACCTTGCCCTTCATGCCCTCGCGCATCACCGCGAACGCGTCCGCGCGCCATGCGGCCGTCGGGCGCGAGGTAGTACGGTGCGGTCGACGTACATCGGATCGATCGACGACGTCGTCGGCGAACTGCACGAGGTCGATGACGCGCGTCGACTCGGGCCGCACCTTCGTCGAAGTCCTCCTCGCGACATGACGACGTAGCGGCCCTTCTCGAACTCGTAGCCCTTGACGATCTCCGAGTTCGGCACCTCGCGGTCGCAGTGCGGGCACCAGCGCTTCTGCTGGATGCGCGTCTGGCACTCGCCGTGCAGCTGGTTGAAGCGAGATCGTCGCCGCTCGACTCGGTCGCCGGGAACACCTTGATCGGGATGTTCACCAGGCTGATCTTCAGGAAGCCTTTCCACGTCGCTCGTGCTGCCATAATGGTCTATCGGTCTGGTCGTCGGTCTGGTCGTAGGTCGCCCGGTCTCTAGCCTGATCAGCGTCATCGGTCGTGTCTCACGCGTAACCGCGTGCGCACTCACCTGCACGACTCGCCTACACCTACGACCATCGACCAACGCCCGATCGACCATCACGCCTCGTCGCGCTCGTCATGCGCGCCGAGATCGAGACCGGTGCCCGTGAAGTGGATCGCGTGCTCGCCGATCTTGTCGCGCAGCAGCCGCCGCGCCGCGCCGTATTTGTCGCCCGGCACGATGAGACGGCGTGCAAGATTGCGCAATCGTGAGATCACGATCAGCGTCACCTGGTGCTCGCCCTCCCGCCAGCTGATGCCGCCGACCTCGTTGTACGGGATGAACGCGCGTGTCCGGCCCAGATGCCGTCCTCGTAGAAGCCGCGGCCGATGCGTCAGGCTGAGCGGCAAGAAGTACGCGTAGTACACGAACATCATCGATCTCGCCGAACGCCTGGCCGGCGCAGATGAACCAGCTTGTGCGAACACGAGCAGCCCGAGCGCGACGCCGATGCGCCAGCGCGAACGCGTAGTGCGGCGGCTTCGGCGCTCGGCCAGGTCGAGCAGCGCGCGTCGGTCGCCGGCGCAGGAACCGGATGTAGCTCGAACGCGAGCCGGGCGTTCGCAACCAGGAACCCGACGCCGAGCAGCAGCAGGACAGCCGGTCAGGATCCACGGCTGAACGTTCACGGTGTCACGGCTGATGCGACTTCGAGGCTGATAGCCTCAGCTCGAGCACTCTTCTCGACCGCCGCGAGCGTCGGGTCGAAGCAGTGGCGGCAGCGCGCCTCGTACAGGCCGGTCGCGCCGACCAGCACGCGGTCGCTGCTCGCGACCAGCCGCTGCGTGTGGTTCGCCGGGTCGCCGCAGACGACGCAGATGGCCAGCGTCTTGGTGATGTATTCGGCGATCGCCAGCAGCTGCGGCATCGGCTCGAACGGCCGGCCCAGGTAGTCCTGATCGAGGCCGGCGACGATGACGCGCTTGCCGCGGTCCGCCAGCGTGTTGCACGCCGCCGGCAGGTTCGGCGTCGAAGAACTGCCCCTCGTCGATGCCGACGACCTCGGTGTCGTCGTCGACCTGCTGCACGCAGCTCGTCGGAGCTCGCGACGTTCTGCGACGCGATCCGCATGTCGCTGTGCGAGACGATGTGGTCCTCGCTGTAGCGGTTGTCGATGAGCGGCTTGAAGATCTGGACCTTCTGCCGCGCGATCTGCGCGCGCCGCAGCCGGCGGATCAGCTCCTCGCTCTTGCCGCTGAACATGCTGCCGGTGATGACCTCGATCCAGCCGTGCTGCGGTGCCTTGCGGACGATGTCCATCGGCTCGAGCAGCTCAGACGCGCGACTGATATTCGCCGGTCTCGGTGTTGACGCGGACCTTGTCGCCCTCGTTGACGAACGGCGGCACCTGGATGACGAGGCCGGTCTCGAGCGTCGCCGGCTTGACCTGCGCGCTCGCGGTCGCGCCCTTGATGCCGGGCACCGTTTCCTTCACCACGCAGATCGACGGTCGGCGGCAGCTCGATGCCGACCGGCTCGACGTCGTAGAACTCGACGCGGATCGATCATCTCGGCGATCAGGTAGTCCTTCGAGTCGCCGAGCGCCTCGGCCGAGATGTGGATCTGCTCGTAGGTCGACGTGTCCATGAAGTAGTAGCGGTCGCCGTCGTTGTAGAGATACTGCATCTCGCGCTCGTCGAGCGTCGCGCGCTCGACGTCTTCCTCGGCGCGGAACTTGTGATCGGCCAGCGCCAGCGTGCGGATGTTGCGCATCCGCGACCTGGATGTGCGCGCGCTTGTTGCCCGGCGTGAGATGGTGCAGCTCGAGGATGCGGAACAGGTCGTTGCCGACCTTGATGAGCATCCCTTTGCGAAGTCGCGTCGCTTGTATGGAGATGGCATGTCGATGACTGTATATCCTTGCAATCGTAGCACATATGGCTCGAGCGCCGGCCAACCGTGCTACGATGCGAAACGTGGCCTTCACGCGCTGGGATCCGCTGCGCGATCTGCTCGCGCTCCACGAACAGACTCGGGCATCTGGTCGGCACCGACGCGCCGGGCTGGACGCCGCCGGTCGATCTCTACGAAACGCCGACCGAGTTCGTCCTGACCGCGGAACTGCCCGGCCTCGCGCGCGATCAGATCGACATTCACGCCGAAGACAGCCGCATCGTGATCCGCGGCGCGCGCGCCGCCGACCCGGCCGCGACATTCCCGTGCGAGCAGTATCCACCGCGTCGAGCGCGGCCACGGCCGCTTCTCGCGCGCGTTCTCGCTGCCGGAGCCGATCGACGTCGAACGCGATCACCGCCGATCTGAAGGACGGCATCCTGACCGTCACCATCCCGAAGGCCGCGCGATCGCGGCGCGCGCCGCATCGACGTCAGCTGACGTCACGCGATCGCCATGATCCGACGCCTGACGCTGTCCGTTCGTGCTCGTCGTCGCCGGGTTCGTCGCCGGCCTGGTGGTCACCGGGCGCATGCGCACGGCCGCCGATTCGCGCGCCGCCGAGCGCGCCGCGCGCCGACCGCGCGCCGCGCGCCGATCAGCGCGCCGGCGCCGACGCCGGTCCGCCGCGCCGGCGTCGCCGTTCAGCGCGGCGGCCCGGACTTCACGCGCGTCGCCGGCCAGGCGGTCAAGGGCGTCGCGAACATCTCGTCGCTGCAGGTCGTCCGCACGCCGCAACTCGCCGTTCGCCAACGATCCGTTCTTCCGCTACTTCTTCGGCGACGACGAGCAGTTCGGATCGCGCGATCGCCGATCGCTGAGCCTCGGCTCCGGCGTCATCATCTCCGCCGACGGCTACGTCATCACCAACAACCACGTCGTCGGCGAGAACGTGCGCGAGATCACGATCGCGCTGCCGGACAAGCGCGAGATCAAGGGCAAGGTCATCGGCACCGATCCGACGACCGACATCGCGCTGCTGAAGATTCGACGTCGACCGGCCTGCCGGTCGTCGCCGTGGGGCGACTCGAGCGCAGCTGAAGGTCGGCGAATGGGTGCTGGCGATCGGCAGCCCGTTTCAGCTGAGCCAGACCGTGACCGCGGGCATCGTCAGCGCCGACCGGCCGCGCCAACATGGGCTTCGCGCGACTACGAGGATTTCATCCAGACCGACGCCGCGATCAACCCGGGCAACTCGGGCGGCGCGCTGATCAACAGCGCGCGGCGAGCTGGTCGGCATCAACACCGGCATCTACAGCGAGAGCGGCGGCTACCAGGGCATCGGCTTCGCGGTGCCGAGCAACCTGGCGCAGCGCGATCGTCGACGACCTGATGAAGTACGGCGAGGTGCGGCGCGGATCGATCGGCTACATCGGCATCGAGAAGCTGACGCCGCAGCTCGCGGAAGAGGTCGGCGTCGCCGAACACGAGCGGCGCGCTCGTGTCGCGCATGACGCCGCGCGTCGGAGGCCTACGACGCCGGGCTCCGGCCCGGCGACGTCATCGTCGGCTTCAACGGCCAGCCGATCGACGACCCGTCGCAGTTCCTGCGCCTGGTGGCCGACGCGAAGCCCGGCATCGACCGCCGTCGTCAAGGTGCTGCGCGACGGCCGGACGCTGGAGTTCAAGCTGCCGATCGTCTCGAGCGTCGACGGCACGCGCCCGCGGTGCGAGCGCGTAGCTCCGTCACGCCAGCGCTTCGCGCGACGCGTGCCACGCTTCGAACTCCTTGAACGCGCGGCTCAACCGCACCGGCGCCGTCAGCTTGCCGTCGACCGACTTCGGCGGTCTTGTAGCCGTTCCCCGTCACGCAGACGACGATCGATTCGTCGCGCGGGATGACGCCGCGCTCGATCAGATCGATCGTCGCCGGCGAGCGTCGTGCCGCCGGCCGGCTCGGTGAAGATGCCTTCGGTCTCGCGCGAGCAGCTGGATCGCGTCGACGATCTGCGTCGTCGGTGACCGCCGCGCCGGTGCCGCCGGTCGCTCGCACGCTCTGAATCACCTGATAGCCGTCGGCCGGATTGCCGATCGCGATCGACTTGGCGATCGTGTTCGGGCCGCACCGGCTCCGGATGCTCGAGGCCCGCCTCGAGCGCGTGCACGACCGGCGCGCAGCCGGCCGCCTGCGCCGCGTGGACGCGCGGCAGCTCGCCGTCGACCAGGCCGATCTCGCGCAGCTCGCGCAGCCCGCGGACGATGCGCGGCAGCAGCGTGCCGCCGGCGACCGGCGAGACGAGATGCTGCGGATAGCGCCAGCCGAGCTGCTCGACGATCTCGAAGCCCATCGTCTTCGCGCCTTCGGCGTAGTACGACCGCAGGTTGATGTTGACGAAGCCCCAGCCGTAGCGATCCGCCACCTGCGTGCACAGCCGGTTCACATCGTCGTAGTTGCCGGCGATGGCGAGGATCGTCGGGTTGAAGATCGCCGAGCCGAGCAGCTTGCCCGCCTCGAGGTTGTCGGGAATGAAGACGCAGCACTCGATGCCGAGCCGCGCGGCGTGCGCGGCGACGCTGTTGGCGAGGTTGCCGGTCGACGCGCAGGCGAGCACCTTGAAGCCGAGCTCGACGGCGCGCGTCGCGGCGACCGACACGACGCGATCCTTGTAGCGACAGCGTCGGATGGTTGACCGAGTCGTCCTTGATGTAGAGCTCGCTGACGCCGAGCCGCTCGGCCAGGCGGTCGCAGCGCACCAGCGGCGTGAAGCCGGAGTTGAAGCCGGTGCGCGGCTCGCCGGTGATCGGCAGCAGCTCGCGATAGCGCCACAGGTTCTTCGGCCGCCGCTCGATCTCCTCGCGCGTCAGGTGAATCGCGCTGTAGTCGTAGACCGGCTCGAGCGGGCCGAGGCACCTGTCGCAGACGTAAGTCGCTTCGGCCGGAAACGGCGTCTTGCACAGAGATGACACTGCAGTCCGATCAACGCGCTCACACGGCCTCCGCATAGGACAGTCAATCGAAGTCAAGTCTGAAATCTGAAGCTGCTCGAATCTGAAATCTGCAGTGAGGACCGGCGCGGGCACGATGGCCGCGCGGTCGCGCGCGATGGCGGCGATGTCGCTGAGCACCGCGACGGCCGTCGGCGTCGCCGCCGGCGCCGGCGCCGAAGATGCCGATCTCGCCGGAATGCGCGCCGGTGATCAGCGCGGCGTTCTGCGGCCCCGTCGTGCGCGCGAAGATCGAGCCGCGCGGCGACGATCGATCGGCGCGACCCACGCGGTCAGCGTCGAGTGCGCGCGGTCGTAGTCGGCGTGCGCGATCTGACGGATCGTCGCCGCCGCGCGCGCCGCGCTCGCGCGAAGTCGGCGGCGTGATCGATCGCGGCCGACGTGCGGCGTCGATCTGCGCCGGATCGACGCGCAGGCCGAACGCGAGCGCGCACAGAATGGCGAGCTTCGCCGCGCGCATCGTCGCCGTCGAGATCGGCGCGACGGATCCGGCTTCGGCGTAGCCGCGCGCGCCGCGCATCGCGCGACCGCCTCGTCGAGCGAGCAGCCGGTCGCCTCCATCCGCGACAGCACGGCGTTGGTCGTGCCGTTCAGGATCGCGACGATGCGCGTGATGCGATCGCCGGCGAGGCCGTCGCCGATGGCGCGGACGATCGGCATCGCGCCGCCGACCGCCGCCTCGAACCGCAGCTGCCGTCCCTGACGCGCGGCCAGCGTCAGCAGCGCGCGCGCCGTGGCGCGCGATCGACCTGCTTGTTCGCGGTCACCACCGACTTGCCGGCGAGCAGCGCCGCGCGAATCCAGTCGGCCGCCGGCTCGAGGCCGCCGATCGCCTCGACGACCACGTCCGCGTCGCTGTGCGAGCACGTCGTCGATGCGAGGACGTCCAGGCGACGCCGCCGGCGCGGCAGCGCGCGCGCTTGTCGCCGGCGCGGCGGTCGAAGATGTGCGTCAGCTGGATGTCGGAGGAGCGGCTCGGACGCGATGAGGCGGCGGGCGACGGCCGAACCGACGGTGCCGAAACCGAGCAAGTGCCAATACGACAGCGAGAACTCACGAAGTTTCTCCTCATCTCCCCCGCAGCGATGCGGGGCGGGAATTGGCACCTGAACCGCGACGAAGGCCGTCGCGTGGTTGCCGTGGCGTCACAGGGCCGGTCCCTCAGCCACTCTTGATGAAGAACGCGTATTCAGTTGTCCGGCGGACTATACCAAAGCGGTCGCGGCAGAATGCAAATCGACGCATACGCATACAGTGCGATTACGATCGCCGAGCACTCCCCGTCCATCACCTCCGGCGCGAACTCGGTCGGCCTCGGCCGAGGTCGATGAAGTCGGCCGGCACCGCGTCGCCCGGCCGCAGCGTCTCGAGATCCGCGAGCCGCGCCTTCACGACGTCGAGCTCGACGCGGCCGAAGAACGGCGGTCGCGGTCTCGCCCGGCTCGCGCTCGCGCGCGTAGAGGTCGATCAGCCGCTCGACCGCCTGCGGGATCCGCCGCGCCGGAATCTTCGCGGCCAGCCGGCCGAACGCCGCGCCGCCGTCGTGCGCGCCGCCGCCGACCATGACGAAATACTGCGGCACGGCGCGCGAGCCGAGCCGCCGCACGCTGCCCTGGAAGCCGATCGTCGCGATGTGATGCTGGCCGCAGCCGTTCGGGCAGCCGCTGATCTTGATGCGCGCGCCGTCGGCCGCCGCGATCAGATCCGGGCGTGCGCGCAGGTGATCCTCGAGCAGCCGGCCGAGCCCGCGCGACTGCGTCACCGCCAGCCGGCAGCGTCTCCGCGCCCGGGCAGCTCGCGACGTCGGCGATCGTGCCGGCCTCGGCGAGCCCGAGCCCGGCGGCCGCGAGGCGGCGATAGAGCTGCCGCACGTCGCAGGCGTTCACCCAGCGGAACAGCAGATCCTGATCCGGCGTCACGCGGATCGTGCCGTCGCCGTAGGCGCGCGCCAGCTCGCCGAGCACGCGCATCTGCTCGCTCGTCAGATCGCCGAGCGGCACGCGTGGCGACCGCCATCACGTAGCCGAACTGCTTCTGCGGCCGCACGTTGGTCGCGCGCCACCGCGCGTACGCCTCGTCGCCCGGCCTGGAAGACCGGCACGATCGTCGGCGTGATGCCCGGGCCCGTGACATGCGCTGCCGACGACACGCGCGACGCGATGTGGCCGACCGACGGCGACGAGTCCTTGACCCAGTCCGGCGTCGATTCGGTCGGCCGGCGGATCGATCTCGAGCGTCGGCACCTGGCCGCGCAGACGGCACGCCGTCAGCTCGCGGTCGTACTCCTCGCGCCAGCGCGTCCAGCCGAGCGTCTTGATCATGAACTTCATGCGGTTGCGCTGCTTGTGCTGGTAGTCGCCGAGCCGCTGGAACACGCGCAGCACCGCCTCGGCGACGCGGAGGATCTCCGACGCCGGCAGGAACTCGTGCAGCAGCCCGGCCGACGTCACCATGATCGCGGTGCCGCCGCCGGCGGTGACGCGGAAGCCGCGCGCCGCCGTCCGGGCCGAGCGACCGCGCGGAAGCCGAGGTCGTTGATGCCGGTCGCGACGTGATCGGTCGCGCAGCCTTCGAACGCGATCTTGAACTTGCGCGGCAGCGTCGAGCTGAGCGGATGGCGCAGCAGATAGCGCGTCAGCGCCTCGGCGTACGGCGTGACGTCGAACCGCTCGTCGGCGGCGACGCCGGCGTACGGGCACGCGGTGATGTTGCGCACCGAGTTGCCGCAGGCCTCGCGCGTCGTCAGCCCGGCGTCGGCCAGGCGGCGCATCGCCGGCTCGACGTCGTGCAGCTTGACGAAGTGGAACTGCACGTTCTGCCGCGTGGTGATGTGGCCGAAGCCGCGCGAGTAGCGCTCGCCGACGTCGGCCAGCGCGTCGAGCTGCGTCGCTGGTCAGGATGCCCTGCGGAATCTTCACGCGCAGCATCTGCGCGTCGTCCGCCTGCCGCTGGCCGTAGGTGCCGCGCACCAGCCGGAACGCGCGCCACTGATCGGGCGTCATCTCGCCGCGCTCGTAGCGCTCGAGCGTCGTCACGAACTCGTCGATGTCGGCTTCGCTCGCGAACGACAGCCGCGCGCGGCCGAACGTTTTGGGATCGTCAACGACTGACATGAAGCTCCTCGATGGACTCGTCGAGCCTGCGCACAGGATCGCCGCCCACGTCGCAGCGCCTGCTCGGCTCGCGAATGACGTCGCTGCAGACCCGACGGCGACGACGTCGCCAATCACGATCGTTCCGGCGCCCGCCTGCGTCGATCGCGATCGCGTTCGGCCGCCAGCTGATCGAGCGTGCCGCGCCACACCTGCTGCTCCGGCGCGTCGACGCGTCGACGATCGACCGCGGCCGGCGTGCCGCGCGACCAGCCGCGATCGATCAGCGCGGCACGCGATCGCCGCCGAGCGGCCCAGTCCCATCAGCACGACGACGCGTGACGCCGTTCGGCTGCAGCTGGCGCGATCGCGGACGCGAACGCCTCGCTCCTCGTGCCCGGAGACGACGAGGAACGCCGACGGCGACGCCGCGATGCGTCACCGGAATGCCGGCCGACGCCGGCGCGGCGATCGCGCTGCTGATGCCAGGCACGACGTCGTACGGAACGCCGGCGTGCTGCAGCGCGAGCGCTTCTTCGCCGCCGCGGCCGAACACGAACGGGTCGCCGCCCTTCAGCCGCACGACGCGGCGCCCGCGGCGCGCCGCGCGAATCATCAGCGCCTGAATCGCCGCCTGCGTCATCGCGTGGCGGCCGGCGCGCTTGCCGACGAAGAAGCGCTGCGCGCGCCGCGCGTAGCGCAGGATGCGGTCGTCGATGAGCGCGTCGTAGAGCACGAGGTCGGCGGCGCGCAGCCGCGCGATCGCCGTGCGCGTCAGCAGCCCGGGATCGCCCGGGCCGGCGCCGACCAGCGAGACATGTCCCGTCACAGCCACGAGTCCTCCGGTCCGTTCAGCCACGGCACGCGCGGCACGATCGACCTCGGCGAGCTCGCGCGACGCGCGAGCGAGGTTCGTCTCGGCGTGGCGTCGGCCGCCGCGGCGGCTGTCTCGCATAGAGCGCGTTCAGCGCGCGCAGCAGCCGCGGCTTGCGCTGCGTCCATCGGCACGCCGTCGCGCCGCCATGCGACCGCGCTCGGCGCGCGCCTGCCGATCCAGGCCGCCGAGATCGCGCGGCAGCAGCGCGTCGAGGCCCTCGCGCAGCAGCGCGGTCAGCGCCGGCGCGTCGCCGCTGGTCGAGATCGCCAGCGTCACGCCGTCGCGCCGGACGACGCCGCTCAGGAATGCGCGTCGCGTTGGCCGGGTCGTCGACGGCGTTGACGAAGATGCGCCGCGTCTCCGCGGCCTCGGCGACCTGACGGTTGACCTCCGGCGTCGCCGCCGCGACGACGAGCCAGGCGCCGTCGAGATCGGCCGGCGTCGAACGGCGCGCTGCGTCGATCGTCGATCGTCGAGGCGGCTCGCGCGCGCCGACGATCTCGTCGCGTGATCTCCGGCGCGACGACGCGGACGCTGCGCGCCGGCGGCGAGCAGCTGCCGCAGCTTGGCGGTCGGCGACCGGACCGCCGCCGACGAGCAGCGACGGCTCGTCCGGTCAGATTCAGGAACAACGGCAGAGTCAGCAACGGTCAGCCGCACTAAAAACAAAAAGGCCCGGGAAGCTGTGGAGCCTCCCGGGCCTTGGAGTCTGCGTTCGGTTGCTGGACTAGATCACGGTGTGATCATCGACTCGCACGCGAATAGACCGTTGGCGCAGAGGCTCGTGGAGAGCCCGCAACAACAACAGCACGCTACTATGCAGGTCGATTGACCACTCAAGATGTACCCTTTTACTCGCTGCGCGGGCCGGCGTCAAGTTTTCTCGATACACTGGAGGCATGCGCTCTACCTGTCCTGCCCCTCCTGGCCCTCGCTCCTGCTGACCGCCGCTACCCGCCTCGGCGCAACGGCTTCCGACCACCGTCACGCCCGATCACTACGACCTGGCGTTCGTGGTCGACCTGGCCCGCGAGCGGTTCGAAGGCACCGAGACGATCCGCGTGCAGGTCGGCCGAGCCGACGTCGCAAGGTCGTGCTGAACGCGTTCGAGATCGAGTTCCGCGAGGTCACCATCGGCACGCGGCGCCGCGGCGCAGACCGCCGACGGTCGACGCTCGACGAAGCGCGCCAGACCGCGACGCTCACGGTGCCGAAGCCGCTCGCGAAGGGCGCCGACCGAGATCCACGTCCGCTTCAGCGGCATCCTGAACACCAGCTGCGCGGCTTCTACATCAGCAAGACCAAGCTCCGGAAGCTACGCCGTCACGCAGTTCGAGTCGACCGACGCGCGCCGCGCGTTTCCGTGCTTCGACGAGCCGGCGTTCAAGGCGACCTTCGCCGTCACGCTGACGATCGATCGCGGCGACACCGCCATCTCGAACGGCAAGGTGCTGTCGGACACGCCGGGCCCGGCGATCACGCAGCACACGATGAAGTTCTCGACGACGCCGAAGATGTCGTCGTACCTGGTGGCGATGACCGTCGGCGACTTCAAGTGCCTCGACGGCGCCGCCGACAGCATCCCGATCCGCATCTGCGCGACGCCCGACAAGCGCGACCTGGCGCGCATCGCGCTCGAGTCGGCGCAGCAGATCCTGCAGCTTCTACAACACGCTACTACGCCATCAAATACCCGTTCGGCAAGCTCGACGTCGTCGCGGTGCCCGACTTCGCGGCCGGCGCGATGGAGAACACCGGCGGCGATCTTCTACCGCGAGACCGATCTGCTGGCCGAGTCGAAGTCGGCGTCGGTCGACACGCGGAAGAAGATCGCGTCGATCCTCGCGCACGAGATGGCGCACCAGTGGTTCGGCGATCTCGTGACGATGCAGTGGTGGGACGACATCTGGCTGAACGAAGGGTTCGCGACCTGGATGGCGAACAAGCCGCTCGCCGCGGCGCACCCGACTGGAACGTCGACGTCGACGAAGCGACGGAGAACCAGACCGCGCTCGGCCTCGACTCGCTGAAGTCGACGCGGCCGATTCACTCCGACGTGACGACGCCGGCGCAGATCGACGAGGCGTTCGACGCGATCGCCTACCAGAAAGGCGCCGCCGTGCTGCGCATGCTCGAGAGCTACGTCGGCGCCGAGACGTTCAAGAAAGGGATCAACGCCTACCTGCAGGCGCACGCCTACGAGCAACGCGACGTCCGAGGACTTCTCGAAGTCGATCGCGGCGGCGTCGGGCAAGCCGGTCGAGCGCATCCTGCCGACGTTCGTCAACCAGCCGGGCGTGCCGCTGCTCGACGTCTCGATCGCCTGCGCGAACAACCAGACGGCGGTCACGCTGAAGCAGCAGCGCTTCGTGATCGACGCCGCTCAGCGCCGAGAGCGGCCGCTGGCAGATTCCGATCTGCCTGAAGGCGCCGGCCGCGCCGCCGCCACCTGCGAGGTGATGACCGAGGAGTCGCGCACGCTGAACATCGCCGGCGCCTGCGCGCCGTGGGTGTTCGCCAACGCCGGCGCGCACGGCTACTACCGCACCGCCTATCCGTCCGAGCTGCTGCAGCGCGATGGCGCCGCGCGTCGAGACCGATCTGACGCGCCCCGGAGCGGCTGTCGCTGCTCGACGACGAGTGGGCGCTGATTCGCGCCGGGCGCCACAGCGTCGGCGACTACCTGACGCTCGCTGGCCGGACTACGGCGCGCGAGCACACCAGCGGCGTCCTCGAGGAGGTCGCGCCGCCGGCTCGGCGTTCGATGACGACTACCTGACGACCGACGCGACGCAGACCGCCGATTCGAGGCGTTCGCGCGGTCGCTGCTGCGGCCGCTGTTCGACGAGGTCGGCTTCGCCGGCGCGCGTCGCGACACCGACGACCGCCGCTCGCTGCGCGCCGCCGTGATCGGCGACGCTCGGGCATCGTCGGCAGCGATCCGGACGTCGTCGCCGAAGTCGCGGGCGGCGCTCGAACGCGCGCTGGCCGGCGGACGCGGCGCTCGAGCCGACCGTCGGCCGGCGCGATCGTGACGACCGCGGCGATGCACGGCGACGCCGCGCTGTTCGACGCGCCTGACTGCGGCGGCCGGAGCGCGGCCGTCGCCCGAGGAGCACTACCGGTATCTGCTACGCGCTCGGCCGACTTCCGCGATCCCGCGCTCGATCGATCGCGGCCTGCAGCGGTCGCTGACGCCGCAGCTCCGCAGCCAGGACACCGCGATCTACCTCGCGCAGTTCTTCGGTCAACCCCGACGCGCGCGGCCGCGCGCTGGCGTTCGTGCAGCGACAACTGGGCCGCGCTCGAGCCGAAGGTCGCGATCTTCGGCGGCGACACCAACCTGATCCGGTCGCTGAGCGCCTTCTGCGACGCGGGTTCGCGCGATCGAGATCAAGGCGTTCTTCGCCGCGCATCCAGCTGCCGGCCGCCGGACGCGGACGCTGGACCAGACGCTCGAGCAGATCAACAACTGCATCGCGCTGCGCGAGAAGCAGACGCCGGCGGTCGGCGCAGTGGCTGGCGGCGCGCTGACGAGCGAGCTGCCCCACCCGCCTCACCCGCCTACCTGCCCTACCTGGCCTACTGTCCCAACGTTTATAGTTCTTTACATAACAAAGTTCTCTTTGTATGATGCCTCTCGGAGGCCATGATGCATCGAGTGATGCTGCACGTCTGGGCGTCGGGATGTCGCTGCTGGCGCTCGGCCGCCTGCGGCGCCGAGCCCACGCTGCCGCTCGCGATCGAGGCGGCGCGCAACGCCGTCGACCTCGTGCAGACCGCTCCTGCGCCAGCGGCACGACCCCAACGAACGCGACCGCCACGGGCTGACGCCGCTGATGTGGGCGGCCCGGGCCGGCGCCGTCGAGGCGATGACGGTGCTGCTCGACAACGGCGCCGATCCCAATGCCCGCGGCGGGGTCAACGAATGGACGCCGCTCTTCCATGCGATCCACAAACGCCAGATCGCCGCGGTGCGATTGCTGCTCGACCGCGGGGTCGATCCCAACGGGACCGCTGGGATGCTCACACCGCTCGCCATGGCCGCCGCCGATCGCGATCCGTCCATCGTCCAACTCCTGCTGGACCGCGGCGCCGACGCCCACGACGCGGCATCGGCGGATCGACGGCGCTGACCGTCGCCGTGTCGGGCGGCGCGCTGACCGATCTCGATCGGCCGATCTTCGGCGGCTGCCACCCGGCCACCGTCAAGCGCGCTCCTCGCGCACGATCCCACGCTGCGGGTGCCGGACACGATCGCCGGACGCGAGGCGCTCTGGTGGGCCAGGTTTCATGGATGCGCCGACGCACTGTCGCTCGTCGGTGCCGGAAGGCTGCGAGCTGATTTCGACTCGACGGCGACCACGGAGGGCACGGAGTCAATGAGGAACGCGGATTCAACCTGGCTCGGTGACGCCCGTCCGATTCCGTGTTCTCCGTGGCCGCGCGTCGCGAGTCGCCGACACCGCCGGATGTCCCGCGATCCAGGCGCGCCAGGGCGTGTCCGTCCCCACCCGGATCCCGATTCGCGGCCCCCACGCGATCGCTCCGGCGTCGATTCCGCGATCCTCGATGAACAGGCGAGCGCCGAGCAGATCGAGGCGGTTCTCGCCCAGCGTGATCCCCATCGCCATCGTCAGATTCCCGGACCGCGACAGAGATCGCTGCGTCGCGATCGCCGGCCGGCCGGTCGTCGCCGCCCTTTCATCGCGCGCGGCGCGACGGCGACGCATCACGTCGATCCCGTCGAGCGGCGCCGAGCGCGCGGATCAGCACAGCCGCGGGCGACCCGTGCGCTTCAGTCACGACGTTGACGAGACAGTGGATGCCGTAGTTCAGGTAGACGTAGGCGTGCCCGGGCGGCCCGTAGAGCGGCGCGTTGCGCGCGGTCGGCCCCGGTGCGGCATGACACGCGGGATCGGATCTCGCCGATGTAGGCCTCGACTTCGACGATGATGCCGCTGGTGCGAACGCCGCGGCGGTTGTGGACGAGGACCTTGCCGAGGAGATCGCGGGCGACGTCGAGGGTCGCGTCGATCGTAGAAGCGCGGGACAGTTTCACGGCAGCAGTCAACACTCGCGTGATCCTCTGTGTACCTTGGTGTCCTCTGTGTTGCGCCAGCGCCTCAAGCGCGCCACCGCGCGCCCGCCGCGCGCGCAACCTGCGGATCGGGATCCGTCGTCAGCGGCTCGAGCAGCGCTGATCGCTGCCGGATCGCCGGCGAGGCCGAGCGCGTCGATCGACGTCGACGCGAATCTGCGGATCCGAATCGAGCAGCTGGTGGGCGAACGTCGCCGTCCGGCCGGGCGCGATCTCGATCAGGTAGCGCTTCGCCTGTTCGCGCAACGCGGGGCCGGACGAGCGAGTCCGACACCTGATCGGTCGACGCGTTGCCGAGCAGCACCGACGCAAAGGCGCCGGCCAGCATCACGCTGGATTCGCGCTCCTTGTCGATCACCGCCTGAATCGCGGGCAGCTGCGACGAATCGCCCACGCGCGCGAGCCCTTCGATCGGCGATGCCGCGCATGAGCCGTCGTCTTGCCGGCAAGCTGCGCCGTGAAGCAGCGGCACGCTGGCCGGCGTTCGCGATGCGCGCCAGCGCGTCGAGCGCGGCTTCCGCCGGGTCGCCTCTGGCCGTAGTAGGCGAACAGATCGGTGAGCGCCTGCACGCCGCGCTCGTAGCGCATCGCGCCGAGCGGCTGCATCGCTGCGGCCGTTGACGGCGCGATCGTTGTCGTTGAGCGCCGTGATCACGCGCGTCGCCGACGCGTCGACTCGATCGGCTCGTCCTGCGCGCCGCCGCGCGAACACCCGTCCGAGGACGCGGACCGCCGCAGTACCGCATCGCCGGATCCGACGAGCCGGATGAACGCCGCGATGTCGGGTCCGGTCGACGCGCAGCAGGTCCCGCCGCGCGACGCCGCCCGGCTGCACCGCCAGCGCGCCGAACGCGTAGAGCGCTTCAATCGCCACGCGCGGGTTGTCGTCGCGCGCCGCGGTGCGCAGCGCGGTCAGCACTTCGACGGGCACCGGCTCGCGAGCCGAGCGCGTCGAGGCCGGCTGCAAACGCCGCTTCGGCCTGCACCGCGTTGCGGACCTCGACCACGAGCGCCACGCGCTTTCTCGGCACGACCGGCTCGGCGAGAAAGATGTTCAGCTCCGCCGCGATCGCCTCGAGCTGCACATCGTCCTGCGGATCGGTCACGAGTGCCGCCAGCGGGACCGCCGCTTCAGGATACGGCCGCCTGCTTCAGCAGCTGCACCGCGCGCAGCCGCGTTCCGGCATCCGGGCTCGCGAGATCGCGTGATCGCCTGCCTCGAAGGACACCTGGGCGGCGGCGTGGTCAGGCGAGGCCAGGTAGGTCAGCGAGGTCAGGTCGCGGCAAGCAACATCGAGCGACGATCGCCGCCGAGACTACCCATGCGGCCCGTCTGCTCATCCGCCCGCCCGCCCACTCAGCCCTATCGTCCCGCTGCGTACGCATGCGATCGTCCTTCGGCGAGCACCGGCCGCAGATAGCGGCCGGTGTGCGACGCCTCGACCTGCGCGACCTGCTCCGGCGTGCCGATCGCGACGATGGTGCCGCCGTCCTCGCCGCCTTCCGGGCCGAGATCGATGATGTAGTCGGCGGTCTTGATCACGTCGAGGTTGTGCTCGATGACGAGCAGCGTGTGGCCCGCCTCGAGCAGCTTGCGGAACGCCGTCAGCAGCTTCGCGATGTCGTCGAAATGCAGCCCGGTCGTCGGCTCGTCGAGGATGTAGAGCAGGCGCTCGCCGCTGTGCGACGACAGGTGCGCGGCGATCTTGATCCGCTGCGCCTCGCCGCCCGACAGCGTCGTCGCCGGCTGGCCGAGCCGCAGGTAGCCGAGGCCGATCTCGTCGAGCACCTGCAGCCGCCGCAGCACCTTCGGCGAGCTGCTGAAGAACGTCAGCGCCTCGCGCACGGTCAGGTCGAGCACCTGGTGGATCGAGCGGCCGCGGTAGCGGACCTCGAGCACCTGCGGCTTGAAGCGCTTGCCGTCGCACTGATCGCACGGGCACGAAGACGTCGGCGAGAAACTGCATCTCGACGCGCACTTCGCCCTCGCCCTGGCACGCCTCGCAGCGGCCGCCCGGCACGTTGAACGAGAAGTGGCTCGCGGTCAGCCCGCGCGCCTCGGCGTCCTTGGTCGCCGCGAACAGCTCGCGGATCGGATCGAACGCCTTCAGATAGGTGACCGGGTTCGATCGCGGCGTCCGGCCGATCGGCGTCTGATCGACGAGCACGGCGTCGGTGATGTACTCGACGCCCTTCGAGCTTGCTGGAACGTGCCGACCGCGCTTGTCCCATCCGCCCTTGGCGCGCTTGATCGCCGCGTAGAGCACGTCGTGCACGAGCGTCGACTTGCCCGATCCGCTGACGCCGGTGACGCACGGTCAGCGTGTTCAGCGGGATCGTCGACGTCGACGTTCTTCAGGTTGTGCTCGGCTCGCGCCGGTCAGCTTGATCTTCTGTCCGGTCCCGCGCCGCCGCGTCGTCGGCACCGGAATCGCGAGCTCCTGGCGCAGGTATTTCGACGTCAGCGAGCGCGGCTCGCAGCATCAGCCCGTCGAGCGTGCCCGGAAAACACCACGCGTCCGCCCTGCTCGCCGGCGCCGAGCCCGAGATCGACGATGTGATCGGCGACCCTGATCATGTCGGCGTCGTGCTCGACGACGAGCACCGTGTTGCCCTGATCGCGCAGCTGCCGGAGGATGTCGATCAGCCGCAGGTTGTCGCGCGAGTGCAGGCCGATCGACGGCTCGTCGAGCACGTAGAGCGTGCCGACCAGCGCCGAGCCGAGCGACGTCGCCAGGTTGATGCGCTGCGCTTCGCCGCCCGACAGCGTCGACGACAGCCGATCGAGCGTCAGGTAGTCGAGGCCGACGTCGCTCAGGAACGACAGCCGCCGCCGGATCTCCTTCAGCACCTTCTCGGCGATCGCCTGTTCCTTCTCGCTGAGCTGCAGGCTGCCGAAGAACGTCTGCGCCTCGCGCACGGTCAGCGACGACGACCCGGTCGATCGTGCGCCCGCGACACGTGACGTCGCGCGCTTCGCGGCGCAGCCGCGCGCCGCCGCAGTCGGGACACGTCAGGTAGCCGCGGTATCGGCTCAGGAACACGCGGACGTGCACCTTGTATTTCTTCCGCTCGAGCCACCGGAAGAAGCCGCGGATGCCCTCGTAATCCTCGGTCCTCGGCGCCTTCGATGACGAAGCGCTTCTCCTCGTCGGTCAGGTGCGCCCACGGCACGTCGAGACGACACCTTGCGCTTCTTCGCCGCGCGCTTCAGCTCGGCGAGCTGCGCGCGGTAGTGCGGCTTGCTCCACGGCTCGATCGCGCCCTGCTGGATCGACTTCGTCGGATCGGGCACGACGAGATCCATGTCGAGCTCGATGATGTTGCCGAAGCCGTGGCAGGTCGGGCACGCGCCGAACGGGTTGTTGAACGAGAACAGCCGCGGCTGCGGATCCTCGTACGTGATGCCGCACGGTCCGGCACTCGAAGCGCTCGGAGAACAGGATGGGGCTGGGAGCTGGCGACTCGACGGGCTGGCCGCGCGATCAGCCCAGGCGGCGCCGCCGCCTTCGAGGTACGCCATCTCGATCGAGTCGGTCAGCCGCTGGCGCAGATCCTCGCCGTTCAACTGGATGCGATCGACGACGACCTGCAGCACCGGCCGGTCGCGCAGCGTCGCCGGATCGATGTCGTCGAGCGCGACGGCGCTGCCGTCGATCAGCAGGCGCGCGAAGCCTTTGCGGCGCAGGCTCGCGATGGTGCCGGCGATCGCCGCAGCTGCTGGCCGCCGTGCCGAGCTCGGCCGACGCCGAGCGTCGCCGCGCCGGACTCGACGCGTCGCGCCGACCGCGGCTGCCTCGCTCGCGACGTCGGCTCAGCTCGTCGACTTCCGGCGCCTCGACGCTCGATACCGACGCGTCGACGACCGGCAGATCGAACCCGATGCAGCAGCCGCGTGCCCGGCGGCAGCTCGCCGAGCTGGCGCGCGACGACCTCCGCCGTCTCGCGCACGACTTCCTTGCCGCAGTTGCGGCAGTAAGGTCCGCCCGACCCGCGCGAACAGCAGCCGCATGTAGTCGTGGATCTCGGTCGTCGTGCCGACGGTCGACCGCGGATTGCGGATGCTGTTCTTCTGCCGGATCGCGATCGCCGGCGAGATGCCGTCGATGCGATCGACGTCCGGCTTCTCCATGCGCTCGAGGAACTGGCGGGCGTAGGCGGACAGCGATTCGACGTAGCGGCGCTGCCCTTCGGCGTAGATCGTGTCGAAGGCGAGCGACGACTTTCCCGATCCGCTGACGCCGGTGACGATGATCAGCTTGCCGACCGGCAGCGTCAGATCGATGTTCTTGAGGTTGTGCGTGCGCGCCCGCGCACGACGATATTCTGGGCGTCAGCGGCCCCGGCAATGGGGGTATCGGACATGCTCGGTGTTACGACCCTGTAGCTGCGAATTTGATGGAGACCTGAACCATCAATCGTAGCGCAGGGTCGCAACTGTCGCAACCGAATCGCGGCCGACGCTCAGCCGGTCAATCGATCCGGCAGGCCTCGTCGAAGTCGAGGCGCGGGTTCCGCGGATACAGGCCGGCGGGATCGCCGTAGCCCGAGATTGACGAGAAAGTTCGAGCGGACGGTGCCGCCGGAAAGAATTCGGCGTCCACCTTCGCGCCGGTCGAACCCGCCGATCGGCCCGCGTCGAGGCCGAGCGCCCGGGCCGCCAGGATCAAGATACGCCCCTGCATCGAGCTGCCCTTGAGACGCGGCCCGCTCGATGTGCTCCGCTGGCAGCGCTGGCGAACCAGCGCTGCGCGTCGACGTGCGGCATCAGCTTCGGCAGCCGCTCGTAGAACTCCAGATCGTGCGCGACGATCGCCGTCACCGGCGCGGTCAGGGTCTTCTCGACGTTCTGCGGCGCGAGCGCCGGCTTCAGACGCGCCTTGGCCTCGCCGCTGGTCACGAAGACCAGACGCATCGGCTGGCTATTCGCGGACGTCGGCGCGAGCTTCGGCCAGGTCGTACAGCTCGCGCAGCAGCGCCTCGTCCACCGGCCGATCGAGCCATTTGTTGTAGGTCCGCGCCGTGACGAACAGCTGGTCCAGGCTGCCGTGATCGAGACGCATCTCGTCGGCGAGCGCGGTCGCGGTGCGCGCGCTCATCGGCCGCTCCGCCGCGATGACGCGATGGTTGGCGTCGAGGCGAGCAGCAGGATCGGGACCAGCCGGGCTGCCGCCGACGACGAAGAGATGCGCGATAGATCGCGCCGACCATCGTGACGGCGCAGTGCCTGCGGCGCCGTAGGCCGCGACCGACGGAATCAGCAGCAGCACCGGCGGATACGACTTCGATCGTTCCCGTCAGATACCGGAACCACTTGCCCGAGGCCGATCGACGCCGAACATCCTGCACCATCAGCGGATTGCCTGATCAGCTTCAGCGAGCCCGGCCAACAGGAACATCCCGGCGCTGAGAATCTGCAGCGTCCAGCAATCCCGCACCACGCGTGATCCGCGACCGTTCGCCATTGCTGTTCGCCATAGTTCTCTCCTGCATTGTCTATCAGATGAACTATCTAGTCAAAAAAAGGACCTATCCGCTGAAGCTTGCCGAGCAGCTCGTGAAGCGTGTCGGACTCCGTCCGGCGGTCAGCACGCCGAACAGCTCCCGTTCCGCCTGCTTCTGAATTTCGCTTGCCCTTCGCGTAGCGCCTTCGCCCGGCGTCGGTCAGCACCGCGAGGCGCGACCGCCGATCGTTCGGATCCGCCGTCGCGGCTGACCAGGCCGTCGGCCTCCAGGCGATCGACCAGTTGCGTCACGTTCGACTTGACGCACGACGAGTCGCTCGGCCAGCTGCCCGAGCGGCAGCGACTCGCCAGCCTCGGTCAACTGATGGAGCGCGGCGAGCTTCGCGAGCGACAGACCCGACCTCCGACAGCCGAGCCTCGACGCGGCTCTCGAGCACGCTCGACGCGTGCAGCACCGCAAACAAGCCCGTCCGTCCGGTCTCAGCCATCTAGTTCAGATATGTAGTATATCACGAATCCGACAAATCGGTAGGTAGAATAGCCGCCATGCAGAATGCATCGTTCCGCTCGCGTCGCTGGTTCCTGGGCCTCGGCGCCGCGTGGAGCGCCGCGCTCGTCGCCTGCCGCGTCGAAGGCGCGCGCCGCCGGCGGCCGAGCCGCGCGCGCTGGGCGCCGCCGTCAGCCCGTACGGATCGCGGTCGAGGTTCGAGAAGACGCGCGCGCTTCTTCAACCAGAACACCAAGGTGCCGCTCGAGGAAGCGTCGAGCCGGACGCCGCTGCACGACACCTACGGCATCATCACGCCCTCGTCGCTGCACTTCGAGCGTCATCACTCCGGCGTCCCCGAGATCGATCCGGCGACGCACACGCTGACGATTCACGGCCTGGTCGATCGGCCGCTCGTGTTCACGCGTCGACGAGCTGAAGCGCCTGCCGTCGGTCTCGCGCATTCATTTTCTCGAGTGCTCCGGCAACAGCGGCGGCGAATGGCGCGGCGGCTCCGACCGAGTCCGACGTGCAGCGCATCCACGGCCTGACGAGCTGCAGCGAGTGGACCGGCGTGCCGGTCGCGACGCTCCTGCGCGAATGCGGCGTCCAGCCGGACGCGACGTGGGTGCTCGCCGAAGGCGCCGACGCCGTGCAAGCACGACCGCAGCATCCCGATCGCAGAAGATGCATGGACGACGCGATGGTCGTCTACGGGCAGAACGGCGAGCCGCTCCGTCCCGAGCAGGGCTATCCGCTGCGGCTGCTGCCTGCCCGGCTGGGAAGGCAACGCGAACGTGAAGTGGCTGCGCCGGCTCAAGGTGATGGACCAGCCGGCGATGACGCCGCGAGGAAACGTCGAAGCTACACCGACCTGATGCCCGACGGCACCGCGCGTCAGTTCACGTTCGACATGGAGCCGAAGTCGCTCATCACGCGGCCGTCCGGCGGCGACACGCTCGCCGGGCGCGGCTCTACGAGCTGACCGGCATCGCGTGGACCGGCCGCGGCACGATCGCCAGCGTCGAGATCACGACCGACGGCGGCGCGACGTGGACGCCGGCGCGAGCTGCAGACGCCGGTGCTGCCGATCGCGCACACGCGCTTCCGCTGGCCGTGGACGTGGGACGGCACGGACAGCGCTGATCGCGTCGCGCTGCACCGACGACACCGGCTACACGCAGCCGCCGCTCGCCGGAGCTGATCAAGGTCCGCGGCATGAACTCGCAGTATCACAACAACGGCATCCAGGCGTGGAAGGTCGCGTCGGACGGAAAGATCACCAATGGCAACCGCGCGTAGGCGCGTCGCGATCGCTCGTCTGTCGTGCGTCGGCGCGCGTGCTGCGCGTCGCAGTGCGCAGGCCTTCAGCCGTCTCGCGCAATCCCCGACCTTCGGCGTCGGCCACGCGCCGAAGCCCGAGGAGCTGAAGCAGATCGACATCGACGTGACGCCCGACGGCAAGGGTCTGCCGCCCGGCAGCGGCACCGCCGCGGCCGGCAAGGACGTCTACACGCGGCGCTGCGAAACGTGCCACGGCCCGACCGGCAAGGAAGGTCCGCAGGACGTGCTCGCCGGCGGCAAGGGATCGCTGGCGACGCCGAAGCCGCAGAAGACCGTCGGCAGCTACTGGCCGTATGCGACGACGCTGTGGGACTACATCAACCGCGCGATGCCGTTCGATCATCCCAGCACGCTGACGCCGGACGAGGTCTACTCGGCCGACCGCCTACGTGCTCTTCCTCAACGGCATCGTCGGCGAGCAGGACGTGCTCGACCAGACGACGCTGCCGAAGGTGCAGATGCCGAACCGCAACGGCTTCGTCGCCGATCCGCGGCCCGACATGCCGCTGCAAGAAGAAGTAGCGCAGGCCTTCAGGCCCTCCGAGGAACCATGAGCCATCACCGCTGGGTCGGACGTTCCGAGCGAGCAGATCAACGACGACCATCGCGCGCCGCTTCATCACCGGCGACTCGGTGACCGATCGGACGCTTCGAGCTGAAGCAGGGCGGCGTCGTCCCGTCGCACGCGCACGCGAACGAGCAGATCAGCATCGTGCTGAGCGGCGCGCTGCTGTTCACGATCGACGGTCAGGAGACGGTCGGTCCAGGCCGGCGAGGTGATGCAGATTCCGGCCAACGTCGCGCACGAGGTCGAGGTGCTCGAGGACACGCTGGTCGATCGACGTGTTCAGCCCGGTCCGCCAGGACTGGATCGACAAGACGGACAGCTATTTCAAACGATAGGGGCTAGGGGACTGGGGACTGGGGGCTGGGGATGGAGTGATGAAGCTGGGACTTCGTTCATGACTGCTCGCTCGTCTGATCGTCGTCGCGGCGTTGTTGATGCCCGTCCGGCGCGGCCGCCGGCCAGCCGCCTTCATCCGCCGACACACCGGTCTTCGTCGCGTACTACTGGCGCGCCAGGCCCGGCAAGACCGACGAATACAACGCGCTACATCAAGAACACTGCCGAGGCGATCGACGAGAGTGCGCGGCGCGCGGGCGTGTTCGAGGAGGTGCGTACGGTGACGCCGGCGCCGGGGACCGTCGCCGACTGGACGCATCTGCGCATCTTCCGCTTGAAGAATGCGGCGGCCGAGACAGGCGCTCGCCGCCGGCCTCGACGCGGCGACGCTGCGGGTCGTGCCCGACGAGGCCAAGCGCAAAGCGAACAGCGAAGCGGTCAGCGGGGCTGCTGCGATCTGGTGCGCCGCGAAGTCTGGACCTCGCTCCGCTGATTTCCGAGGCGATATCGGGGCGAAAACCCGGCGCTGCGTCGGTAAGAATCAGCGTTCCGCCTGGCAACGGCGTAGCTCAGTTGGTAAGTGCGGCTGATTCGTAATCAGCAGGATACACCCGTTCGCAAGTCGGGTCGCCCGGCTCAAGTTTCCTAAGAATATTTTCTGGTTTGCATCGTCTGGTTCAGGCTTTGAGCGTTCATTCCGCGACTGGCCCGACTCGACAAACTGCTGCGGATCTTGTTCATCTCGCTAACGCATCCTGTGAGCGTCGGCATGACGATACTGCCATAGGTATTTGTCGTCAATAGAGATTTGGCTGTTTTCCCCAGGCACTCCATCACGACGCGGTTACTCCACGCGAGCAGAATGACGCGCACATGTCGGCGGTCATGGAAGCGCTGTTTGGGGAGGGCCTCAGTTCACGAGAATCTTCTTCAGAATCACGGTGATTGCGTGGCCTTCGAGGACGATCCACTGCCAGTGTCAGCGCCGAAGCTTACCGCTCTGCCATCTGTTGCCGGCGAGAAGTTTTTCCTTTGCGCGGCTATCTGTCAACCGTCGACATTTTACCGCGCGCCGATCACTCTGATTCGGGCAGAATCAAGCGTCACTCAATTCCTTTCCGTGTCGCTTTTGGCTCAATCAACCGATACTCTGCCGAATTTTTTGAGCGCGACCTCCCGCCTCGCAGTTGGCGCTTCAAAAGTCGACATCTGCCAGCGCAGACCAGCACCTCACGCCAGCCGAGAATTTAGAGCCAGGGGCGACAGTGAACGGCAAACCTGTTGGCCCTTCAAGCGCCAAAGAGTCTTTTGGCCTCCTTCACGTTAGCGGCTGAATCGCGTGGTGCTAACAGTAACGTCGACGAGTGTTGCCGCGTTTCTGGCGACCAGACTTGCCAAGCGCCTGCCGTTGCTCGCTGCACCGATCTCTTACCGCTCGTGGTGACGGGCCTCACCAGCTTTGGAGTTAAGCAGTTTCCTGTTGGGACGGCAACCATTCTGCCAGCTGCACCGTTTACACTCCAGCATTGGGACGGATGTAAACGCAACAAGATCAAGGCATAGCTGCAGTGGGGTTGAGGCACCGGTGGTTTGACACTGTTCTCGGCGACTAATCCGGCTTTCTCCACTGTTTGCGCAGTCAGGGAACGAACGTGCCCTGTCGGCATGGTTGGCGTCGTACCTTCGTCTGGTGGCTGCGTATTGCCGTAAAGCTCAGGCGTTGGGTCTTTTAGTCGGCTGCAGAACACCGGCACTTCCACGGCGGCCATCTGCGCTTCCGAATGGTCACCTCACAGACCTCGTTTATATTCAAACAGCCTTTCTCAGCGGCCTGCAGTGGTCGGTCGACCACTCAGCGCAAGCCTTCTTTGAGGATACCTGCATTGTCCCAATCCTGACAACCAGAACAGTTCCTCGATTATTAACATCTCATTATGAACCGCTGACCAGCGACCCTAACAACTGCCGCTTCGCTCGCGTGCAGCGGAGGGGCTCACTACGCCATCCATGTTTTCTTCCAGTCTGCTCATGACCTATGCCGCGTCCTCTCTCCAGAATTTGATCAGAACTCGATAAAAGGTGCAAGCGGCCCGCCCGATACGGTCTGTTGGAGCCTTCGCCGCGTGCCGAGGCAAAATGCCAACGGAAGACTGGCGTTGTGCGGCGGCTTCACTTTGATGCCTCCTGCCGTTTTACGCCGCTGCTCGTCCGGTTGGCGCATCAGAGCACGATGCTGACAAAGTGCGCGTTTGGAGAATATTTTGCTTCCGGTCAGCACGCGCCGACGCCACATGTCAGTTGGTCAACGAGCGGAAGTTTTTAACGAGCGCCGCCGTTTAGTTGCGGAATCATTGTGATCAGGCGCTCGTATGGATCGGCGCGTTCAATACTTTGTGACGCAACGACGTCCGATTCTGCCGGGCGCCGCTCCAGAGATGCTGTCTCCGCCAGTGCCGGAACCGTGGAAGTGATTAAATGCATTCGGAGGGTTGCTTTGTTTTCTGGATGAATTGGCCTCGAACAGCGCGGCCAAGGTCTTCGATCCGGCCGGCTCTCCTGTCGCCTCAAGCACGCAGGGTCGGGCTTTCCCGCTCCCGCTCTCGCCTTCGAGGAACAGATGGCGAACCTGGAGTTTCAGTGTGGATCTGCCGGCGAAGATCACCTAGGACCGGGTTGGTGGAAGGCCATCTGAGAGGTCATTCGCTTCAAAGGCGCCTAGATGGAAGCTTCGCCCCTGCAAGCGAGGCCGTCGCGTCGATTCAGCTGTCGTTCCGCTGTTCCGGCCATTACCCGCGTTGCGCGGGCGTCGCCGTCATTGCCCTAGCCGCCGCGCATCGGCGTGCGCGGTTCCCAGCTCCTCGTCGCCCGCAGCAGCTCAGGTCCGTCTGTAATCCGCTCTGCTGGGAATCACTCCGTTCGTGGCGGTGACGTGCCCGGCGATCGTTCACCGCTTGGGTGGTGTGGGCGTCGTTCACGGGCGCATCGGTGTCGTCGGCGCCCGCACGCTCCGGTGACCGCCACAAGGGCATCGGCGAGGGAGCGTTAGACCGAGGGCGCGCGTCCGCTGGACGCGGTCATTTTCACCGCGAGAAGTAGTCACAGAATAGCCGGCAATCGTGAAAATGCGCGCGGTTTCACGGCCTCGGCGATTCTGCCGCGCCGATCCTCGACTCCGAATCGACCTCGGTGGCAGCCGCCGGTAGCGCCCCGACGATGGCGGCGGATCGCGCCGTGCCACCTGTAATTCGCAGCGTGCTCGACAGTTCAATGAATGTCCGTCAGAGCACGGCACTCCAAGATACGTGCGACCGCAATCACTTTTTTCCCACGCTCGGAGCACGACGATCTGATGCCGAGACATCGGCGTTGTGAGTTTCTGCCATTTCTCTCGTCGCCGCTAAATGCGACCAGGATTCTCAAGTCAATTCGATCGACTCACACAGGAACGAGGTTGGGCGGCGACGCTCCCGACGCCGTGCCTCGCAGCGTCGCTCGGGATTTCGCAGGGCGTCGACGTCAAGCAGCTCGATCTCGACGTCAAGAGCGACGCGTTGTCGCGCGCGGCGATCCCCGGCGTGCCAGACTTCGTCGCGGCTGGGCGTCTCAACGCTCAGACCTTCTCTTTGGCGAATCGGTACTGAGCGCTGAGCGCGAATCCGCGCAGCGCAGATTCGGTGCGAAAGGAGCATCCGAGCGAGCAAGCGGACGAGAGCTACGGGACGCAGTTTATCTCGTGGTCAACAGCCTGGCCCGGCAAAAATCGCCGACGCCAGCAGAAGTCGCGTAAGGGTTCCTGCTCTTCGAGGCTGGTGGCGCGCTCGATCAGCCGACGTTCCGGTAATGCCGCTCGATGCCGCAAAGATCGGCCGCTGTCTACTGGGTGACGCCGATGATGCGCTTCTGGGCGGAATCCGTTCGACGTCGCCGGCGTGATTCGACTCGTCGACGAACAGAGGAACAAGACGCCGAGGCGGCTCGATATCCGGAGAGCAATGCATCGGC
>ERZ1370068.9039-contig-7847_pt1 | contig 37018 bp, 60 predicted proteins | sample MGYA00561227_ERZ1370068 | MGnify/ENA primary metagenome ERZ1370068 (study PRJEB38410, sample SAMEA6850437) | metagenome | study: Metagenomic assessment of the ecological functions of the soil: analysis of the soil microbiota associated with the...
TTACTTCTTCGTTCGTACCGCGCTTGTTCGCGGCTCTTGCCGGGTCTTCATCGCCGCGCCTCACTTCGCAGGCGCTCGTCTTGATTCTCTTTACACCACGAAATATTGGCTACCTCTGGTACAGCGCGCTCGGTTGCGTCGCGGTCTTTAACCCCTTCCGCCCTGCTTGAGAGACGCTTTTCCGACCCGGCCGTCGCCTAACGAAATGGCGGTGACAATTATTTGTTTCGGACAACAACCGTGCGGAATTTTTCCGCCGTCGTTTCTTTTCAAAATCCAGACTGCCCGGCGCCTGCAACGCGAAATCGGGGGCGATATCGTTTTCTTTTTATCACGACAGCGACCACGATCCGCGCGAGACGGTCTCAATTCTTCGCGACCTGCGCAGCGGCCACGAGCAAAGGCTTAATTTCCGGTTCGCGAACAAACTGCAAAAGCAGTTCTCGCCTCTCTTCGCCAAGCGAGTCCTGCCCGAATGGCGGGAGCAAATGGCGCGGCAGCTTCCCAATTACGTCCCAGATCAAGTTGGTGGAAGATTTCAAGAAAGTTCACGCGGAGAACGTGGCCGATTTTTGTCTCGAGATGCTATCGGCGTCTCGGTCTGCTCGAGGGCCTCCAGCGTGATGCGCTCCGGCGATCCGGAGTTTCGGCGTCGCGCGACCGTGATCGATGATTATCTTCGTCGACGTGACCTACGAGAATGAGTTGGTGCGTGCACGGATCAGTCGACGACGGCCTGCTCCTGCACAAAGGTGGGAAATCGTACTCTGAAGTTGCCGCTCACAGGAACATGACGTTACTCAGATCAGTCCGACGCGCGACACGCGTCTGCGGTGGATGCAATCCGTTATCGGCTGCACGCATTACGTCGCCGGTGCGAGTGAGATCAAATATCTGAACACGGCGGACGCGCCCGGCGTTCAATTCATCGCGCGCGACGAGATCAGCGGAGTCGGATCGCGCATACATCCCGCAGTTGTAGCGGGCGCAGCGCCCCGGCTACAACTGCACACTACACTTCATACATGTCTGATTCCAAACTACGTATTCTCGGGGTCGGCGCGCATCCGGACGACCTCGAGTTCGGGCTGCGGCGGCGTCTTGCTCGCGAGAAGCGGCCCGCGGGAGCGAGATCTCGCTCTGCATCTGTTCGCGCGGCGAAGCGGGGAGCAACGGCACGCCTAACGAGCGCGAAGCGGAGGCCCGCAGCGCCGCCCAGATCCTCGGAGCAACGATCGACTTCCTCGAGATGGGCGGCGACGCGCACCTTGAGATCTGCGCAGTGAACAACATCGCCATCGCGCGACAAATCCGCGACCGCACGGCCGGACGTCCTTCTCTCGCCCAGTGGCTTCGCCCGATCAGCATCCCGATCACATTGTCGTTAGTCATCTTTGCCGGAACGCCGTGCGCCTTGCGCGCTACGGCGGTATGGCTGAACTGCGCGATCTGTCGCCGCATCGCATCAGGCGTCACTTGGAATACGCAATCACCCCGAGCGCGGAGTCTGGCCAGCGAGCAACGCACGATCCGCGTCGATATCAGCGAATATTTTTGCCCGCTGGGTTGAACTGATGGAATGCCACCAGACTCAGTTGCGGACCCGCCGCTACATCGAGTTGCAAACTGCGCGTGCCCGGCTGCTCGGGCTCGAATCCGGAATCGAATACGCGCAGGCTCTTTACGCGCCCGACGCTTTCCTCGATCAAAAATTTCACGGCGAGCTTCCTCCCTCGGTGCACGCTCTTCTAGAATGGAAAAGCCCGGTTCGCTTAAGATTGGCATCACCTGTTACCCGCTGATCGGCGGGAGCGGGATCCTCGCCACCGCTCTCGGGTCCGAGCTGGCGCAACGCGGGCACCGTGTTCATTTTTAGCTCCGCCCAGCCCATTCGTCTCGATCTCGGCCAGCCGAGAATCTTCTTTCACGAAGTGATCGTGAACGAATACAGCCTGTTTACCTACCCGGATTACTACCCTGCCGCCTGGCGGTCAAGATGGCGCAGGTCGCGCGCGATTCCGAGCTCGACATCTTCCACGTCCACTACGCGGTGCCGCACGCGACCGCGGCTTATCTCGCGGTCCAGATGATGAGCGGCGCCGGGACCATGCGCCGAAGATCATCACCACCCTGCACGGGACGAGATACGACATTGCTGGGACCAGGATCCGAGTTATCGGCCCGCGATCGAGCATGCGCTCTCGCACTCGGATGCGATCACCACCGTCTCCGAAAGTTTGCGGCAGGAGACCATTGCCACTTTCCAGCTCGAGCGACCGGTCGAGGTCATCCAGGAACTTTTTTGTAGCCAGCCGCGAGGCTGCGGTCGCGCGACGCGGTCAGGCGGACCTCGGCCTAACGCAGATATGACGAGAGTTTACTCGTCGTGCATATCTCCAACGTCCGCCCGTTGAAACGGATCGATCTGCTCCTGCGAAGCTTCGCCGCCGCGCAAGCTCGCGGCCTATCCGGCTCCTCATCCTGGCCGGCGGTTCGTTTGCCCTCACACGAGGCCGTTTCCTCGATCAACTCGGTTTGCGCGCGCGCGTCACGGTGAAGGAACAGGTGCGCGAAGTGGAAGAATATCTGAATGCCGCCGATGCCGGCCTCTACACTTCGGAGAGCGAGAGTTTTGGTCTGAGCATTTCTCGAGACACTCTTTCACGGAAAGCCGGTGGTCGCCGTTCCGGGTGGGCGGTATTCCGGAGGTGGTGCGTAGACGGCGAGAACGGTTTTCTCGCATCCATTCGGAGAGGTCAGCAGCCGTCGCGTCGATCGATCGCTTGCCTGGCCGATTCTCCCAAGCCGGCGCAGACAACTGGCGCGCGGCGGCCGACGACACGCTGAAGAGCACTTTCAGCGCGACGATCTGATGCGTGCCGCAGTATGAGGCGTGCTTTATCGGCGGACGCTTGAAGGATGATGATCGCAATCCTTTACCGGCGTAAGCACACGCGCGGCGACGAGCTACTGTGAAATAGAGGTCTGCTCAGGCTCGTTGGCTCTAGCGTTTGGCCCGGGTGGTCGCAGCGTCTTGCCGGGCGGCAGGGGATGAGACCGAACCTGGGTTTGGTCGGGGAGTTGGCGATGCCGGCGTGGGACTCGGCTCGGCCTTTATCAGGTCGGCGCGATTCTTCAGCAGTTGCTCGATGGCAAACTTGTTGATCAGGAGTGGTCGCCCTTCGAATTTCTTTTCCTTCGGCCAGTTTTCTTCCGAGGCGTCTTCTTCTTCTTGGCGAATTCCTCTGTCCGCGCTTCTTCTGGTCCTCGGGTTTTCGTTAGGCGGTGAGCGCTGCGCCTTGTGCAGCAGCGTTGCCTCGATCGAACACGGCGTCATCGGGTAGGCCTCGCCACTCTGCTTTGCCGATTTTCAAGCGTGTAGGTGAAGCCGTCGAAGGTTCCTGATTATCGCGGTCGACGGGTGGTCGAGGCCAGTTCGTCTCCGGCTTGGCCTGCGGGTCGAGGACGTCGGTGAAACTCAGGTTTGAGACTGAATGCGGCCAGGGTCGAGGCCTTCGCTTTGTCGAGTTCTCTCGGCCGGTTTACGCGTCCGCGAACTTCCATGTCGGCGGATTCGTTCTCGCAGCTCCAGTTTCCATTTCATGGTAGGCGTCGCCCCGTCGAGCGCGATCGTTTTTGGCTTCTCAATCTTGATGAAGCTCGCGGGGGTTCAACCAGCGCTCGGGTTTGGTCACCGGAGATCCTGGAGCGGATCGGAGATAAGGCGGCGACTCGCTTCGAGGCCATCCTCCGGCATGACGTAGCGGCCCGCCGGGAATCTCTCCTGCCGGACCGAAATTTTGGTTCGATTTCTTGAGAATACTGTTCCCGACGAGCAAGGGCGGCGATTCGGCTTTTCGTCCTTGTCTTCAGGTCGAGCAGGCGTCCCGCCCTTCAACGTCGTTTGCCGGTTCGACGAGGTCAAAGCGCCTCCAGCTGCGAAGGCCCGACCTGAAGGGTTTGGCACCGGTTTTCAGGTTCCAGACTTTCTTGCAGGGAGACGGCTCACCTGCTCGCAAGTTTGCGGGATAATCCGCGTCGCTCCGCACCGCCCAGCCGTGCTTCTTTCCTGACCAGGTTCAATTCGCTCGTTCCGTCCTTGATCGTGATGGTGCGCGACATCGTTCAGCGGAAACTCGATTAGCTTTTGCGCTCGCCGGAGGTCGGCTGGCTTTCCAGGAGCGCGCTCCGCGATGAAGAGAATCCATCCGATCGCGGCTAAACACGACCGCGAATTACGAGGGTGAGGCGTGAGCTGGCGGGAATTCATCGGGCAGCGGGCGTCGTCGTCTGACGATGGCGAATACCAGACCCGTGAGCGGCGACGAGCGCCGGGCATTCCGGCGAAATGTCGAGCCACTTGATTCGATTCTCGAGCGAATCGATGTCGGCCCGCAGTTTCTCTACGCACTTCTTTAAGCTGAGTTTTCGCCTCGGCTTCCTTTTTCCGGAAATTCTCCAGCTCTTCCTGCTGTTGCGGCGACAGGATAAAACGCTGCCCTTCCTGTTTGCCGCTTTGCAGCTCGGCCGATCTTGCGTTGCGCATCGGCCCAGGCAACGTCATCGAGCTCCTTGATCTTGCTCCGATAACTTGCCTCGGCATCGGCCTGCATCTTTTCACGACCGTGAAGGGCGCTCCCGCGAAGCCCGGCTCCGAACGGCGATCAGGTTGCTGTCTCCCGTCAGTTGATCGATCAGTTTTCGGCAAAGGCCAGGTTGCCGTTCGCCGGCATGGACAATCGCTGGCCGAACGGGTTCCCGACTTGGCGGACGGCCACCCGATCCTGGATCATGTCGCTGTCTCCGACGAGCACGACGCGTCGTCTCCTGCTTCGATTCTTTGAGCGATGGTCTGCCGGCGCGGTCGCTTCTCTCTTCTCGTTAGGCGCGGGCTTCCGGCGGCTTGGGTTTTCCTGCCGGAAACGCGGTTTTGAACTTCCGCTTAGCCGGATCGCCAGCGGGTATTCGAGTCCCGGAAGGTTTGAAGGAAGTTGCGATCTCTTCGCCCGACATTCGCGCCATCATCGGGTCGACCAGTTCTAGAATCCTTCGATGAATGGAGAAGCACCGTTTCCTTCAAGCCTGGCGCCGGTGTTCCGCCAAAAACTCCGCCGAAGACAACGAACGAGTTGCCGGCGTCGGCGGTCGCGATGTCATCCTTGTTCACCGCCTTCTCGTTCAGCGCGAGCACGGCGGAGGGCGCGACCCTGGGCTGGTGCGGCCGACGAAATCCAGGTCGGCCAGGACCTTTGAATCTTCGAAGGTCAGGCCCCAGGCCTTGAGCGGTCGGTCGAGAACTCGATTTGCTCGAGCGGCGAGCCAAAACCCGCCGAAGCACGTCTGAGGATCGAGTGCGGCCATGCGGGTCGAGGAAGGCGATGAGTTTGCCGCCGCGCAGGACGCAAACTGATCGAGCGCAAACTCCGTCGACCTCGGAAATTCCTTTCGGATGAATGACCAGCAGTAGCCTTGACGTCGTCGGGATGGTGGTCGCATTCGGCTCGATTTCCCTGACGCTCGAAATCGCGCTTCAGCTCCTCGATCAAGACCCAGGGTGGTTCACCCCGTTCGCTGCATTGGCATCATCGCACCTGTCCCCATCACTGGCAGCGAGCTGAGCACGCCGATGACTGGTTTGTCCGGCGTCATGACGCGCGATCGCGCGCGAGATGTCGTACTCGAGGAGGCGCTCGCGCTCCGGGCTGAGGAACGGGATCGCTTCTTTCTGATCCAGGAGGCTGACGCTCAAACCGAGATAAACCGCGCTCGCCATTCGAGAGGAGCTGCGGCTCGACGCCTTCGAGCTTGGCGGAATCTTCCGCATCGGAGTCCGGCTCGGGATCGAGCTTCTGGATTTGAATCAAGCCGCGCGAATTCTGCCGATATTCGCCCAGCAAATCGTCGACCTGTTGAGCATAGGTCTTCAGAAAAACCGGCATGCCCTCGGCGCTTTGGGAGGCGTAAAACCGAATCTGAACCGGCGTATCGAGCTTCGCGAGGATCGCCTTGGTGCCGGCAGAGAGAGTGTATGCATGTTCTGCGGTGAGGTCGACGCGCTGCTTTACCCGGCCTGCGATGAAATTGATCGCGACCAGAATGAGCAACATCGCCGCGACTCCGATGACGGAGAAAAGACCTGTCTGAAGCGTCTTCTTTTTCATCGTGGAAAAAAGCTCAGCCGGCGCGGTGGGCGCGCAGGATCACGCTCGTGGTGAAGAGGCAAAAACGATCACGGAGATGAAGTAAAGGATGTCGCGCGAATCGAGCACGCCTTTCTGGATGGCGTCGAAATGAGTCATGACGCTGAAGGCGGAGACGGCCTGCACGAACCAGGGATTGGCCCAACGAACGAGAGCAGATCGGTTACCGGTGGCCAGCCGGCGAGAATTAGAAACAGACAAAGCACGACTGAGAGAATGAAGCTGACCACCTGGTTGCGCGTCATAGCCGAAGTCATGGCCGCGATCGCGAGGTGAGGCGCCGGAGAGCAACACGCTCCCCAGGTAACCGGCAGCGATGATTCCGTTATCCGGATGGCCGAGGTAATTGACAGTGATAACGAGCGGAAAAGTGAGCGCGAGCGCGAGAATCAACACCACCCATGAAGCGATGAATTTCCCAACAATGGCCTGCCATGGTGTGACCGGCATGGTGAGGAGCAGCTCGATCGTCCCGAGGCGCCGTTCCTCCGACCACATCCGCATCCCGACCGCCGGGACGAGGAAAAGATAGAGCCACGGATGCCAGGCAAAAACGTTTCGAGACTGGCCTGTCCACGCTCGAAAAATCCTGCTCACCATGAAGGTAAAAAAGCCGACGAGGAGAAGGAAGATGACGATGAAAACATAGGCCACCGGTGAAGCGAAGTAGCCCGACACCTCGCGTTTCGCGATCGTGATGATGTTGCCTAGCGAAGACCGCATCCCGGCCTGGCGCGCGCACGGACAAAACTGCTTCTGCCTGCATCGTCTCAACCATCAGCTTTTTCGTGGAGCGGTTTCCGGCAACGTGATCGTGCGAAAGACTTCGTCGAGCCGGCCTTCTTCGGTGTTGCAGTTCTTCGATCTGCCAATGTTCTCGCGCCGCGAGCTGCCCGATGGCGACGGCCAGTTCATCGCGCGCGGAATTATTTCTTGGATAAATTCGGACCGCGGCGGGCGATTCACACGGCGTCGTCAGGCGCTCGCCGCTACTCAATTCACTGAGTTTCATCTTTACGGCAGAGGCTTCGCTGTTTGCGATCCGGACCGTCACCGCCCCAGCATGCGCCGATTTTGCTTCAGCTCCGCCGGCGTCCCGTTGGCTACGATCCGGCCGGAGTCGATGATGATTGCGCGCGAACAAACCGCTTCGACCTCCTCTAAAATATGGGTCGAAAAAATGATCGCCTTTTTCTCGCCCATCTGCCGGATCAAGGTTCGCACTTCGTGTTTCTGGTTGGGATCGAGGCCATCCGGTGGGCTCGTCGAGGATCAGCACCGCGGGATCGTGAATGATCGACTGCGCAAAGCAGGTGCGATGGCGAAATCCTTTCGACAGCAGTCTCGACGCTTTGGTGCAAAACGGAACCGAGAAAACACATTTCGACCACGCGTTTGACCGCGCGCGCTTTCTCCGCGCCGCGAAAACCGCGCAGTTCAGCAGCGAAGTTCAAAAACCCGCGCACGTCATGTCGCTGTAGGAGGGCGCATTTTCCGGGAGGTAACCGACGAGTCGTTTCACTGCGATCGGGTTCTCCTCGATCCTGAATCCGCCGATTACGACATCGCCTTCGGTTGGTGGAATGAAACCGGTGAGCATCCGCATCGTAGTGGATTTGCCCGGCCCCATTCGGGCCGAGAAACCCGAGCACCTCGCCGCGCTGCACGCTGAATGAGACGTCATTCACCGCCAGCTTCACGCCGAAAGCCTTGGTCAGATTTCGAACTTCAATCATGGAGAAGCCGGGGAACTTTGCTCCAGGTGGCGCACCCCATCTCTTGTCATGCCGAGCCGGCGGAGCGCGGCGAGCCGTAACGCAGGCCGCATCGCGGCCGAGGCAGGCTTTCAAACCTCTCCATTGCAATCCAAACGTCCTCCTTACCAGAAAACTGGATGTTGCAATTGTGGGGTCCCTCGCCGTCTGCGCGGCTCGGGATGACAAAGTGTAGAGGCCGAGTTATTGAGGTCATCGGGCGAGAAAGATAATTAAACTTTTTTACGCGCAAGAAAAATCGGCGCGGTTGTGGCCGGCGGCACTGACCCCGGCCGGGATATAGACACCTGACCGCTCACCGCGTTGAAAAGCCGTTTCCCCAGAGGATCAGCGCCCTCGGGCTGCAGCAATTGCTATGGATGCTCGGGCGTGGAACTGCCGTTGCCTTCCAGGAAATAGGTCACGCCATCGACGGTCGCGGTGCGCAGATGCTGCCGCCAAATGAGACCGCCAAGGGTTACGTTGCGCCTCCATGGTTTTTCCGTAACGGTCGGGTGCTCATGTGTATCGACCATCGCTTCGCGCAGGATCCTTCCATCCATCGGGTGGGTCGTTTTGACCCTCAGAATCAAAGGATCGTCGGCGCGAGATCGATGTTGCCGCTCGGCGTTTGCGTCGCTCCAGCCGCTGCGGAAATCCGGGCCGCTCGCGATCAACGTGTTGTTCATGTCGTGTGGACTGAACGTGCTGTGACTACCGTGGCCGGCGCTTCGACCGATGTCGGACGCGATCTGTCCGGCGATTCAAGAGTCAGTTCGGCCGACTGTTCCAGCGACAGGCCACGAGCACGTCCGGCGCGGCTGGCGCATCGACCTCGGCCCGCGCCAAGGTAAAGGTGCCTTCATGCTCTTTTCGCGCGTCAGGATGACGCCGGCAAAGTCGGAGCGCTGCAGGAAATCGATCAACTTTTCGATCACGGCCTGTTCGTGATCGACGACGTAGAACGTGACGCTTCCACCGAGCGAAACGACCAGTATCTGCCCGCGCTTCGGCTTTTCACCAAAAGCGCGCACCGCGTCTGAAACCCGCGCTGGCGCAACTGCTCTGCAACATCAGCCACATGATAGATGGTGGAAAATCCGTGGTCGGAGACGACAAAGACGTCCGTCTTCGCTAGCACGTTCTTCCTTTTCAGCGCCGCGATTACTTGCGCGAGATTATTATCGCTGCTCCTGATCGCCGCCATCGCAGCGGGCGCGCCGAGCTCGGTTTCGTGCTCGGTCAAATCCGGTTCGCTCAGCCAAAGGAGAGAAAATTTCGGCACTTCGTCGGCCCAGAGCACGTCCGTTGAGGCCCTTGTCGTCCAATCGTCTTCGCTCTGTTGGGGAACGTTTTCGCACGGGGAATGGGCCGAGGGCGCTTGTGATCCTGTCTCCGGCATCGGCAGGAGAATCTTCCCCCGGTAAACGACGGTCGACTTTTTGCCGCTTCACTCGTTCTCGTTCGGGAACGATCAAAAAATTGCGCGACCGGTTTCGCGCCCGCCACCGCCGTCCAGTGACCCGCCGCCTGGAGAATCTCGGCGATGGTCGGGGCGCCAGGTGTTTCGCGTTGATCTCGGGATTTCCGTCGAGCGCCGGAAAGTCCAGTATCGAACAGTTTCTCGGATCGATCGCGGGCCAGAATTCCAGGTTGGCAATTACGCCGTTGTGACCGGAGTGACACCAGGTTGCAGGCACCTGCGCCGTTGACATCGTCGAGCTGGGATAAGCGGCGTGATTGCGTTTGAAAATGACACCCGGAACGCACCAGGGCGGAAAGGGCGGGGGCATTTCCGGTTGTGATCAGATCAGGCCGCATCCCGTCCACACCACCACCACGACGTGGGCGGCTTTCCCCGTTGTCGTTCGCTCCGCAAGCAGCTATCGCGGAAGCGACAAGGAGCGTGGTGGAAATAAGTAAACCAGGTTGGCATTCGCGTGAAAATTGACATGGGTGCTGGCCAAATTCCGAGGCCGCAATCGTGACGATCAGGTGTCGATGACCAGAGCGAACCTTGCTCATGTGTTAGGCTGCCAGCCCGATGAATGATCTGACGAGCGACGTGGTGCGATTCCGCTTTTCCGTGGTGCACCGCCTGAAGTTAAGTCGCGAATTTGAACGGGTGCGCAAAGAGGGACGCGTGGTGCGTGGTGGAATGCTCATGCTCAGCGTGTTGCCGGTGGACGGTGAAAGCGGTTCCGTGTCGGGTTAATCACGTCCCGCCAAGTGGGCGGGGCAGTGGCGCGGAATCGCGTCCGCCGGCGGCTGCGCGAGATCGTGCGCCGGAATCAACACGCGCTGAAGGGCGGGATTTGGTTCGTCGTGATCGCGCGTCGATCAGCGGTACGGACCGATTCCGCGGCGTTGGAAGCGGAGTGGCTGCGTTTGGCGCGGCGGGCAGGGATTTATGTAGACGCTTCTCTCTGTAGGGCGGGGAAGACGTTGCGAATGTGCAACGGCGTCTGATCCCACGCCGTTCAGAGGGCGGCGTCTGCAGGTTCGATTACGAGCATGAGCAGGAGGGATATCAAGATTTGCGTCCAATAGGGCGCGCTTCTATCCTACGCCCCTGACGATGGTTTTGCTCGTTCGTTTCCTCATTCGCGCCTACCAATGGACGCTCTCGCCGCTGCTTTCGTGGCTCGGTGGACCGTCGAGCTGGTTGCAGGTTTCATCCAACCTGCTCGGCCTATTTTCTCGAGGCGGTGGAGCGCCATGGGGGTGCGCGGAAGCTGGCTCGGGCTGAAACGACTGGCACGCTGCCAGCCGTGGGGCGGGCAGGGGGAAGATCCTGTGCCGGAGGCGAAAACGTTCAACGTTCAAAATTCAACGTTAAGCGTTCAATGAATCGGCAATTCGCGGGCTGTGAATAATCCGGCACTCTATGGACCGACAAGCTTGGATTGCCGTAACGCTTTGCATCATTGGCCTGATCGGCTGGCAGGTTTACATGGCGAAGCATCCGGCGCCTGTGCCGGCGAAGATTTCCGCTTCGCCGAGCCCGGCGACAGAGCTACGGCGAGACTCTGTCGAGCCGGGAGCCACAGGTTGCTACTCCGTTACCGAGCCCGAGCGCCTGCGCTCGACGGAGTCTCGCCCTACCAGCGCGACTGCTCCGCCTAACGAGGCGACCCCGACTCCGGCGCCGTTCGTCGAAAAAACGACGACGCTGCGGAATGCCGATCTCGAATTGCTGCTGACGAATCGCGGCGGCGGCATTGCCGAGGCGATTCTGCCAAAGCACAAAGGGAGAACGGAGCGCCGGTGAAGTTGAACGCACGCCAGCGCCTGCCGATCGGCGCGATTATCGAGAAGCCTGCGACGCCGGTGCTCGAGGAGTTTTCGATCGTGCCGGGCCAGGACATTGTGCAGTTTGAGCGCGCGCTGCCGAACAATGTGACGCCTGCGCAAGAAGTTCAGCCTGCCCGCGCCGCCTAACGAGAAGGATAATTATGTCGCCCAGATGGAGTTTGATTTCCAAAACAGCGGCACGGCTGTCCATTCCAATCCCGGCTACTTTGTCGCGCTCGGCTCGGCGGCGCCAATTCATCGGAACGATCTGCCGAACTACACGCGCCTGACCTGGTGTATCAACGGCAAGACCAAGTCGACCGACGTCAGCTGGTTCGCAGAACAAAATTATCCCTTCGTCGGGGTCAGAAGCGCGCCGCCCAGGAGTTTTTCGATGAGAAGGTCGCCGGCGCAGAATGGGTGGGGGTGAGTAACCAGTTTTCGCCGCGCTCATAACGCCGCTCGGCGCGAAGGCGACGGATGTTTGGGCCCAGCGTTTCGAGGCGCGGAAGAAAAAATGACGGTCAACCGGAATACGGCATCGAGGGCGCGATGGGAATGCCGGGTTTCAAAGTCCAGCCGGGCCAGACCGCGACCGTGCAATTCCAGCTCTACGTCGGTCCGAAACTCTACCACCGCCTCGCGCAGCTGACGCACGACGAGGCCGAGATCATGGACTTTGGGCTCTGGAAGCTGGTAGAGCGAGGCGCTGCTCAACATGATGAACCTAATCCATCGGTTCGTCGGCAATTACGCGGTCGCGATCCTGATCCTGACCGCGATCATCAAACTGATCCTCTGGCCGCTCCAGACAAAGGCGAACAAGTCGATGCGCCGGATGGCCGCGCTCTCGCCCAAGATGCAGGAGCTGCGCGAAAAGTTTAAGGACGACCCGACGAAGATGAATGCCGAGGTCATGAAGCTCTACAAGGATTACGGCATCAATCCGGTCAGCGGCTGTCTTCCGATGATGATCCAGATCCCGATCTTTTTCGGCCTTTTCACCATGCTTCGTCAGGCGGTCGAGCTGCGCAATGCGAGCTTCCTTTGGGTGCGCGATCTTTCCCAGCCGGACACCATCGCGCACATCCCGGGTCTCGGTTGGCCGATTAACATTCTGCCTTTGATCATGGCTGGCACCAGTTTCTGGATGACGCACGTCACCCCGAAGAGCGGCGACGCCACCCAGCAGCGCGTGATGATGTTCATGCCGCTGATCTTCGTTGTCTTCTGCTACAATTTTGCAGCCGCGCTCGCTTTGTATTATACAACTCCAGAACCTCTTTACGATTTTGCAGTTGTATCAGAACCGGAGACAGCCGCCTGCCGAAACTGGAAAAGGTGAATCAGCCGGCAAAACGCAAAGGAAAGGCCCGCTGATGAGCACCGACGCTGAACCGAAAGCCAATGCGAAGGAGCTGCTCGACACGATGCTCGGCTACCTCGGTTTTGTGGTGGAGATCGAGGAGACGCGGGGCGAAAGCGGCAATCCGACGCTGCAGATTTACACCGAGGAAGCCGATCGGTTGATTGGCCGCGATGGAGATACGCTCGATGCGGTGCAATTCCTCCTTAACCGGTTGCTCCAGGCTAAGGATCCCGATGCGCCGAAGTGGATTGTGGACTGCGAGATGTATCGCTCGATGCGCCAGGACAAGATCGTGCATCACGTGAGGCAGCTTGCCGAGCGTGTCCGCATCTCTGGCCGGCCGCTGCAGCTCGAGCCGATGAACTCCTACGAGCGCCGCATTGTCCACGAAGCGTTCAAGGATGACCCGGAAGTGGCGACATGGAGCCCCTCGGATTCGGCGAGGATCAAGCAGATCACGCTGCTTCGACGTCCCGCGAAGAAAGAATCGGCACCGAGCGAAAAGGCTTGAGCGCGAATCAAAATTCGCCGGTTCCGCTCTTTGTCATCCTTGTATCGGGTCCACGGCTTGCCTGGGAGGCGGTCTGGAGGAAGCCAAGGTCTTGGGGCAACGTGGGTGTGTCACCGCGCTAATCTGCGACGCTGTTTTGCCACGAGCGTTTTGAGCAGGCGCTCCATCGTCTTGAAGGCGTCGTTGATCACTTTGCTCAATGGCTCGTGCATTTCGTGTGCGGCCGGCTTTTCATCTGCCACTAGCTCGTGGCCGGGCGGGACGGTAACGTCGATCCTCACCCGGAAGGGATTGCCTGAACGTTGCGCATGATTTGGATGTTCGACGACGACGTCGCACCGGCTGATGTGATCGCAGAAGCGATCAAGCCGCGCGGCCTTGCCGCGAATCAGTTCATCGAGCTGGTCCGACTTCTCGACGCCCCGATATGAAATTCCTACCGCTAGCTGCATCCACCATTATAGCGCAAAGATTAGAGCGGATGAAGCGAACGGAAGTGCTCAGGTAACTTCGACGGCTCAATCTTCACCAGATCGGATTTCACGTGCTCGACGACCCGAAGGCGCTGATCGGTGCCGGCAGCAATTCCGTCACGCTGGAGTGGATCGAGGCCGGCGCCGCGAACGACCAGCCGTCGGCGCCTTCGCGTTTCACCACTTCGGCGATGTGCTCGGCGAGTTGCTTGCAGATGCGCCGGTCGTTTTCGGTTTCGAGCGCGGTTCGCTCCGCGATCGCGTTGGCATGCCGGCCGTTGCCGTCGCTCACCGGGAAGCGGCCCGCCTGGTCGGTGAGCTTTTCGTCGTAGCGGCCATGGGCGTCGGTAATGTCAAACGCCTGCACCAATTGCAGACTCGCTCCACGCGTGGGTGTTTCCTTCACCCGGTATGCTTTTAATCCCCTCGATCGACCACAATGATGAGTGTTGTCGGTGTCATACTTTCACTCTACAACTTCGCGCCGCCGGGCGCATCTGCGTTTACCCTTCGACCGGCGTCGCTCGCGGCTGCTCGGTGTCGGAGGGCGACGGTTTCGCCGCGGATTGCTCCGGCCGGTTCTCGCCATCACATGTGGTGCCTCAAACTGCCGCTTCTTCCACGATTCGTGGCGGGCCTGCGCGGTCGAGCCGGTGATGAGCTTGAGCAGCTATGGTGGCGCGCTCTGGAATTTCCACTTCATCGCCCGGAAACAAAGTTTTGCGGCTCCCGGCAAAAACCAGTCGACTGACGCGGTATCGAGCAGGAGCTGCCACTCGACCGTTTGCTGGCCCGGCAAAACAAATTGCAGCGGCTCGTGATGCGCATTGATCAGAAGCAGAAAGCTATTGTCGCGAATCGGTTCGCCTTCGAAGGTTTGGCACATCGATCGTGTCGCCGCTCAGGAGCATGCCGAGGCAACGGACAAACGGTGAGTTCCATTCGTCGTCCGTCATCTCGTTGCCGCCGGGGTTGAACCACATCACGTCGCGAATCTCGGAGCCGCGAATCCGGCGGCCCTGGAAGAATTTCGGTCGTCGGAAAACCGGATGTTCTGCGCCGGAAGCGGATCAGCTTCCTCGTGAAATCAAGAAGCGCTTTCTGTTCGTCGTCGAGGTTCCAATGCGAGCCAACTGATCTCGTTATCCTGGCAATAAGCGTTGTTGTTCCCCTGTTGGGTGCGGGCCCATTCGTCGCCGGCGGTCAGCATCGGGACGCCTTGGGAAAGAAAGAGCGTGGTGAGGAAATTTCGGCGTTGCTGGCGACGCAGTTGCGTTGATTTCGGGATCGTCGGTCGGGCCTTCCGCACCGTGATTCCACGAGTGATTGTTGTTGTCGCCGTCGCGATTGTCTTCGCCGTTGGCTTCGTTGTGTTTGTCGTTGTAGCTGACGAGATCGTTGCAGGGTGAAGCCGTCGTGCGCGGTGATGAAGTTGATGCTGGCATACGGGCGTCGCCCGCTGTGCTGGTAAAGGTCGGGGCTGCCCGCCAGGCGATAAGCCAGCTCGCCGATCTTGCCTTCATCGCCCTTCCAGAAACTGCGGACCGCGTCGCGATACTTGCCGTTCCATTCCGCCCAGAGGACCGGGAAATTGCCGACCTGATAGCCGCCTTCGCCGACGTCCCACGGCTCGGCGATCAGCTTTACCTGCGAGATGACCGGATCCTGGTGAATGATTTCGAAGAAAGCGTGCAGCTTGTTCACTCCGCTCGCTCGCGCGCGAGGGTCGAGGCGAGATCGAAGCGGAAGCCATCGACATGCATGTCGTTCACCCAGTAGCGCAGGCTGTCCATCACGAGTTGGAGCGTGCGCGGATGCAGCAGATTGAAGCGTGTTGCCCGTGCCGGTGAAATCCAGGTAAAAACGCGGATCCTCCGGCCTGAGAGCCGGTAATAGGCCGGGTTGTCGACGCCGCGGAAGCTGAGCGTCGGACCGAGATGGTTGCCTTCGCGCGGTGTGATTGTAAACCACGTCGAGGATCACCTCGATCCCGGCGGCGTGAAGGTTGCGCACCATGCTTTTGAACTCGGTGACCTGCCCGCCCAGTCGCGCCGCTGCAGGAGTATTTCGCGTCCGGCGCGAAGAAGCCGATCGTGTTGTAGCCCCAGTAGTTCGATTAGGCCGCGATCGACCAGCGCTTTGTCGTTGATGTGGTGATGCACCGGGAGCAGTTCGACCGCGGTGATGCCGAGATCTTTCAAATATCTAATTGACGCTGCGCCACCGACGCCGGCATAGCTGCCCGCGCAATTCCTCCGGTAACTTCTCGATTCAGCTGTGGTAAATCCTTTGACGTGCAACTCGTAGATCACCGAGCTGTGCAACGGCGTCGCGCGGCCGCTTGATCGTCGCCCCAATCGAAGGCGTTATCGATCACCGCCGCCTTCGGCATTCCCCAGGCGTCATCGCGGAAATCGCGCGCCAGGTCTTCGGACGGGTCGCCAACGACGTAGCCAAACATTTCGTCCGCCCAATTTATCTCGCCCGGCGATCGCTTTGGCGTAGGGATCGATGAGCAGCTTCGAGCTGTTGAAAGCGCAACCCGCGTTCCGGATCGTAGGGTCCGAAAACGCGGAAGCCGTAGAGCTGTCCGGGCCGCACATCGGGCAGAAAAATGTGCCAGCACCTGGTCGGTGTGTTCGGTCATCGGGATGCGGATGTTTTCCTGGCGTGCGTCGGGGGAATCGAAAGAGGCAAAGATCGACCGAGGCGGCTGATTCGGAGAAGATCGCGAAATTCACGCCGTTGCCGAGCCAGGTGGCGCCGAGGGGATATGGATAGCCGAGCCAAACTTTTACTGGAGTCATAGAAGGCGAGGGTGTTTATCCCATCCTGGAGCGAGGGAAGCAAGAAACGCTGACAATTCTTCGCTCCGAGCGCGGCACCGACCCTTTCGATTGATTAAAGAGTCGTAGTTGCTCGTTAGGCCGGCGAAATCCCGCGGTCGAAAGCCTGGGCCGTTCGCCCAGCCCGCGCGTCTGCAGCCAACCTCGAAGAGCGCGCGGATCTGCTCGGCAAAAACGCCTGCCCCTCGCATGCGGCTGTTGAAACGCGGATCGTTCAGTCGCCCGCCGCCGCGCAGATGCCTGATCGCGACCGAGCACCTTTTCTTTGCGATCGGGGAAATGCTCGGCCAGCCAGCGCTCGAAAAGCGGCGCGACCGCAAACGGCAGCCTAACGACGGTGTAACCTGCGAATTGCGCGCCCGCGTCGGCGCAAGCTTGAGGATCGCGGGCACTTCGTGATCCGTGAGGCTGGGTATGATCGGCGCAACCATAACGCCGACTGGCACGCCGTGCTTTGCGCAGACGTGTCGATGGCCTCCAGTCGCGCGCGCGGAGCGGAGGTGCGCGGTTCGAGAACGCGCTGGAGCTTTGGATCGATCGAAGTGACGGAAATATTGACCGCCGCGGCGTCATGCGCCGCCAGCTCAACTAACAAATCGAGCGTCCCTGGTGACGAGCTGATTTTTGGTGATGATCCCGACGGGATTGCGGAAGCGCGCCAGCACCTCGAGGCAACGTCGTGTCACCTTCAACCGCCGTTCGACCGGCTGATAGGGATCGGTCACGCCGCTCATCACGAGCGTCTGTGGCTTCCAGCGGGGCGAGGAAAGTTCCGCCGGCGAGAAGCTCCGGCGCGTCCTCCTTCACCATGATGCGGCTCTCGAAATCGAGTCCGGCGGAGAAGCCGAGATATTCATGCGTCGGCCGCGCATAGCAATAGATGCAACCATGCTCGCAGCCGCGATAGGGATTGACGCTCGACTCGAAACCAACATCGGGGCTGTCGTTATGCGCGATGATGGTGCGGGTGAAATCACGGTAAAATCTTGTCGTTAGGGCGGGAACTTCATCGTCCGGTCGTGTCGTCGGGATCGGGATCGACGGCTCAGCGCCTCGAAACGGTTCGCCGGGTTGGTGGACGCGCCCCGGCCGCGCATCGGCTGCGGACGCGGCCGTTCCATGATCGGCTCGATCGTTTCGTCGCCAACAACTGGTGGATCGTTCTCGTTTATCTCCGAACCTCGCGATTCCGATCGATTCTTACTCCTCGCGCATCATATACGTTCAGATGAACAACCTTCGGTTGTCCAGGGTAAAGCTTCTGAGCGTCCTTCCGGGGAAACGTGAGATCCATTCTCGGTTCCGAGCTGGCCGAATTGCAATGGACGTCTCAGTGCGGAGGCGCTTTGCTCCGCGCGCGCCACGCGGGTTAGTTTACCGAGGCCACCGATCCCTCGGTGTTCTTCGGTGCGAGATCAGCCACGATTTTTTCGAAACGCGGGTCGCCGCGCAGCGCATCCCAGTAAGGGTGCAGTTTCAAATTGCCGTAGCTCAAAGTGCTTGGGATTTGCAAGGTCGCGCCGATCTGCTGAATGGCGAGATCTTTCTCGCCAACCAAGGCATAAATAACGCCGAGATGTTTCACCAGCTCCGCGCCGTCAATCGAGTCCTTCGTAATCGGCAGCAGCTCGACCGCGCGGCGGCCTTCGCGGATCGCTTCATCCTTGCGGCCGAGAGCGGCGTCGATAAGGCCGAGCACGCACAGCGCCGGCGCGTAATCGGGTTGCTCGCTCACCGTGCGTTCGAGTTCCGCGCGCGCGGCGAGGAACGCAGCTTGTGCCGTGGCCGCATCGCCTTTGGCGCGGGCGGCCAGACCTTCGCACCAGGAGCGCGGAAAATTCAGGTCTGCGGCCGTCCCGCTGGCTGGGATCGCAGCCAAAGCTTCGGTGACGGCCGCTGAATCGCGTTCGCACAGCGCGAGGTCGAACCATTGAGCGGCCAGGTCTGGCGCCGCGGCCGGATTTTCCGCTCAGAATTGTTCGAATGTTTTCGCGAAGAGGCCGCGGGTTGGCTCGCCACTCAAGATCGACCGATGCGCGGGTGACCTGGGTGTCCAGGTCACGCGGGAGCCAAGGCAAGCGCGCGATCCAGGGCTGCAGCCATGGCCCGAAACTGCCGGAACTGTTGATAGCTGAGCGCGATCTGCTGGAGCATGAAAAAGTTGCGCGGATCCAGTGCGAGAGCTCTTTGCAGGCTCCGCGCGGATTCATTCCAGAGGCCCTGGCGTCGGTCGATATAGCCGGTCAACTCGAAGATCTCCGAGTTATTCGGCAAGGCGCGTTGGGCGATGGGCGAGTTCCGCGCGCGCCTTTTCGTAGTCGAGATAACAGCGATAAAGGAAATCAGCCCGAGCGAGATGAGTCTCTCCCGCCTCGGGACGCAGGCGAATGAGAGCTTTGAGCGCGCCATCCGCCAGAGCCAGACGGGCAGGCGTGTGATCGAAACCGAAGAAATAGATGTAGTTGTGGGCGGAGGCTAACTGACAGTAAGCGAGGAAGAAATCGGGATCCCGCGCGATGGCTTGATCGAGCCAACTGAACGGCCTCGCGTAGTTTTTCGTTGATTTGGGTATTGAGAGAAATCGTCGCGATGAGTGCCTTGGCACGGACGTAAAGGCCATAGGCGACGAGATCTCTTGGTCGGGCGTTCGTCAATGGCGGCTTTCTCTTCGGCGAAACGGTGGCTTTGAGCTGAGACGTAATTCGCTGCACGATGTCGCGCTGGATCTGCGAAGACGCCGGCCAGATCGCCCTCGTAGTTTTTTTCCATGCGCGAGCCCCAGTCCGAGCATCGATCAGCTGTGCAGTGATGCTCACTTTTTCACCGGTTTGGCGGACGCTCCCTTCCAGGGCGTAGGCAACGCCCAGGGTCTGGGCTATCCTCGCGCATGTTGCGTTGCGTTCCGGCCGGGTAGGTGTTCACGGAAGTGCGGTTGATGACTTTGAGGTCCGCCACTTTGGCAAGGGCGGTGCGAATGTCATCCTGGACGCCATCGGCCAGAAAACGCGTTCGGGTTGATCTTCGCCTAGATTCTCAAACGGGAGGACTGCGATACCTTTTTCCGGGATCAACGGCCATGGCGGCGGCCTCTGGCGATTCTAACTCGCTGATTAGCTCCGGTGCGAGCTGGCGCGACAAACTCCAAATCCCGAAACCCATTGCCAATGCCACCGCTGCCATCAGAACGGTAGTCACAGACGCGCTTTACCCTTGCGATTGGAATCCAGAGAACTCGACCGTGCTTTGAGATTGGTTCCGGCATTTCCGGTTCCGAGTGTTGCGGACTTTTCCCCATTTCGTCTGTGCAGGAGTTCATTACAAGGTCCTCAACGTCGGGCTGACCTCTTTCTCCAGAGTTCGTGTGAGTGAGACTGCCGGTGCCGGTATGCGCGGGCCTCGATCGCACACTTGGGAGCAGAATGTGTTCCAGCGTCGCTCCCACTTCATCGGATGGCGGGGAAGTAGCACGATTGTTGCTTTGCATTCGAAGCTGGGGCGTGATGGGATTTGCGCGCGGGAGGGCCGGAAGGCGAATCCTGCCGCTGTCCGCCACGCTCTGGCCAAAATGCAGTATCGATCACTTCATATTCCTCAAGTCGTAAACTGACCGTCCCATGCAAAAGCTGCGCGATCGTCCTATTCGAGAAAAATCACCTGCGTGATCATGCTAATCTCCGGGCGTGGTGCTTGCTCCTCGCGTTTGCGGCGCTGTTCTGCTTCCAGGCCTACACCCTCAAACGGCACTCCGCTCACGAGCTCGCAGTCGTGGGTGAAATCACGGCCCACAATTGCGTCCCCAGCGGTCATGTTTCAGGATGAGGTGCCGCCGGCCAAATCCTGGCTGGACTGAAGACAATGCCGCAAATCGTCAGTGCGCGCCTTGAGCTCATGGACCAGCAGCGACTCGCCTCTTTTGGAGCCGCGCGGGATGAGCTCGAGATTAAAGCCGCACGGCTGAATTCGGGCTTCCGGATCGATGGCAATCGAATTCTCCTTGCCCAGCCAGTTATGCTCAGATGGCAAACGAGGGAGGAACGCTCTACCTCCTGGCTGATTTGCAGGCGATGACGTCGCAGTTGCTAAGCACTCTACGGCGGCATTTTTGCTCTGGTCCTCGCCGCTTCCCTCTTCTCGCCTTCCTCCTTTCGAGTCAATTTCTGCGTTTCATTACCAATCCGATCCTCCGGCTCGCTGGCACCGCACGCACCATCGCCGACCACAAGGACTATTCCGTTCGCGCAGACAAGGTATGCGGGGACGAGAGTCGGAGTCTTGACCGACGCCTTCAATCAAATGCTGACGCAGATCCAATCGCAAGACAACGCATTGCAAGGCGCCCAACAGGAATTGCGGGAACAAGTGAATGCGCTCCAACGCGAGATCGGCGAGCGGCAGCGCGCAGAAGCGGCGCACGACCGTCTCACCGCGATCCTCGAGGCGACGCCGGACATCGTAATCAGCGCGGATCCAAACGGTAGCGCATTCTATCTGAATCATGCGGGACGCCAAATCCTGGGTCTGGGACAAGAGAAAGACATCACCGGACTGAAAACTCTCGATTTTCACCGGATTGGGCGCGCGAGATCGTCTCGCGCGAGGGATTGCCGGCCGCCGTGAAAAACGGATCGTGGGCCGGAGAAACAGCCATCATCACCGAGCACCGGGCCGCGGTGCGTTTACGTTTCGCAGGTGCTAATCGCGCACAAAAATTCGGAGGGCGAGCCGGAATATTTTTCATCTGTGATGCGCGACATGTCGGAGCGGCGGCAGGCCGAGGAAGCGTTGCGCTATTCGCAGCAAAAGTTGCTCGAAACCTCGCGCCTCGCCGGCATGGCCGAGGTCGCCACAGGTGTCCTGCACAACGTCGGCAACGTCCTCAACAGCGTGAACGTCTCCGCCGGAGTCGTGGTCGAAAAACTGCGCCGCTCGAAAGTGTCAAAGCTGGGCAAGGCTGCGGCGTTGCTCACCGCAACGAAACGGCGACCTCGGCGACTATCCTGACGCACGATCCGAGCGGGCAAAAGCTCCCGCGGTTACCTGACCAACCTCAGCCGAGTACCTCATCGAAGAGAATACGCAGCTCTTAGCTGAAGTCGATCCGCTCGCGCGCAATATCGAACACATCAAAGAGGTCGTGGCCGTGCAGCAGAGCTACGCCAAGGTCAGCGGCGTTTTCGAAAACCTCAGGCAGACCAGCTCGTGGAGGACTCTATCGCGATGAACATCGGTGCCTTCGAGCGGCACGGCGTGATCCTTGAGCGGAAGTTTTCCCCTCACCGGCGGTGCGAGTGGACCGGCACCGCGTGCTGCAAATTCTGATCAATCTCCTCCGCAACGCCAAATGCGCGCTCGACGACGTCGCAGCGCATCGACAAGCGGATCACGGTCTCGATCGCGCCTGGCGAGCGAAGAGCGTGCACGTGGTCGTGAAGGATAACGGGATCGGCATTTCGCAGGAAAATCTCGCGCGTCGTTTTCTCCGCATGGCTTCACCACCCGCGAGAACGGCCACTGGCTTTGGCCTGCACAGCGGAGCGCTCGCGGCCCAGGAGATGGGCGGCTCACTCCAGCGCCCAGAGCCTCGGCGTCCGCCGTGGCGCCACCTTCACTCTCGAACTCCCACGTCGCATCCAATTCATGAAAACCTCGCCTGCCACGACTCTCCGACGCACCAACAATCGCATCCTGGTCGATCGACGATAACCCGGCGATTCGTCAAGACTTTCGCTAGAGTCACTGAGTCCGGTCGATCTGCTCCCTGCAGGGGGAACTCGACGAGAGAAGAAGCGGCTCTTTCGGCGAAACTCACGGCGCTGCGCGCGAGTCTGACCTTTCAAGTCGACTCCGCGTTTCAGGGACAGGAAGGTCTCGAGAAGGTGCGCGCCGCCGTCGCCGCCGGCGCAGCTCGTATGCCGTCGCATTTGTCGGATGTGCGGATGCCGCCGGGCTGGGACGGTGTCGAGGCCATCACGCGCATCTGGGCGGAGTTTCGCGATCTTCAGATCGTCATTTGCACTGCCTACTCGGATTACTCGTGGGATGAGATTTCCGAGGCCATCGGCAACACGGACCAGGTGCTCGTTCTCAAAAGACCGTTCGACAACATCGAGGTGTCTCCAGATGGCCGCATGCCCTCTCGAAAAAGTGGGAGCTCACGCAGATCGCCGTCCGGCAGATGGAGGAACTGGACGCGCTCGTGAACCAGCGCACCATCGAGCTGCGCGAGGCCAACGCCCGCCTCACCGACGAAGTCGCCGAACGGCGCCGCCGCCGAGGACGCCCCTGCGCGCAGTTCGAGGAGCGATTCTCCAAAGCTTTTCACGGCAGTCCTGTGCCCATGGTTATCCAACGACCCGACGGCTCGGACTGCCTCGACGCGAATGCCAGCTTTCTGGATCTCGTTGGCGCGACACGCGAGGCCGTGCTCGCAGGTAGCGCGCAGTGGTGGAGCGATCCCACGACTGCCAGCGCGTGCTCCACGATGCACTCGCTGGGCGGCGCTCGTCCGCGGGCTCGCGGCGCAGCATCCGGCAGAGCCGCCGGCGACGTGCGTGAGGTGCTCGTCTCGGCGGAGAATCTGGCACTCGCCAGCGTTTCCTACCACCTCCTTATCGTCCAGGACATCACCGATCGCGTGCGTCTTAGAAAATGAACTTCGCCAGGCACAAAAGATGAAGCCGTGTAGGCCGCCTCGCCGCCGGCGTCGCTCACGACTTCAACAACATGCTCACCGTTATCCTGGATACGCGTCGATGATGCAGAACGGGGAGTCGAAACTCGACGAGAAACTCGCCTCGCATCTTCGGCAGGTCGAGCAGGCGGCCGTGAGCGCCACGGCCCTCACCCACCAGCTTCTGCCTACAGCCGCAAACAAATGATCCAACCGCCGGCCCCTGCAGCTGAATGACATCGTCAAACAAACGGTCAGCATGCTTCGCCGTTTGATCGGCGCGAACATATCGCCATCGACACGCGACTTCGCGCCCGAGCTTCCGCTCATCTTCGCCGATGCTAGCAGCGTCGATCAGATCATCATGAATCCTGGCGCTTAACTCCCGCGACGCCATGCCCGATGGCGGCCGGCTCACCTCTCTTCCGCGGCCGCTCGAGATCGACGAGGCTTATCCGCGCGCGCAACCAGGAGGCCCAACTCGGCCGCCACGTCTGCCTGACGGTGGAGGACACCGGACACGGGATGGACGCGGCCACCGTGAGCCGCATCTTTGAGCCGTTCTTCACCGACCAAGGAGCCAGGCAAAGGCACTGGCATGGGCATGGCCACCGTCTAAGGCGTACTCAAGCAACACAACGGCTGGATCGAAGTGGAGAGCGCGCCCGGCCATGGTGCCGTACATTCGCGCCTATCTACCCGTCAGCGATGGTGTCATCGAGGATCCACCCGCGGAACTCTCGGCGAACCAGCGGCCACCACGGCACCGTCCCGCACCGCCGGGGAAATCCCACCATCCTCTGGTAGAGGACAGAAGAGATGCTCCGCGAATTCGTGGGCACCGCCCTTAGCTCGCTTGGTTACCACGTTCTTTCTGCGGCCAACGGACGCTGAGGCGCTGGAAATCTGGGCCACGCGCCGCCATGAAATCGACCTGCTACTCACCGACGTGGTCATGCCCGAGTCGATCTCCGGTCGCGAGCTCGCGCACACCGTCATGATTGACAAGCCCGATTTGAAAATCATTTTTACCAGCGGCTACAGCGCGGAGCTGATCGGGCCGGAGTTCGAGCGGGGCAAAGGGCACGGCTTCCTCGTGAAACCGTATCTGACCGACCACCTCGTCAAATTCGTGAACGCCGAGCTCGCCGGCACCCGATAACCGAGTCTCGACTTTCGAAGGTGCTGGCGGCAAGGCTCTGTGGCTTTGCAGGATCCAGGAGAATTTGCTGCGCCGTCACCCGATGCGCTAGTGTTGTCGCCGGCTCGCCGACAAAGACAGAGTCAGAGGAGAGGGTGGTCGAGCGGTTGATGGCTCCGGTCTTGAAAACCGGCAGGGCGCAAGCCCTCGTGGGTTCGAATCCCCCCTCCGCCAACCAGGCGGCCAACGCGACCTCTCAAGGCCCAACGCTCCTCACTGTGAGTCCTTGGCATCACGGCCAATGAACTTCTTCGGAGAGCTCACTCTCCAGACCACTGATGTCGTAGGCAGTGACCGCCGCCAATGCAGAGTCTTGCCACCCTTCACCCCGATCGTCGCCGTCGGATCGGTGACCGTTACCAGGCGTGTGTGCCGCCAGAAGTGCGGCCGTAATAGACGTTTGTAACCCGCGATATCCGGTTCAGGATTGCGACGCCATATTATTAGTGTCACGGGGTGATTAGCGCATTCTGGCGTGTCGTCGTCTTCGTCCTCAATGACTACGTCATCAGCTTTCGCCGTCGTTGGTGCAAAGGCGACAAGCAACATTGGGATTAGTCGATGAGGTATTTCTTCGTTTAAGGTTTGAACTGCGTGGTAAAATGCGCGGCATTGTGCCGCATGCCCTGGAGATCGCGCGAGATCGCGCGGAGGTATATAATCGAGCTTCGAGAGTGGCGTCAAACGTCGCGGGCAGATGTCATGAAATCAGAAATGGTCGTGTCATTGACTGGTAAAGGTGATCCGGCCGTATGCAGATTCGGCCCGTGAAAACACCTTTGGCCCGTGCACCAACAGACGCAGGGAAACTTGAGCCCTATGACGGCTAGCTTTCGCGGGCGACTTGCGATCGGAGGCAGGCCCGAGCGCAAAGCCACGCGCACAGAATCCCGATGATCGCAGCGCAAATCACATCCGACAAATAATGCGCCGCGACATACATGCGCGAGGCGGCGATGAGCAGCGGGATCGGCAGGAAGCACGAGTGCGAGACGGCGGTTGGCAAAGAAGAGGACGCCGAAGAAAGCAGTCGTCGCAGCGGTGTGTCCGCTGGGGAATGAGTTGTATTTCGGACTGAGCCGCGGGCCGTTCCAGCCCGAGTTCCTGCTTGACCGACGGGCGGGCGCGCCCGGTCGTGATCTTCAGCCCGCGTGCGGCAATGCCAGCGAGAGCGCAGGCGAGGATCATCGTTAGGCCAATGCGCACCCAGCGTTTGCTCCCGCGCCACGCAGGCGATTGCCGACGAGGAGCAAGCCGGCCGACGACGTGCTCCGGCCAGTCGCCGTAGCGGCTGACGTTGCGCATGAACTGTTTCGGCGGTGCGGTTGGAATGCTCGATCACCCAGGCGCCGGACTGCGTCGTCGAAATGAAACGCCGCCGCGATGGCGACGATCGCGAGCACGATGACGAACAGCCATTTCCAGACCGGCGCGATTTTATGCATCGAAATTTGCCGGTTGAGTTTCGGCCCTCGCCATCTTTGAATCGCTCTCTTGCAACCTGCAACTCGCAATTTCGCGGCTCTCTTCTTTGGGTGTCTGCTTTTTCATCTCGCCGGCACCTGGGCGCTGCCGCTGGTCGATCGCGACGAGCCGCGCTTCGCCGAGGCCTCGCGGGAGATGATCGAGCGCGGTGATTATGTCGTGCCGTATTTCAACAATCGCTACCGTTTCGACAAACCGCCGCTCACTTACTGGTTCCAGGTCGCGAGCTTCCGCGCTCTTCGGGGAAAATCCATTTGCCGCCCGGTTTCCACTCCGCCGTCGCCGCGGCGCTGACGGCGGTCGCCATTTTGCCTGGGGACGACGGCTCGATCTCAATCGCGCGCGGGTTCTGGGCGGCGATCATCTTCACGCTTTGCCTTGCAGACTTTCGTCCATGCCAAAGCTGCGGTCGCCGACATGTGGCTGGTGCTTTTCATGACGCTGGCGCATTGGGCCGGCTACGAGCTGCTGCGCGATCGGTTCGGCGGGACCTGGCGGAGCGCGTCGTTTTCCGTCCGCGCAATCTGCGCGGTTGGTGGTGGATGTTTTATCTTTCGCTGGCCTTCGCTTTTCTGGCCAAAGGACCGATCGGCTGGATGCCGTTGGGCACAGTGATCGTGATGCAATTCCTGCGGCCGGGTCCGCTATTTCGCGCGTCGTTTTCTTTTCGTTAGGGAATCTTTCCTCATGCTCGCGCTCGTCGCGCTTTGGGGCGTGCCTGCGCTTCTGCGGACCCACGGCGAATTTCTGGAGGTCGGCCTTGGCCGCCACGTCGTCGGGGCGTTCGTTCGGCACGATGCAAGGGGCACGGCGGAAGTTCGATCCTCGCGCGCGCTTCTCTTCCTGCCGTTCTATTTCCTTACCGTGTTCATCACCTTCGCGCCATGGTCGGTAAAAATTCCGTGGCTCACGCGCCGCCTCTGGCAGGAATCGCGACGCCTTCGATCTTTATCTGATCGCGGGCGTCGCGGTGATCGTCGTCATCTTCACGATCGTGAAAACGAAGTTGCCGCACTACATCCTGCCGGCCTTTCCGCTCCTCGCGCTCTTGCTGGCGAGGCATTGGCTCGAATCCGGCGTGGGCGAATCGGACGCTTCCGTCGCTGGTCGCTCGCCACGGCCGCAGTCATGCTCGCGGTCGCCCTGATCGGATTCCCGTTGATTACGCCTCTCTTTCCCTCGGCGGCGCTTTTCAAGAAAGCGGAACCGTATCTCCAGCCCGAGATGGATTTCGCCGCCTACGATTTCGACGCGCCGAGTCTGGTCTGGAATTTCCGGAGCCGGGTTCACGGCTTTCTTAATTACAGCCGCTTCAGAGGGTCGCGATTACGCCACCTTGCAGCCGGATCAGGATGCCGCAATTCTTGCAGCGCGCTGGTCCACACTTTGTGGTCCTGCCCACGGCGAGTGGCGGATCAGCTTTACCCGAAGCTGCCGAGCGGCTATCGGAAGTTCTCGACCCGCGGTTTCGACATTGCGAACGGACGCTGGGTTGACCTGACGCTGATTTTGAAAAACACATGATCACTTTTTTGCACGGCCGCCTAACGAGCGCGCTTCCCACTCAGGCGATCGTCGATGTCGGCGGCGTGGGCTACGAGGTTTTTCATTCCGCTTTCGAGCTACGACAAACTGCCGGCGCCGGGCGAGTCGGTGCAAATCCTGACCCATCTGCACGTGCGGGAGGACGCGCAGATTCTTTACGGGTTCATGACCGCGGCAGAACGGGATTTGTTTCGATTGCTCGTCAATCACGTGAGCGGGATTGGCCCGAAGCTCGCGCTCGCCGTTCTCAGCGGGATGAGCGTGAGCTATTTCAAAAGCGCCGTGGTGAACTCTGATGTGGCGTCTCTGTCCAAGATCAGTGGGCTCGGCAAGAAGACGGCGGAGCGAATCGTTCTCGAACTGAAAGACAAGCTGGGCGTGGCGGCGGCCTGGGAGGTGGCGAGCGGCGCGCAGGCATCAACACCGGAGCAGGAACAGGCGAACGAAGCCGTCCTGGCCCTGATCGCGCTCGGTTACAAACAGGTCGAGGCGCACAAGGCGGTGCGCGACATTCAGCAAAGCGGCAAGGAAATTGCGACTGCCGAGGATCTCGTTAGGCTGACTTTGCAGCGACTCGCTTCAGGGCGGTAGGAGGCATTGAGAATTGCCCCGCTGCTCAGCGACGATCGAGATCAGGCGCGTTCTTCACTCACAATCCGCCCGTATGACGCGGGGTCGGTGGCTCCTCGGTCACGAAGATCAGAGCGCAGCTGTGCTCATCGAGCCTCAGAGCCTCGCGGTTTTGCCGTGTTTCCGGGACCGGGTGAGCAACTCGATCAGGCCGGCCAAACCCCGCCGCGCCGGTTTCGCCGGCGACGATTACCGCGCACCGGCCAGGCGCGCATCGCTTCGCGCGCTCGCTCGTCGGGAATCGCGATGAAGGCGTCAATCCCCTGCGACACAATCGGCCAGGCGATGATTGAAGGTCGCCCGCAGTTCAGCCCCGCCATGATTGAGTCATGCGGGCCCGGGACGTGACGATCTCGCCCGCCTCCATCGAAGCGAGCATGCAGGCGGCGCGGAGCGGCTCGACGCTAAGGATTCTTGAGTACTCGTTCCGACCAGGCTGGTGATAGTGCCTAACGACCGCGGCGGCGAGCGCCCCGACGCCGCACTGGACCGCAATCAGGTCCGGATTTTTGTCGCTCTGCCGGGCGAGTTCGTCGTCGATCTCGGCCATGATGGTGGAATAGCCTTCCATTACCCAGCGCGGAACTTCTTCGTAGCCTGGCCAGGAAGTGTCCGGAAATGACGAGAGCAGCGCACACTCGCATCCTGCGCGGCACGAGCGACCGCATCGTCATAGGTGCCGTCCACGATCTCGACCCGTGCGCCTTCACTGGCGATGCCATCGATCCGCGCCTGGGCGGTGCCGGCAGGGACATATATCTGCGCTTCCAAATCGAGGAGCGCCGCCATGTGGCGCAACGGCCCGACCGTGGTTGCCGTCGGTCGCGGTAACGAGCACGAGTGGCCGGATCGGCGCCAGGCGCTTCGGCGAGTTCGTCGTATCGTCCGCCACGGTTCGAGGGATTGGCCGAGACGCTTCTCGAGCGCTCGATAAACCGCCCACGACGCGCCGAGAATCTTGAAGGCGAGGCAGTCCGAGCCGACTCGATTCGTCTTTTAGCAGCACTCGTCCGATCCCGAGCAGGCGCGCCAGCGCGGGGAACCTCAATCAGCGGAGTAGGCTGGTATCCAGGCAGGCGCTGATGGAAGGCGAGTGGAGCGCGCCCCACCGATTCAGCCACGAGATTTGGGCGGCGCGCCGTCGTGTTCAGAAAGAACCGCGCGTTTTTCGTTCATCAGGCCTCATCGTAAGGACTGCCGCAAGTGATGTCCGACTAGTCGTCGGAGGACATTAATGCTCGAGGCTATACCCTGCGCGAAGGCAAGCGAGTTGTCCCAGCGATTGACCAAACCTTTCCAGAATTTTTCCCGCCGCCCGGCTACTCGCAGCTCATAGCTTTCGCGGGCGACGCGGAGCGCGGCGAGAAGTTTCGCCGGGTCCTTCTCCGCCTGGCGTAGCGCGCCTCAACGTTTCCGGTCCGACGCCGCCGTCGACTGTCACGCCCAGCGCCATCTGCAGGATTTTAGCCGCGCCGCCCGGTCACGATTAAAGGCGCTGTCGCGCAGGTAGGCTTCGATCTCTGGCACGTTGCCTTCGTTCGCCTGGGCATCATTGTTCTGCATCCACTCGTCAAATCAGTACTTTGATCGAGCGCGTGACCAAGTGAGAAACTTCACCTTGGCGAAGTCGTGTCCGAAAATTCAGGCGGATTTCTCGCCATTTGAAGAACGCGTGATTCGATTTGTTCCCCTGAGGGCCAGTTACCTTCTTATAACCGGCCTGAGCCGGAGAGAGAAGCCCAAAGTTTCCGGGCGAGTCGAGCAGGATCATTTCCGCCCGTGACCGTGTAGCCCTCAATCCTCAGATCCTCGGCCAGTTCCATCTCCATCTGCACCGCCGCCTCGAAAGGCATCGGGTTGAGGTGCGCGTAAAGCTCGGGCAGGAGTCGCACCCCATATTTCTCAACCACCCACGAGGATTTGTAGCCGTGCTTGTGATTCTCGAAACGGTGCTTCCACCGGAAGTCCGGTCATCCCGACGTAAACGCAGGGCTTCGACGGGTCGCGTTTCGGATTCTGGTGCAGGACGGATCGGTGCTTCAAGACTGCCGCGTCCAATAGAATCACGTAGACACTATGGTGAAATTTCTCCTGCTTCGGCACGTTTGAATTATTTTTCGATTTTTTGCCTGTTGGACAGCAGATGTCCGACAGGGTGATGCAATTTGTTTGCATGACAAAAGCTCATCGTTTTAGCAATCGCTTTGCAACCCCCGTCGTCAGTTATCGCGCGACCCGGCGCGTCCCGCGTGGTCTCGCGATGCTGCGGGCGCTTCGTCTTCGCCTTGCCGCGGAGAGCCGGCCCCATCTTTCCCAGGCGGAGTTCCGGTTTAGCAAATAGCCGGCCCGACCCACCGCCCGACGCTCGACGGTCTGACTGGCGGACCGGAGTTGTTCTCTCACGAGGCAGCATTAGCGGGTGAAGCACGCCCTCGGTTTCCGCAGCTCATCGACGTCGGGAGAATTTGGCGATGTTTGAATTTGCCGAAGCCCGCTCCGTCCAGCAGAGTGACCTCCAATAATCAGATGGCAAAACTCACCAAAGTGGATTTCGCAGTCGGCATCGGTGGCGAGAACGGCCAGGGCATCGCCTCCACCGGGGATATTCTCGCCCGCATCTTCGCGCGGCGCGGGCTCCATCTCAACGCCTACAACGCCTACCAATCGATCATCCGCGGCGGGCACACGTTCCTGACCATTCGCGCGAGCGACGCGCCCGTGCGCAACATGGGGGACAAGATCGACGTCTTCATCCCGCTCAATCAGGACACGATGGATCGCCACCTGCGTTTGTTGAAGGCCGGCGCCTGCGCCGATTTACGACAGCGAAAAGTCACGCCCGGTCAGGCGGCCGACGGCGTGCAGCTTTGCCCAATGCCGATGAAGGACCTGACCAAAGGCAACAAGCTGGCGGTCAACACCGCCGCGCTCGGCGCCGCGCTCCAGTTGCTCGGGATCGAATCGGAGCCGCTCGAATCGGTCGTCGCCCGGCAATTCAAGAAGAAGGGCGAAGAGGTCGTGGCCGGGAACATTGCGGTCGCCCGGGCCGGTTACGAATATGCGGCGCAGAATTTCAAAGCGTTCCCATGGAAAGCGCCGGTCGGCGCAAAGCCGTTGGGCGTCATCACCGGCAACCAGGCCACCGCGATGGGCGGGGCGGCCGCGGGAGTAAAATTCTACGCCGCCTATCCGATGAGCCCATCGACCGGGGTGTTGATGTGGATGGCCCAGCACGCGCGCCAACTCGGTATCATGGTCCGTCAGGTTGAGGACGAAATCGGTGTGATGAACATGGTCATCGGCGCGGCCCATGCCGGTTGCCGGGCCATGTGCGCGACCAGCGGCGGCGGCTTTGCCCTGATGACGGAGGCCGTGGGCATGGCGGGCATGATCGAAACGCCCGATTGTCTGCGTCGATGTGCAGCGCGCTGGCCCGGCCACCGGCGTGCCGACCAAGACCGAGCAGGGCGATCTCTGGCAGGCGCTCGGCGCCGGGCAGGGCGATTATCCGCGCCTGATCGTGGCCCCGACGAGCCAGCTCGATTTGTTCCAGACGATTCCGGAGCTGTTCAACCTCTGCGACAAATACCAGTGTCCCGGCCTGGTCCTGGCCGACCTGCTCATCTCCGAAGGAACATCGAGCATTGATCCGGACGAATTGGACTTCAACGTCAGGATCGATCGCGGCGAATTGATTTTGCCTAACGGCAATAGCGACGGCGCAAGCTCCCGGCAGCGGCTACAACGACAAGGCCTACCTGCGTTTCAAGAACACCGAGAGCGGCATCTCCCCCGCGCGGTGCCCGGCGTTCCCGGTCACATCTTCACCGCGGCGACGGACGAACACGACGAAGACGGCACCCTCGTCAGCGACGAATTCACCAACCCGAACATCCGCCGCATGATGGTCGAGAAACGCGGCCGCAAAATGAAGGCGGCGATCACCGACATCGCTCCGCCCAAGCTCTTCGGCCCCGAAAGCGCAGCCGTCACGCTGGTCGGATGGGGTTCAACGGAGGGCGTGATTCGCGAAGCCGTCGAGAAACTCGCCGGCGAGGAGGGGATCGTGGCCAATCATCTCCACATCAAATGGATCATTCCATTCCACGCCGCAGAGATCGGCCGCATCCTCTGCGCAGAGCAAACAGGTGATCGTGATTGAGAATAGCTACAGCGGCCAGTTCGCCCGCTATCTTAGGAGCGAGACCGGCTTCGACGCTCACGGACACATCCGCAAATACGACGGCGAACCCTTCATGCCCCATCACATTGTCGAAGCCGTCAAGGAGCAGCTGGCTGGGAAAACAAAACTTTCAGTCCCCATCCACGAAGTGCTCGCATGATCTCCGCTCTCCGATCTCTGACTAATATATGAGTCGCAACAACCGCAGACCCACCTCTCACCACAACAAAACCCGGCCAATTAACCAAAGAAACCTACCGGGGCCGCATCCACCCCGACTGGTGTCCGGGCTGCGGCGATTTCTCCGTTCTCGCCGCGCTCCAAACCGCGCTGTTCGACCTCGGCCTCAGCCGCATCAAGTCTGTGTCATCAGCGGCATCGGCTGCTCCTCGAACTTGCCGGGCTACGTCAACACCTACGGCATGCACACCCTGCATGGCCGGTCCCTCGCCGTGGCCACCGGCGTCAAGCTCGGCGAACCACGAACTGAAAGTCATCTGCACCGGCGGCGACGGCGACGGCTTACGGCATCGGCGGCAATCACTTTCGTTCACACCATGCGGCGCAACGTCGACCTGACCTACATCGTGATGGACAACCAGATTTACGGCCTGACGACCGGTCAGGTGCTCGCCCACCAGCGTCAAGGGCATGAAAACCAAGAGCACGCCCTACGGCAGCGTGGAGAACCCGATCAACCCGATCCCGATGGCGATTGTCGGCGGCGCGACCTACGTGGCCCGCGCCTTCAGCGGCAAACAGAAACACATGGTCGAAATGTTCAAGGGCGCGATTCAGCACAAAGGCTTCGCCCTCGTGGATGTGTTCAGTCCCTGCGTCACCTACAACAAGGACAACACCTACCAGTGGTTCAACCCGCGCGTGAAGATGCCTGGAGGAACAGGGCCACGACCCGTCCGATTTGCACAAGGCGATCGATCGCGGCTACCAATGGGGCGACGAGATTCCGATCGGCCTCTTCTGGCGCCGCACCGACCTGCCGTCACTGGAAGAGCTGGAGCCCGTGCTGCACACCGGCGAAGGCCCGCTGGCCTTTCGCAGCAAACCGGCATCTCCGCCGGAGCAGGCGAAAGCGCTGGTGAGCGAGTTGCTGTAATTTTAGGGGCGCAGAACAACGAGTGAGCGACGACCGCCGGGAACGGGGGTCGCTCGAAGGGAAAGGGGTTTGGCGCGTTTGGTTAGGCCATGTCGGGTTCATATCCAAACAGCCGCGCTAAAAGAACCCGCGGAGGAACGCCGCCGCTTCATCCGAGATGCCGACGATCTTGTTCGTTGCCTGACGATAGAATTTGAAATTGAGCTCGGTCTCGGGTCGACCGTCGTTCCAGTCGGAAAAAGTTTGAGCTCGCTCCGCCCCAGGCGCCGCTTCGCGAGCGCGGTGCGTCTGATGGTGATGCTCACGCGCGGCGTTTGCCGGGCGATCCCGCGTTTCTTTGCGATCGCTTTGGCCGAGGTGACGACGCCGCTCGCGATGAGACCTGGCCCGCCTTCGTTCTCGCTCGCGAAGACGAAGATCGTATCGCCTTTGGCGATGTGCTTGCCACCATACATCGTCTTCTGCGCGCTGAACGCGAACGTCTCCGCCCACGGATCGCTAACCTCGGCTTTGATCGCGAACATCATACCCCCATCTCGTATCCGCCGCTTGCGCGATGCCGGGTGCCGACTGAACGCACCGTGATGCTATAATTTACTAATTGTTAGACTACCGCCCACGGCTTCACGACATTGACCTGAGAGCCGAGACGACGGGCCACTCCCCATTCTGTCGCACCCACACCTCAAGCACCCACTTCCCGTTATGCCGCCAACGAAAAGCGGCGGGAGAAACGGTTTCTGCCGTAAACCCGTATTTGCTCTTTGCTGCTTTGCTGGGCATGAACGGGGCCCTAGCTCTCGCTCGGCTTTCAACGCGGCCAGCCAAGCGTTCCGCCTCTGTTCATCAGCCTTCCTTCTTGAACCCACTATCGTAGAAAACTCTGTCGGCCGTCAGGCGCGCCCATGTCAACACAAGCGTCTTTCTTTCCATACGGCTTCGAGGCGCGCCCGCATCGCTTCACGAAGTGCAGGAGGAGCCTGGAGCTGGCGCGACAGTACCGGAAGCCCCGCGCGATAGAGGCTCTACCAAAACAGTTGTTCGGTTAAGCATCAAAAGCCCTTTCTTGCCGCGTCACCATCCAAGGAAACAAGATCAGCCGCCAGGTGAATTAGTGGGCGGGGCGTTCATAAACACAGTGGCTACGCGCACGAACGGTCCGCGTCATTGCGTCGCCGGATTAGGCCCTGATCGACCTGACGTGGCAGCAACGCGGCGCACCAGACCTCAACCTCGTAAACCGTCCGGACTGCGGAAACAAATAGGGGCTCGTGCCAGACAAAACCCCCGGTGATCGAGAACTGCCGTGTTAGCTGGCTTTTAATCTTCGCCTCGAGCGCGATTCAATGTCAGCGGCCTCCTTGAGCCGGAACCGAAGTGCGTAACGCCAGCTGACATTTCTGCTCGTTTGGCCGCTTCAAACACAAGCACGCTCCTATGAGCTCGGCGTTCGCGTCTGCACAAACCATCTCCTTCTCGCGGTACCAGCACAAATTCCTCAACACGGCCCAGTAGAATTCCACTGAGCGTTTGGGATCCTGGGTGCACTGCGTGACTGGTGATGTGTCAGCCGTGCGTTCGACCGTTGTTCCACGTGTGGTCGTACACACTCAGCTTTTGAACCCACAACAAGTTGAATTAAACTTTACAACTGTAAATCGCGTGGAATGTCCACCGCGCCCATGGAGCCTGGATCTATTACGGCTATTACGTGCGAACAGGCTGGACGTGCTGGGTCGCGAAAAATATCCCGGAAAGAGCGGAGGAGGATTTCGATCTTTCTCAGCCAGCCCGCCATTATCAAGAGAACTCCGGTGTGCAAAGCAGCGTAGAACACGGCGAGCCTCGTGAGCTTCGCAACCGCCGAAGCTTACGCGGCAGGAGGCGCCGCGGGGACACGCGACGTCCACAACTATGATCTACATACCCATGCTGGACAAACTGCATCGGGTCAAGAGTCCGCTGGATTAATGGTTGCCATTGTTCAGCGGGCAAAAGGCGCAGATGCTTCCCAGGCTGATGGGGAACGTATTGAGGAGCCAGGTCAGCTAATCTTTGCAGGATTCGCCGGTAGTCGAATGCGGCTTCATTCAGTGCCGGACCTCTTGTCGCCCGGCGCACGGGAATCGGGGTGGCTTCCTCCTCCGGATACTTCTTGGTCGTCGGCCAGATGAGGCGCCATGGCTGCGTGCGCAGGGTGCCGGTGAAGTCTTTGCATTGCTCAGGGTCGCCTCGAGATCAGGACCGAGTCGGTCGAGGGCCACCTTTAGTTCCTCGGAGGAAGCCCTAAAATTGGCCAGTGTAACGGTGATGTTGTCGTTCTTCGTTAGCTGATTGCTCAGGTCTTCGAGGTGGGCGAGCGATTTCGCGAGCGAGCTGTCCTGCGCGGTCAGCTCGTTGAGGTGCTCGGTGAAGGTCTTGAACTGTCCGAGGCTAAGGGTGAGGGGAGAGTCGTCGTCGGTCAGCTCGCCCAAATTGGTCGCCGTAGCTTTGCAAGGTCTTCAAGGTCGCGGTCGCTTCGGTCGCGACGGGTCCGACGATGCCGAGCAACTTCGCGATCGCTTCCGAGAAATCGGGCACGCGGGTGCCGGCGAAGACCTGCCCGGCCTCCGCTTTGCCGGAGTGATCGTTGCCGCCGGAGATATCGATGGCCGTCCTCGCCTAACAAACCCCAGGGTCATCAAGCCGGACATTTGCGTTCTTATAAAACCAAAGCGGTGCGATCGACCTCCACGTCGATCCGCACCTCGAAGCGGGGAAGCGAGGCGAGCCCGGTCCCGCCCGAGTCCGGTCACGGTCCCAAGGTTGCGCGGCCGCTTCGAGGGCGCCGGCCGCTTCCTCCCGCGAAACGGGCGAATTAAGCGACTTCACCTGGCCGACCTTGCGTCCGGCGAGCAGGACCGGCGCGCCGAGTTTAATCCCGGCAGCGTTATCAAAGTAAAGCTTGTAGATGACGCAGCGGCCGGAACAATCCCGGCGCGCCCAGCATAATGAGGATAAAGGTGAGGACGGCCACCGTGCCAAGCACGAGCAGACCGGTCAGGATCTCATTTCGTCGCAACTGCATCTTTGCTTCCTTCCAGGATGGGACCTTCGGTGCTGCCGCTCAGGAATTGCTGCACGACCGGGTGATCTGATTTCTTGAGCTGCTCAGGTTCCGCGTCCGCGATGACTGCGCCTTGATAAAGCATGGCCATGCGGGTGGCAATGCGAAAGGCGCTGTCCATTTCATGGGTGACGATAACCGATGTCACCTTCGAGCGCTCGGTCAGGCTGATGATTAATTCGTCGATGACCGAGCTGATGACCGGGTCGAGACCGGCGGAGGGCTCGTCGAACAGGATCAGCTCGGGATCCATTACGAGGGCTCGGGCCAGGCTGACACGCTTGCGCATGCCGCCGCTCAACTCGGAGGGCATTTGGTATTTCGATTCGAGCATCCCGACCAGCTCGAGCTTTTCGTCCACGATTTTGTCGATCTCGGCCGTCGTTTTGCGGGTCAATTCCGTCGAGCGGAAGGGCGATATTGTCGCGCACATTGCGCGAGCTGAGGAGCGCGGAATATTGATAGACCATCCCGATATGGGTGCGCACCTGTTGCAGCTTGCGGCGCTTCAAGCGCGAGATTTCGAACTGCTTGAAGAAAATCTCGCCCGCGGTCGGCTGCAGAATACCGAGGATCAGGCGCAGAATGGTGCTCTTGCCGCTGCCGAGCAATACGTAACTGAACGAAGTACGTG
>ERZ1370068.7168-contig-6100_pt1 | contig 37017 bp, 68 predicted proteins | sample MGYA00561227_ERZ1370068 | MGnify/ENA primary metagenome ERZ1370068 (study PRJEB38410, sample SAMEA6850437) | metagenome | study: Metagenomic assessment of the ecological functions of the soil: analysis of the soil microbiota associated with the...
GTTGCTGTTCGATTTTTGTGTTGCTGTGGCTATGAATCCGTGGATCGCGAAGGCGGTCGTGCTCGCAGCTACAGTGGCGATGATGGCCATTCGTGGGCCGCATGGCCAGCGAAGTCGAAGTGTTAAGGTCGCCAAGAGCCACAAGACCGCGCTGGAGACCGGCCTCTTGGTTTTCGCGTGGGTGGGATTCTTCGTACCCTCTGGTCTGGGTCGCGTCACCAGCGTTCAGGTTCGCTGAGTACCCGTTGCGCGCCGTCCCGCTCGCTGCTGGCGTGATGTGCTACGTGATCGGCCTCTGGCTCTTCTACCGGTCGCACGCTGATCTCGGTACGAATTGGTCGATCACTCTGGAGGTACGGGAGGGACATCGACTCATCACGCATGGCGTTTATCGCGGGGTCCGCCACCCGATGTACTCGGCGTTGGCTCTCTATTCCGTCGGCCAAGCCCTCGTAATCCCGAACTGGGTGGCAGGCCTCTCGAACCTGGTCGCGTTCGCGGTCCTCTTTGCGCTTCGTGTCGGTGCCGAAGAGAAAATGATGGCCCAGCAATTTGGCAACGAATACGCCACATACACAGCACGGACGAAGCGTCTTATTCCCCGCGTCTGGTAGACGATGCCGGGGCCGGCTAACAAATCGTTGGACGCGAGCGACGGAGGCGCGTTTCGTAGCTTGATCTCGTCCGGCGATGCCCTGCTTGAATTTGCCGCCCGGTCAGCTCAAACGTTATGCGCTTTCTTGAAAGGGGGAACGTGAAACATCACTTATTCAGGTTATTGTTTTCCTGGCGATTTTCTCATCGTGTGCTGCACAAGCTCGAGCGTGCTCTTGCATCATCGCTGACGTCCCTGCGTCATTCAAACGAGCAAACGCAGTTTTCATCGGCGAAGTCACTAACATTGCGGAGCCAAAACAACCGACCCTGACGCGCCCCCTGCCTGGGTGGTTCTATACCATCACATTCGCAGTTGAAAACTCCTGGAAAGGCGATTTCACCTGTAACCAAGACTGTGACAGTTCTATCAGCGCAGGACACTATATGTGCGCCTATCCACCGGTTCAGAAAGGCGAGCGGTATTTGGTTTACGCAGACGCGCCCTATCACGATGGCAGTGAGGATCGCGCCTGGAACATCATTTGGTTGTGCAATCGCACTTCGCGAATTGAATTTACGCTCGGCAAGCGTGAGGTTGACCTGTTTGAGGACATGAAGCTACTTAACGCAGCAACGGCTGCTTGCCTCTCTTTCAAACTGGATTTCAAAACCAACCTGGCGTTGGAAGCCCCTGGGACTAAGAGCGGGAGCCTAAATAAGCAAAGGAGTAACCTTGACGACTCGTGTGATTTATCGAATCGCCGCTGTTCTAATCCTGCTATTTGACCTGGGCCATACGGCTGGCTATCCATGGTCCGATCCCAGTTGGGGAGTGGATCTTGGCGCTGATCCAGTCAAGCCACTTCAAAGTCCTGGGGTTCACCCGAACGTACTGGAATTTCTATGTCGGGTTCGGCTTGTTCGTCAGCGTATTTCTGCTACTCGCGGCAATATTTGCGTGGCAGCTCAGTAGCCTTCCAGCAGAGACCCTGCGGCTTGTGCGCAGCAGTGCGTGGCAATACGTAACTATCGGTGTACTTCGTTCAGTTACGTATTGCTGTTGGAACGACTGAAGTTAACAATTAACAATTTCACTTTTCAATCTGCCAGGATATTGTGCGCGGTTACGGCGCGATGAAAACCCTTGAGAGTCAAATCGCCCACGGGCTCCACCTGCCCCGAGTTCTTCCACCATCGCCAGTACTTGCCGGGAAATCAAATCCTGACCCGGTTTGGCTTCGCCACAAAAAGGCGAGAAGCAAGATTAATCACGGTACCGATCGCGCCGTAGTCCGATATCGTCGCTTCAAACCGATCCCGCGGAAATAGTGGCGTAGCCATGCGCGATTCAACGCCGAAGTCGAGTTCGTAGCCCAATTTGCCATTTGACAATCAGCTCTCGTATCCGCTCGCGCATCACAATCGCCATCGAACCGCCCGCTCAGCCGGATTTGGCACCGGCACCGGGTCGTTGAAAAAGATTATCATCCCATCGCCGGTGAAGCGCTCTGGGAGTCCCCCTACTCGTGTTCGAGGATCAGCTTACCCATTGCTGCGTGGTACTCCCGGAGCACACCCATAACTTCTTCGGGCTCCGAGACCTCGGCAAACGCAGTAAAGCCGCGCAGATTTAAGAAGACCGCTGTAATCTCTCTGCGGTGGGTCTGAAGGGTCCTCGGCAGCACCGGACACAATCAGCTCAGCAAGAAGCTGAGGGAAAAAAGCCCGCCCAAAAGACGTCCCAATCGCTCAATGGGCCAGCTGTTTCTTGCACGCGTTGTTCAGAGTTTTGTTCCATTCGGAAAGTTGGGCTGCTTGAGCCTGAACAGTGTCATAGAGCAGGGCGTTCTCAGTGCACCACCAAGCTGGGAACTGAAGGCCAACAAAAGTCAGACTTCATCTTTGGTGAATTCGTGGAGCCTTACCACTCCCGACTGCAAGGAAACCCATAGCACGTTGCTTGGAGACAATAGGAACCATGGCTAAGGAGATAACCCCTTCTTTTCCATGGTTTTACAGGACTTAAAATCCGGGTCTTTCCGAATAGCATCAGTGCCGATGTATGGTTTTTGTGTATTGAAGACCGTTTTGCCAAACAGCAGGGTCAAGGTGAGTCAAAGGGAAAGTGGTACTTAAGAATTCTGGGGACGATAGACCTCTGGCCACTCGGACAATCAGATTTTTCTTTTCCGCGTCAGGGTTCGAATATAACCTACATCAAATTCCAGGATCTCTAATGACTGTAAGGTAGCCATTGGATCTTTTCCGGCTCAAGCGACTGAGTTGCGGTTTGCGAGATCGCGAGAAGGGCGGCTAGCTTTCGAGTCCGTCCCTGTAACTCTTTTTGACGTCAGAGCTTTCCAGAGAAGAGCGTCCTCTGTATCCACGATCCGATAATTTAAGCCGCATGGTGAGTCACCCATAATCTAGAGAAGGTTCACCCAGATTCGAATCTTTTGAGATGAGGGCCGCCAAGCTCATACTTTTCAGAAGTTCATTAGACCGGTTGCGCTTAGTGGACTTGGGGTCTACTACCCATTCTCGAATATTGCGGTTTTTTGAGCAAATGATCCTCGGCTTTTATTAAAGAGCACTACAGGGAGTGCCGACAGCGATCGTCAATGATCATGGCGAAACAAGTCTGGAAAGTGTTTCAGACTTGGATCTCTTTCAACTTTTCCCCAGACCTCTTCTCTGAAATCTCTGTACTCCCCAATCTCTCCATCTAAATAAACCACTTGCCGCAGTCAGGTGATTGGCATAGCGAAAGGCTTTACCGTAAATTTCAGAATAAAATATCATCGCCGAAACGGACGAGGCCGGATGTCCCGTGATTCCAGTCTTGTCTCGGTCTCGCACATCATCAGACTCACCCACACCCGCGAATGAAGCGGCGGAAAGGGCTTGTCGCTCGTTGAGGCGGATATGCAGTTCTTTAGGCTCATCCGTGTCTTTTTGTATTGCTCCCCCGTGATGCGCGTAATGCTTTCAATTCATTGTCGATGTCTTCACGAATCTCTGTGGTATCCTAGTTATGTCGAAATCTTCTGGAGTGATACCCCTGGAATTCGGTACGCGTCTTCCGTCGCAATTTACTTTCAATAAGTCTCTCTTTCTTATCTACTTTCCGACAGCCATGACACGCCCTCCGCTTGTATAAAGTTTGGTGACTCGAATCTCGCGTAGCCTGGAAACATAGCGAAAAAGTCAGCCAGTTCACCGGGTATTTCTCGACTAGAATTTGCCTGACCAATCGCTTGGGTAAGCTCTAGTAGCCTGACGATATTTGTCAAATTATAGTTTTAAGCGGTCAAGTGGAAGGAGCCTAACACTCTTGGAGTGTCTGTATCTTACAATGGCTGAACTCGCTCAAACGTCCGCGCTGGTTCGCGGTTATTGCGCGCTCTGCACGGCGCACTGCGCGACGATCGCGACCGTCGAGAACGGCCGCGTCACTCGGCTCGATGCCGATCGCGATCATCCCAACGGCGGCGTGATATGCATCAAAGGCAAAGCCGCGCCGGAGCTGGTCTACAATCAGGACCGGCTCGATTATCCGCTCAGACGCACCCGCCCCAAAGGCGACTCCGGATCCGGGATGGCAGCGCGTCTCGTGGGACGAAGCCCTCGATGACATCGCGCGGCGGCATTGTTGAAATTCGCGAGCGCCACGGCGCGAAATCCATCGCGCCTCGCCAAAGGCACCAAGAGCGGCACATCGGTCGACGATGCCGAGCGCTGGCTGGGACGATTGCTTTATCCTCTATCGGCAGTCCGAATTGGGTGTCGACGACGCATGTTTGCAATTGGCACAAGGATAGCGGCTTCAGCTACACCTTCGGCGCCAATTTACCGACGCCCGATCTTGAACACAGCAAAGCCTTTCTGCTCTGGGGCCATAACCCAAGCTCGACCTCGCTCATACTTGCCCACGACATCGTCTCAAGCGCGTTCGCGCGGCATGAAAACTGTCGTTGTCGATCCGCGCCGCATCGGCATCGGCGCGCAAGCCGACATGCTGTTGCAACCGCGCCCAGGCACCGACGGCGCGCTTGGCGCTCGCTTTAATCCATTGTTTGATGGAGGAAAGCTGGTACGACGCCGAGTTCGCGCGACAATGGACCAACGGGGTTTTTCTCCTGAACGCAGCGACGAATCGATTAGTCGCTGAAGCCGGATTTCGTCGAGCGGTTCGGCTGATCCGGTTCGTAGTGTGGGACGAGGCGGGCGGTCAGCCGGCGGTTTATGATCCCTCAGCTGGCAAATACGACCGTGCGACGACGTGATGCCGGCGCTGTTCGGCGCACGCGTACTCAAAGGAAAAAACGGCGAAGAAATATTCTGCAAGCCGGTCTTCGAGCGGTCTCAGCGACATTGCCGCGCCATTCGCACCCGAACGTTCGGAAAAATCCATTGGGTCGCGGCCGATAAAGTTTGGCAAACAGCGCTGCTGCTGGCGCATAACCGGCCGGTCAGCATGTACATGTGGAACGGCCTCGGCCAGCACACCAATGCGACGCAAACCAGCCGCGCGGTCGCATCGCTCTATGCGCTGCTCGGCGACTTCGATCGTCAAGGCGGCAACGTGATTTTCCCAAGGTGAAAATCAACGAGGTCGATGGCAAGGAATTTCTGCCGAAAGAGATCGCGCGCCTGCGCATCGGCCGCGAGCGCAAGCCGCTCGGGCCGCCGGCTAAGCCCGGCAACTGCGCCGCCTATGACGTCTTCACGGCGATCCTCGAAGAACGGCCGTACCCGGTCAAAGCGCCTGTTGAACTTCGGCTCCAACACCGATCATGTCCAACGCCGATTCGCGGCGCGGCCGTGACGCGATGAAAAAATTGGAATTCGCCGTCGCAGCGGATCTGTTCATGACGCCGACGGCGGAGCTTTGTGATTACGTGTTGCCGGCGACGAGCTTCCTGGAAATGGCGAATATCACAACCGCCTTCGAACACCGCCGCCAGGGAAAACCCATCTGCAATATCGCCCGGCTGTCGATCGAGCCTTTGGCCGAGCGGCGCTCCGACACCTGGATCATATTCGAGTTGGCGAAACGCCTAGGCTTCGGTGACAAATTCTTGGAATGGCGATATCGATGCTGCCTATGCTTACGAGTTGCAACCGAGCGGCGTCACATTAGAGCAGCTCAAAAACTCACCGGCGGGCATTTCTTTGCCGGCCGAACCAGTCTATGAAAAACACGCGAATGTGAATAAAGATGGGAGCCAAGCGCGGCTTTGCCACACCGTCAAGAAAAGTCGAGCTTTACTGCCAGCCTGTTCGCGGCCAATGGATTCCCGCCATGCCGGAATACGTCGAGCCCGCCGTGAGTCCGCTCAGCCGTCCCGATCTCGCGGCTAAATTCCCGCTCGTGCTGACCAACGCGAAATTCACAACCTATATCCACAGCCAGCAGCGCGCGCTGCCGAGCCTACGCAAAGCATCGCCCGGAGCCGAGTGCCGACATTCATCCCGAGACCGCGCTCCGTTTCGGCGTGAAGAACAAAGAATGGATGATGGTCGGAAAGCCCGCGCGGCGCAATAAAAGTAAAGGCGCGGGTCACGACGAATATTATTCCCGGCGTCGTCTGCTGCCAGCATGGCTGGTGGCAAGCGTGCAAAGAATTGGCGCTGCCGAGTTATGATCCATACGAAATCAGCGGCGCCAATCCCGGCACGCTGATCGGCACCGATCTCGCCGATCCGGTGAGCGGCTCCTGCCGCACCGCCTCTTATCTCTGCCGCGTTCGTCCGGCGGAATAAAAATCGCAGAGCTAGATCAATTGGCGGCTTTGAGATCGGCGAGCAGCGCCGCCACGATATCGGCCGAGGCCCTGGTCCCAACCTTTGATTAAAGCCTCCGGAGATTTTTCACTAAGCGGCACCGATTTTTCATGAAGCGCTTTTGTAAGCCGACGCCGGTAGCACCGGCATCTTGGTTGTATAGGAAAAATTCTATTTCTAACACTGCCGCTGGCCGGCTCGGGTCACGAAAGTCGCCGTAAAGCGCGTTGATCGATCCTTCCAAGACATAATTCGGTTGCAGCGATTCGACGGCCCGACGACATATTTGAATAATTCCGAGGCGGCGAGCCCTTTGCGCAACTCTTCGCCGATCATCGAGTCAGGAGCGATCAGAAACTGATTGTAAAAATCGGCCTCGTACGCCGCCGTCGAGGTGCGGTAGACAAAACTCCTGTCGGCGTAGCGCGGCGAGATGCGCAGACTTGCCACCGACAGGACGCGATCGCTCGTGGAATTCGGCGACTTGCCCGCGCGCAAGCTCGAGCGCGAAGTAACGCCGATCGGGATAGCTTTTTTCCAGCCTGACGCAGCCAATCAAGAAAATCATTAGCAGCAAAGCACCGGCGCTGGATTAGCCATTTAGACCCGGCGCTTAGCGGTAGAATCGCGCGCCCGCAGCGGCATCGCGCCGAGCGAACACTGACCTTATCGAAGCGGCGAGCGGACCGAACGCGAAAAGCGGCGCGTGGCGCTTATCGAGAGGCGCGCCCGGACAAGTTTAAATGGTTTTTACGCATTCACTCGTCTGCGCCGCCGGTTCATCGTTGCATGGCTTTCGACGGCGGCGGTGGCGCGCCGAACAGCACCTGGGACGGATATTTTTGAGTTCTCGGTAATCTCTTTCATGTTCTCCGGAAACCGCGCGCAAATTGTCCATGGTCTTTTCGATGTCGCGCTGTTGGTTGGCGAGCAAGCGATTCATGCGCTGGATGGTCTGACGTAGCTCAGTACTCGTCTGCGGTAAATCGTTAGCCGCCGAATCCAGGCGCTTAACTAAGCGATTCAAGCCCTCGGTCGCCTGGGGCAGATCTGGTCAGCATTTGATTGATCGGCTTTTCCGCGCGCTTCGATGATCTGCCGCGCCCGCCCCGCGCTTGCCGAGACGTCGGCGACGGCGGTTTGAGCTCCGGATTGCTCACGAGGGTGTTTATTTGCCGGTTGGTCTGCGCGCAACTCACTCAGCAGCGCATTGGCCTGTGCACCGATCTTATCGAGATTGGCGTTCTCCGCAAGCTTGGTAATGGCCACGATCGACTTATCAATCGTTTGGCTGAGTTGAGCAATATCGATATCACCGAAGTTGCGCAGGATGCGCTCCACGGCCTCGCTCAACTGCGTGATCCGGCTGCGCGTTGACGGGATATAGGGATACTCGGGTTGCCAATCAATCTCCAGCGGCGGATTCCGTTCCGGTTCCAGGTAGTCTGCTTCCAAATAGGCGACTCCGGTCAAACCTTGCGGAGCGATGCGAATGCGAAAGCCGCGATCGAGCGCCTGCTTCAGCTGTGGGCTTCTCGGGTCAGTTGACCGGGAACGAAGGATGTTGGACGAGATCGACACGCGCACCAGCACGTACTCACGCCTCGTCGCGTATTCCGCGCTGGTCAGCGAAATTTGTTCGACCCTGCCGACGGGTACGCCGCGAAACTTTACCGGCGAGCCGACGTCCAACCCTTGAACGGACTCGTCGATGTAGGTCTCGACGATGCTTTTTTCTGAAAGATCGTGCCGACGCCCAGCACGACGACACCGATGATGCCGATGACGACCGCGCTGATGACAAAAATTCCGATTTTAAAGTAACTGAACTTTTCCATCGGCTAGAATGCCGGTTCCATCCGTCAACGAGCCCGGTGCGCGTCAATTTTCACGTCGAGGCTTGGCGAAAAGAACTGACTGAACTCTCGGGTCGTCACTGTGATCGCGAAGCTCTTGGGGACTGCCGACCGCAACAATGCCTTTCTCTTGTTTATCCAACATAATTACCCGATCCGCAATCGTGAAGATGCTCGGCAGCTCGTGGGTGACCACGATGAAAGTGATTTTCAAGCTGCGCGCCAAGCTTAAAACCAATTGATCCAGCTCCGCGGAAGTAACTCGGATCCAACCCGGCCGACAGCTCGTCGAGGAACAACATGCGCGGATCGAGCGCCATGGCGCGCGCGATAGCCCCTCTTTTCTGCATGCCGCCGCTCAGCTCCGACGGCATGCGATCCGCTACGCCGCTCAAGCCGACCTCTCGAGCTTCATCAGCGCGATCAAGCGAATCGCTTCAGGCGGCAGGTCGGTGAATTCTTCCAGAGGCAGAGCGACGTTTTCGACCAGTGTCATGGAGCCGAACAAGGCGCCGCTTTGATACATCACGCCGAACTTTCGCAGAATCTTCAGCCGCGCCGCGCCGGAAGCCGCGGCGATATCTTCGTCGTCGATTAACACCTTGCCCGCCACGGGTTTGTAAAGCCCGATCATGTGTTTGAGCAAGGTGCTCTTCCCGAGCCGGAGCCGCCGAGTATGGCGAGCACTTCGCCGGCGTAGACTTCGAAATTGATGTGATCCAGGACGACCTGACCGTCGTAGGCGGCCTTCAAGTCCGCCACTCGGATGATCACCTCCCGCTCGGATCCGCTCGCCATCTAGACTCCCAGATAATAATAAACCACCGAGAAGACGCCGTCGGTGAGCGCGATCAAGATAATGCCGCTCACGACGGCGCTGGTGGTCGATTCGCCGACCGATGCCGCGCCGGATTTGGTTTGCAAGCCGCGCTGGCAGCCGATGCCGGCGACAAGAATGCCGAACGCGAACGATTTCACCAGACCGCCGACCAGCGATCCGTAGCTGACCGCATATTGGATCTGATGAAAATAGGTGATCAGCGGGAATCCCAACGATAACATGACAACCGCGCCACCGATCAATCCGACCAAATCCGCGAAGATCGTCAGCAGCGGTGTCATGCACACCGCGGCGACCACCCGCGTGACGATCAAGAAGCGCACGGGATCGAGTCCCATGGTTTTGAGCGCGTCGATCTCTTCGCGCACTTTCATCGTGCCAAGCTCCGCGGCGAACGCCGAGCCCGAGCGGCCCGCTAAAATGATCGCGGTCATCAGCGGACCCAATTCGCGCAACATCGAAAGCCCGATCAAATTGGCGATAAAAAGCTGCGCGCCGAACTGGCGCAATGGAACGGCGGCTTGAAAGCCATGATCAGACCCATGAGAAAACTGACCAGAGCGACGATCGGCAAAGCGTTGACTCCGGCAGCCTCGGCGACGCGCAGGGCATCGCGCCAGCGCACGCTTTGCGGATGGAGCGCCGCGTACGCAAGCCCGGCGCCGAGCTCGCCGACAAAGCTCACGAGGATCTGAATGTCACGCCACACTTCGACTGTGGCTTGGCCGATTTCCTCGGCAATTCCTGGCGCGCCGTCTCGCCGGTGACGTCCACCACCCGCGCGACGCCATCGTCGAGCAGATCGGCGAACTCCGGCCTCAGTCCATCGATGCGCAAATCGCCGTTGGCTTTGTTCTGCAAACGGCGCAGATGAACCAGCAAAGCGATCCCGGCGCCGTCGCAGTACTCGATGCCGGTCGCATCGATCAAAACGTTTGCCACATGGGCGCCATTAACCGCGGTCGAGGCGCGCCGCCATATGCCGCCGGTGGTGCTCGAATCGAGACGGCCCGCGATAATGAGTTTCAATACGCCGTCGCTCGGTCCTTCCGAGCGTAGGTCGACATCTGTGTGTGGAGATGAGGCCATGTCAGTGTCGAAAATTAGACGACGTTATCATTATGCTGGGTCCAGCTTTCCGGTCAACCTAAGACCGAATGGCGATCTTGCGCGGCGCGCGCACCATTACGCTCAAGATGGCGGACAACACGAGCGCGCCAACGAAGGCGATAAAAGACAAATGATAGCTGCCGGTCACGTCGTGAACAAACCCGAAGAACGGCGCGCCGGCGGCGCTGAATGCGTAGGTGACGAAGATGCCCAGGCCGCGCACCGTACCCAGTGAGACCCGGCCGAAGTAGTAGCCCAGATCAGCTCTTGCAGCACAAAGCTTCCACCCAAGCCGATCCCGTAGAGAAAAAACCGACATAGATCGCCAACAGTTGACCACTCGCAATCGTGACGCGCCAAGCCCAGCGCCTGGATAAGAAACATCATCAGTGCTCGAATGGCGGATCTCAATCCGCTCGCTGATAAAACCCCAGATCAAAGTGGAACCAAGCTGCGTCGAAGCGATGATCGTCAACGTGGTCGCGGCCACCATCGCGCTAAAGCCAATATCGGTGACGTCAGGCAAACACATGGAGATTGAGACCGGCGATGCCAACGTTGGCCATGCCGTACATGAAACAGATAATCCAAAACGTGCGCGTGCCGATGATTTCGCGGCGCGACCAGACGACTGTCGTCGCCACGGCACACGAGTTCGGCCGCGCGCCTGGGCTCAGCTACGGCGCCGAATTGCGCCGGCGCATGGGCGCCGTCTGGCATCAATCCCATCTCTTCCGGGCTTCGCCGCATGAACACGGCCGCGGGAATGACGACCAGAACCAAAGTCAGCAATCCGAAGATGGCCCAGGTCGAACGCCAGCCGACCCAGACGAACAGCGTCGCCGTCACGATCGGAATCAAGACTTTGGCCGAGCCTTGACCGAGGCTTGCAATCGCAATCGCGCGCCCACGCTTGCGCACGAACCAGCGCGAGATCGTCACGCTCACGACCATCTGACACATCAACACCCCGCCGACGGCGACGAAGACCCAGCGCACTAACAAAAACTGCCAGAACGCGCTCGCCTGGCTGAGCAATACGAAACCGATGCCGGCCGACAACGCGCCGCCGGCCATCAGCCAACGGCCGCCGTAGCGGTCGACGAGCGGCCCGATCAGCGGCGCCAATGCGCCGGCGAGGAGGATTTCTCCCGAGCGCAGCACGGAAAACAGCCCGCGCGAAACCGCCAAGTCCTCGGTCAAGGGCTTGAGAAACACGCTCAAGGTGCTCGACATATGAAACGCGCAATTCACCTGCGCGAGAAAGCCGACGGTGACGATGTACCAGCCGTAGAAAATTTTTGGTTTTTGAATGGCAGTTGGAGTTGAGTTGTAGGAATCCAAAGTAGAAACCATCGCGACGCGAGGGCTTCAAACTACCAAGGTTCGCCGCGCGTTGTAAAAGCAAGACCCGTCGACAGTTTGATTCCCGCGCGCCTCAGGCTATATAGGAAGGACGCAAACCAACGCACGTTCACCGGTCAAGAAAGGACGGTTGTCATGACGCAAAAAGGGTTGAGGCATATTGCTCTGAAAAGCCGCGATCTCAAAAAACCGAAGAGTTCTACATCGGCGTGTTGGGTTGCAAAGTCGCTTTCCGCCATCCGCCAAGCATGATCTTTCTGACCACTCCCGGTAGCGGCGATCTATTGAACTTTGTAAAGAGCGCGGCGCGCACCTCCGGAACCCAAGGCTTGGAGCACATCGGCTTCAAGATGACCGCGGCGCAGCTCAAGAAAATGGAAAGGACCCTCAAAGAGCGAGGCGTCAAAATCGCCGACCGACGCGGCAAGGACGCTTTTATTTTTCGATCCGAACGGCTATCAGATCGAATATTACTGCGACTGACGTGGAGCCTCCCCGCCAGAACCGGCGGAATCATGAAATTGCCCGGCCTAAGGGCCATCTCTCGCGGAGCGCATTAGAACAAGCTCAACTGATCTTTGCCTGCCTGCGAAAGTGCTCCGTCGTGAGCTTCGGCCATCTTTCGGTAATACCGGACTTCTTCCGCGCTAGCTGAAACAACTCTGGCCATCTGCTCGGCGTAAATCCCTTCGCCGCGCATGCGCGTCTTGAAGTTCGGATCGTTCAGCTTGCCGCCGCGAATCTCGCGCACGCGGTTAAGAATCTTTTGCTTCTTGTCCGGATAATGCTGATTGAGCCACTGCTCGAACAACGCTTCACGGCAAAAGGCAAGCGCAACGCGACGTATCCTGAAAAAGTCGCGCCCGCTTTCGCCGCCGCCAGCGCAATCGCCGGAGCTTCCGAATCGGTGAGACCCGGAATCATCAGGCGCCTGCAGATAACCGACCGGCACGCCGCCTTCGGCCAGCGCCTTGATCGCCGCTAAGCGCCGCGCCGGCCGCGACGCGCGCGGTTCGAGCAACGACGACAACCTAGTGATCGAGTGTCGTCAGCGAAAGCGTCACGCCGACGCAGTCGTAGCGGGCGAGCTCGGAAAGAATATCAATATCGCGAGTCACCAGATGATTCTTGGTGATGATCACCACCGGATTGCGAAAATCCAGCAGGACTTCAAGCAGCGCCGCGTCAGTTGCCTTTTCTTCCGCCGGCTGGTAACAATCGGTGTTGCCGCTTAAGCGCGATCAATTGCGGCTTCCAAGCGCGGCTCGACAATTGCTTGCGCAACAGTTCCGGCGCGTCTTCTTTGACCATGATCTTGGTTTCGAAATCGAGGCCGGATGAAAAGCCGAGATATTCATGCGACGGCCGAGCGTAGCAATAAACGCAACCATGCTCGCATCCCCGGTACGGATTGACGCTGGTCGTCGAAACCGACATCGGGGCTGTCGTTATAGGCGATGATCGATTTCGAACTATCGACAAAAAATTGGGTCTGCGGTGAAGAGATATCGTCGCTGTCCTGCGGCGGCTCGGGCACCCGCTCGATGGATTCGAAGCGGTTCTTCGGGTTGACTGCGGCGCCGCGGCCACGCACAGGAGGCAGCGAGGTCATACGATACCCTACGAAGCGGCGGGCGGAGTCTGAGCGGGAGCAGCCGGAGCAGCGGGTTTTGCCGCAGCTGCGGCCGTCGCCAACTTCGCGTCATGCGCGAGATGGCGTGTCACTCTCTTCATTAACTTGACCTTGCGCCGGAGCTTTTTGATTTTTTGCGATCATCGCTCGATGTTAGAAGTTCGGCTTTCTGCTTCTGCAGCGCTCGTATGTCTTGTTTGACCGCGTGAATCGCATTCAGGTCCTTATGCGTCTCGTCGTAAGGAATCCCCTGAGCCGCCGCGATCGCTTTGATCAGCTCCTCTTTTCCAGAGCGATGACGTTTTTAAGCTCGGTTTCCTGCTTCGCCACGTCGCGTAGTTTCGGCATCGGAAGTTTTCTGAGTTCTTTCAATTCCATCTTCGGATCCCTCCCTTTGACAACTTAACTCCTGCTAGCATATTTAACTTGTAAAACCAAAATGGCAACGACGCAAAAGCCTAACGCTGAATCCACGACCCCATCGGCTCGGATCAAAAAATCCTCGCGCGACTCGAGAAAGTCCATCCCGACGCCAAGCTCGCTCTCGACTTTACCAATCCGCTCGAATTATTGATCGCCTTGATCTTGGCCGCTCAGGCGCGCGACGATCTGGTGAACAAAATCACCGTCGACTTGTTCAAGACATATCGAAGCGCGGCCGATTACGCCAACGCGCCGCCGGCACTGCTGGAAAAGCAGATCGGCAAGATCAACTTTTATCGTAACAAAGCCAAATCGATTCACAACTGCTGTAAAGAGCTGGTCGAGCGCTTCGGCGGCCAAGTCCCGGACAATCTCAACGATCTTGTTTCCTTGCCAGGCGTGGGGCGCAAGACGGCGAATATCGTTCTCGGCAACGCCTTCGGCCAGCAAACGATCGGCGTCGACACCCACGTCATGCGTCTTTCACAACGTTTAGGCTTCACCAAAAAGACCGATCCGGACAAAATCGAAGCCGACCTCACAGAAATCGTGCCGGAAAAACAACGGGTCCGCTTCTGCCATCTTATGCAGTACCATGGCCGACGAGTGTGCGTCGCCAAAAAGCCAAAGTGTCCGCAGTGCACGATCAACGACCTGTGTCCATTTCCAGAGAAAACGAAATAAGCTTTGCGCGCAATCCGGCGAAGGTTCTTATCGTCGGCGCGTCCGGCAATCTCGGCTTCCATCTTACCCAACATTTGCTGGCGGGACCGCATCGACAGCGTTGGTTGACGCACAAGCGAGCCGGGCAACCCAGACGATGCGGTTGATGTTTTCGACAAACCGGCTCAAGAGAAACGGGACTGGCGAGATCAGCTTGAATAATTTCGACGTTAGCGGCGCGCTTTTTCAACCGGGACCGGAAGCGTTTCTGCCGCGCACCAATACCGTTTCTCTGTCCGGAGCTGCGAATAAGCTGACGCTGCGTGGTTTTTTATCGGCTTGGCATGGCGTCGCAAAATCATAGTTGTTTCCAGGTGGCGGCCGCTGTACACTACTTCTGCTTAGACTTTTATACAGCGCGTCATGACCGAACCATTCGAACCTCCCAACCCCGCTCAGCTGATTCGCGAAGTGCGCGGCTCTGATCGAGCTGCCGCGCCTGTTGTTGCGCTTTCCAGAACTGGCCAGACAGCCGCGCGGCCATGGTGAACCGATCCTGATCTTGCCCGGCTACGGCGCCGGTGATGGCTCCACTACTATACTGAAAGTTTACCTCCGCCTGCTCGGTTATCGGGCGCGCGGCTGGGGTCTGGGACGTAACCGCGGCGACGCGGCGGAATTGCTTCCTCGTGTCTTGAAGCGGATCGCGTCTTTCGCGCGCCGCACCGATCAGAAAGTTCGCCTGATCGGCTGGAGCTTCGGCGGTTATCTAGCCCGCGAGTTGGCGCGCGAGCGCAGTGATCTCGTCGGCCAAGTCATTACGCTCGGCACTCCGGTCATAGGCGGTCCGGAAATATACCGTTGTCGCCAAGGCCTTTCTTAGCCGCGGCATCGACATCGAGGCGATTGCCGCCGAAGTCGAAATCACGCAATCAGATCTCGTTCACCACGCCGGTCGTCGCGATCTATTCGCGCCGTGACGCCATGGTCGCATGGCAGGCGTGTATCGACCACCAGGCGCTCAACGTCGAACACGTCGAAGTCCGAACCACGCATTTGGTTTTGGTTTTTCGCCTGACGTCTACAAAATCATCGCGCAGCGTCTGGCCGTCGGCCAGATGGTCGCGGCCTGCCCGGTTGAGCCCGCAGTCCGGCCATGGCGATTGTTCGGCTTGAGCCGGCAACCGAAGCGCTAATCTCCCTCGGCGACTTCGTCGCCCTCTTGAATGGAAACAACCCTAGTTTTTTGGCTTCTCGCCGTATTGCTCCTTGTAGCCGGCCTGATCGGCCTCTTCCTGCCGGTGCTTCCCGGCGCGCCGCTCATTTTTGCCGGCCTCGTGATCGCCGCCTGGGCCGAAGACTTTCACTACGCCGGGCTTTGGACGGTCGTCCTCCTTGCGATCATCACGCTACTGACTTTAGGCGTCGATTTTGGGCGACCATTTTCGGCGCAAGAAATTCGGCGCTTCCAAGCGAGCCGTTATTGGCGCGCTCATCGGCCTGGTTATCGGTATCTTCCTTTGGCTTTCCCGGCATTATTTTCGGCCCGTTCATCGGCGCCGTGGTAGGCGAACTCTCGGCGCAAAAATTTGAAGCAGGCAACCCGCGCCGGTGTCGGCGCGACCATCGGCCTCGTGCTCGGTGCCGCGATCAAGTTGGCGTTGGCGTTAACGATGATCGGCGTTTTTCTTACAGTTCGCTTTTTATCGTGAACCGCGAGTGTTAAGATCGCGCCGGCTTAAATCGAGGTGTATTTGAAGGCCATTGCCATTCAAATTGGTTGATGAAGTCTGTTCGCTACCGAGGCTTGCAATGAAAACGATCGCGATTTTATTTTTAACTCTGTTGCTTCACGGCCAAGCATGGGCTCTCACCATCGCGACAGGCTCCGCCGAAGGAACTTACTTCCAGATCGCTCAGGACATCAAGCAAATTACCGAGCGCGAAGGCATCCCGATCGAAGTCATTCCGACCAACGGCTCCTTCGACAACATCAATCTGTTGGGCGCCGGGAAAGTCGATCTCGCGATCATGCAACTGGACGTGTTGCGGTTCGTCACCGAGATCATGCTCAAAGAAACCGGCGTGAACGTGCTGCAAGAGGCGCGAGTGGTTCTCAACCTCTATCCTGAGGAGATCCACATCATCACCAAGAATGATAAAATCAAAACGGTCCAAGATCTCCAAGGTAAGAAAGTCGGCGTTGGGCCGGAGAAAAGCGGCTCGGCGCTGACAGCGGAAGTTTTGCTCGCCAGATTCGAACTCAAGGTCGAGCGCGTCTTCGATGCGCCTGACGCCGCCCTCAAGAAGCTCGGCACCGGCGATCTCGACGCGCTGATCTTTATCGGTGGCGCCCTCGTCCCGGCTTTTCGCAATCTCGACCGGAGCTTTCGCTTCGTGGCATTTCCACCCGACAGTGGTTTGGAACAAATCTATATGAAGAAAAAGATCGAAAGCTCAGTTTATCCTTGGGCCGGCGCCATCGAGACCTACGCCGTGCCGTCGGTGATCATGACGAGAAACCGCAATGATCGTGACTTTGCCGCGAATTTGCAAAAACTGGTGCTGTCCATTTTGATAAATAAAGAAAAGCTCGATTCCTCTGGTCATCCCAAGTGGAAGGATTCCTACATTCGCTCCACCCTGGGCGACGTAGGCTTTCGGCCGACCACCGATGTCATTCAACTCTACAACAATCTCGACAGCATGGGCTATCGAATCATTAAGAAGTAAATTGGCGAAATCGCCGGAGTTCGCGCTATTCGTCCCGGTGCACCGTCGACGGAAGGAACGCCGGCAAGCACACTGCTATGTATTCAGCGCCCTCGGCGGCGGGGGTAGAGTAGCACACCCATTCGCCGGCATTGACGACGACTGCTTGCCCGGCGCCGACCTTGAGAATCGAGCTGCGAGTTTCAACCTGAAGCTCGCCTTTTAAGACGATCGTATACTCATCGAACTCGGGAGTCTGTCCGGGCTCGCGCCACCCCGAAGGACTGATCATCTTGGCGATGCTCAACGCGGCAGTTTGTGAATTCACTCGGCCGAAAAACTCCTCAATAATCTTGGGCGGCTGACCTGCCGCAGGAACTACAGTCGGCTTTGCGATCAGTCTTGGCATATGAAAATAACGAACGGCTACTCTGCTCGGGTCGTCAGCTCGATTTTGTAGCCGTTGGGATCTTCGAGAAAGGCAATTGCGTTGCTGTTGCTCCCATGCTTCATCGGACCCGGTTCGCGCACGATCTTGACCCTCTGGCGCGAAATTCTGCGCAGGCTTTGTAAACATCCGGCACGCCAAGCGCGATATGACCGAAACCATTGCCGATATCATAGGAGTGCGTGTCCCAGTTGTAGGTCAGCTCGATGACCGCATCGGTCTCTTCCGAACCATAGCCGACGAAGACATTGGTAAAGCGGCCGGACTCGTATTCTCTTTCTTTCAGAAGCTTCATGCCGAGGCCGTCGCAATAGAACTTCAAACTTTCATCGAGATCGTTCACCCGGATCATTCGTATGGACGATTTTCATAAGTTTTCTCCCTCTTGATGGAATGTTCAGCGTCGTTGATCACCGCTACGGCAACGACAGATTCTAGCTCATTGCCTTGGCAAAGCCGCGGATCGTCTCTTCTCTGCCCCCCCGGCGGGCTGTAGGGGATAATCGCAAATCCGTTGGATGCCGGTTTTCTGGATGCGCTCGATTTGCGCGCGGCATTGATCGACGCGTTCCGGCGATGGCGAACTTGTCGACCAGCCAATCGGGGATCACTTCAGCGTGGTTCGCTTGCTGGTCCATGTGGTGGTAGTAGTCGTAGGTCTTGCGAATCTCTTCCGAGAACTTTCTGCTCGTTGGGATCGAGCACGTAGGGCAGCGGATGAGCGACCACCGCGAGCGACGTGGGCTCACCGCGTCCTTGGCAGGAGCGGTATCGGAAACCGCGCACGGGAACCCAGAGCACCAGATTGATATCGGATCAACTTCGGCCGAGCGGCTTTAGCTCCGGCGGCGATCTTTTCTTCGGCATGCGCGATGTACTCGTCAGCGACGCCGACCAAAACAATGATTCCGTCGGCGATGCGGCCGGCAAAGCTCGAGCATTCGCGGCCGCTGGCGGCGATATAGATCGGCACCTTGTTTTCACACGGATGAAGCGGATGAATTTTCCCGGTCGGCAGTTGCGCCTCTTTGCCGGCGAAGAGCTCGCGCATTTGCTCAATGATTTTTCAAAATTCGCGCAGCGTCGACGGTTTCAGGCCCATCGGTTTCCACCGAGCTATCGCCCAGGCCGAGCCTACCGACGATCATGCGACCCGGCGCATATTCTTCAAGCGTTGCGTAGGCGCTGGCAAGCACCGACGGATGGCGCGTCAGTGGATTCGTCACACCTGTGCCAAGCTTCACCTTCGTCGTATTGAGCGCCATCGCCGCCATGTTGACGTAGGCTTCGCGCCAGATGAGATGCGAGTCGCCGACCCAGATATGCGTGAAGCCCAGACTCTTCGCTGACTTTGGCGAGATGAATCATTTTCTGCAGCGGTTCGCGTCGGAAATAGTCCAACACCGAAATCAAAAGCGCTCACTCGATTCTCCTTCAGCAGCAAGATTGGCTGGCGACACGTTCCGGCGGAGGGTTTGCTGGCTCCGACCGGCCACTTGCACGACGCCGTCGATGATGACATAGGAAATGTCCCGGCAGGTCGCCTTTGGCGAAAGAATCCAGCGCGTCTTTAGCCACTGAACCGGTGATCTTGTGCATCAAGACGAAATCCGCCGGCCGACCTTCTTCCAGTATGCCAAGATTCAGATCATGGGCACGCCCTACGTTGCCCGTCGCCATACAAATCGTTTTCTCCGGCGCTATTTCACCGACGGAAGAAATGAAAGCGATCTCGCGCAAGGATACCGCGCGGCACGATGCCCGTTCCGCCCGGCGTATCCGTGCCGATGAGGACGCGATGATGTAAATTTTTCGCGCTGACCGTCGCGGACAAGAAGCAAAGCCAAGCGATAATTTCCCGAGGTGCAGATCTCCGTAAAACACTCGGTCTCGTTGGCGATCCGAATCATGTCTTCTTCCGGCATCGGGATCGGTCCGCCGGTGATGTGGCCGATGATGTCGGGCTTGATTTTCTGCACCATCTCGAACCCGCGCCACTGGCTGACACCCGAGCGCGACACGCCGCCGGAATGAATTTTGACTTTGATCCCGCGCGCGTGCGCCCAGTTGACGTAACGCTCAGCTTCGCCGTTGGGCAGCAGGCTGTAATCGTAGAAGATGAATTTGACCAACTTGATTCCGAGAGCATGAATCTCGTCAAAATCCTTCTCCGTCAGTCCAGGCACCAGAAGCAAAGTTCCGGCGTGAACCTTCACACCCGATGGGCGCAGGTTGTCGTAGCAACGCTTTGTGACAATCGCCACCGACAGCGCCGTGCGTGCGTCCGGCGGCAAGCGGCAAGCCCGGCAAGTGCAGCTCGCCGGCGGAAATCAGCGACGTCACGCCACCATGCATGTAATTCGTAATCCAGCCCAGCGAGTTTTGCGCCGGCGTATATTCACCGATCGACGGATGCGAGTGCGAATCGATCAGGCCGGGGATCGCGGTGATGCCGTTGGCATCGACGGTCTGATCGGCAGATTGATGCAGATTATTGCCGATCAGCGAACGATCCCGTCTCTGATGAAGATGGAATTGGCTTGCCTGAAGCGGGTTTTCCAGTTTCCCAGTGACCAATGTGCCGATGTTTTTAATCAGGATGGAAGACATGAGCGGACTATAGCAAAGCCTCGCTAGCAGAAAAAGCGCGGCGATTTATAGCAGCCTGAAACTCGAATACTCGCCGAAAAATGATACCGTAACTCCTAGGATGCGCCATTTGATTTGGAACGTAGATCCGGCAATTTTCATTCTCGGCCCAATCGAAGTTCGCTGGTACGGGCTTCTTCTTCGCGCTCGGATTTTTCATCGGCTTTCAAATCATGGCGCAGTTTTACCGCCGGAACAGCGGGGAACTCGAAAATTTATCCGAGCTCGTGTCTGTATCTGATGCTCGGTACGATCATCGGCGCGAGGCTCGGTCACGCTCTTGCTTTATCAGCCTGACTATTTCCTGTCGCACCCGTGGGAAATTCCCATGATTTGGCAAGGCGGACTGGCGAGCCACGGCGGTTTCGCCGGTGTCCTGATCTCGCTCTATCTCTATCTCAAAAAGCACCGCGACATGAGCTTCATCGAGCTTGCCGGACCGTCTCGCGATACCTTGCCTGCTGGCGGCGGCGCTGATCCGCGTCGGTAATTTTTTAATTCGGAGATTCTCGGCGTCCCATCAAACCTGCCATGGGCCGTCGTATTCGCCCGCGTCGACAATATTCCCCGACATCCGGCGATGCTCTACGAGGCGGCCGTGTACTTTGTCGTTTTTTGCGTGCTGTTCGTCGCCTATTGGAAGACCGCGATCATTCAATTTCCCGGCAGAGTCTTCGGCACGACCCTAGCGACCTGCTTTCTGGCCCGTTTCATGATTGAATTCGTCAAAGAAAATCAGGTGCCATTCGAGAACCGCATGCCTTTGAACATGGGACAACTGATGAGCATTCCCTTTATCCTGACCAGGTGTATCTCATCTATGCCTTCACGAGAGAATGCCGCGAACAGATGCGCGCTGAACGGCTGAAATACTCGCTCGCCGCCGATCGTCGCCTACTTCGGCTGCGGCCCCAAGACGACCTGCGCCAGATCGTCGACCTTCAGCCATTTCTGCAAACGCCGCTTGGATATCCGCGGCTGTGAACGCCGCGTAGCGCTTGGCCGCGGTGATGGGCTCGTCCAGCGGTAGATCGCGCGTCGAGCGATCGAGTAAACCGCCGGCAATGCCCTGGATGCTCGATTCACTGAGCGGTATGGCGCGCAACAGCAGAATTTTCGCTTGATCGAGCTCGGCAGCCGTAACTGGTTTGGTCTGCATGATGCGCAAATTGCGCTCGATGAGCGACCTCGCTTTGGCCACGTTCGGCGGATCGCAGGCATAGGACACGGCAAACACGGAACGGGTCTTGCCGGATTGTAAGTGGGCGTCAATAGAATATACGAGACCGCTTTTTCCCGTAGATCCTGGTACAGCCGGCTGGCGTAAAAGCCGCCGGACAAAACCTGCAGGCCGACCTGAAGCGCGTAGTAGTCGTCGTCTTGACGCTTGAGCTCGAAGGTCTGGCCAAGTCTGACCTCATCCTGAACACGGCTTCGATCCGGGACGACGGTGACGCTGGCCTTGTTGCGCGGCACCGGCGGCAGAGTCCGTTTCAGGTTTCTGGACCGTGTGCCTGCCACGAAGCAAAATATTTTTCGATAACGGCGCGCGCATGCTCCGGTGTCACTTTGCCGATGACGACGATGGTGGTCAGGTCGGGCCTGAACGCTTTCTCATGATAGCTACGCACGTCTTCGAGCGTGAGCGCTCCGATCGTATCGGGCGTCGCCTCACGCAGAGTCGGATCGCTTCTCGGGATAAATGGCTTTTAGAAAGGTGCGTCCTGAGCGGTAAACCGGACTTTGCAGTTGACCCGCCACCGCTTGAGCGGTGCGTTGCTGACACGGCTTTGAAGGCCGCTTCCGGCAGCGCGGGATGCAATAAGTTATCCGCAAGCAACTCCACGCCGCGCGCAAAACCGTCCGGCAGGACCTCGAGGAAAAGCTGGTTCCCGCCTGCGCGTTGGCGCCGATCTCGTCGAGGGCTTCCTGGAAAGCGATGCGATCGAGCTTCGTCGAGCCGTAAGCGAACAGATCGTTGAGAATCTGGTCGGCTCCCTCTTTACCGGCCGGCACCTGGAGCTCAGCGCGATTTTTTACCCGGCCGTACACGCCGACGGTGTCGCTGATGGTTTCCGGTTGAATGATCAGAACGCAATCCGTTGGGCAGCACGGTAACGCTCGGGTTGACGGTGGACGTCGGCACGGCCAATGGCGAAAGCGCTTTTTCGCCCAAGCCGGCAGCGGCACTGCTTTCGTCTGCTTCGGCGCAAAAGATTCGCCGCCGGAGCGCGGCCCTTCGGAGGCCACGGCCTCGCCCGATTCGTGTGGCGTCATAATCACCGTAACCGCGCTGTCGTTGATGAGGTATTTTTCGCCACCCGATTCACATCGGCGACGGTGACCTTTTGATCGCTTCGATGTCGTCGTCGATAGAAGTGCGTCCCTCGACGCTCAACGCTTGCGACCATTCAGCGGCCAATCCGGCAATCGAGTTTCGGCGAAATTCCGCTTCCGCCACCTCGCGGCGCTTGGTCGCTTCGACTAAATCGGCGCTAACGCCTTTGTCGACATAGCCGGCGATGATGGCTTTCATTTGGGTAACCAGGGCGGCGCTGTCTTGGCCGCGAGGAAATGCTGCGTTCGCGTAGCCGAATCCGGCCATGGGCAATGCCGTGCCGTCAAAACCGCCGGATAGAGCTTTGCCTTCGGCGGCGAGAGCGTAAAGTTCGCCGCGGCGGCTGTCGAGAGCATCGGCCAGCACCACACCGGCGGCATAATCGGGATCGTTGAATCCCGGCAATCGATAAGCCACCGCAGCCAAACCGTAGGGCAGATCCGAATCGACCTCGATGGTCGCAGGTTTTAGCGGCTGCAGCGCGATTTTGGCCGCGCCGGCACAGTGCGGGCCGGAATCGATTCAAACAATTGCTTGACCGTTGTCAGCGCGGCGTCGGGATTGACGTCGCCGACGATCACTAAGATCGCATTGTTCGGCGCATACCACTTGCGGTGAAAATCCTTGAGCATTTTGCCCGTGGTTTTTTGAAACGACGGCCGAGTGCCCAGCGCATCGTGTTCGTAGGGCGTGCCGGCAAACATTTGCGCCAGCAAACGCGAGTAAAATAAATACTGTGGGTTGGAATAATCCTGCGCCACCTCTTGCTCGATGGCGCCCCGCTCTTGGCGCCACAGCGCGTCGGTGGCGAGGACGTCGCGCATGCGCACCGCCTCGATGCGCAGCGCGGTTTCGAGATCGCCGGTTGGCACGGTGAAAAAATATTGCGTGACGATTTGCTGGGTGTTTGCATTGAAATTGCCGCCCATGGCCGCAATCAGACTGGAAAGCTGTGCGGACGAAAGTCCGGGCTGCCGCGAAACATCATATGCTCCAACGCGTGGGCCATGCCGGGAAAGCCGTTAGGAGCTTCGTTGGAACCGACTAAGTAGTTGATCTGCGTCGTCACCACGGGCGCGAGAGAGTTGCGCACGATGACGACACGCAAGCCGTTTTTCAGCGTCGCGCGGGTGATTTCCGATTCTGGTGGCCGCTTGGGCGCCGACAGTTGCACCGCCTACGACAACGCTCACAATGACCCACGCTGCCATCCACGCGAAAACCCTTCTCTGTCCAATTTGTTTCAAATCGTGCGCCTCCATAAGTCGAAATGAATTTCCTCTAGTCTTCCAGCATAACTAATACAAACATCAATCCAACACCCACTCCAATGGCGAGCATCTGCACAACTGATTTGCCAAGGGTTGACTCCTTGTTCAACTCCGGCACTAAGTCGGAACCGGCGATATATATGAAGCCGCCAGCGGCGAGCGGCAACATTATGCTGGAAAACTCGGCGACTCTGGAGCCAATTGAGAGCGACATGACGGTGCCCAGAATCGCAAACAAAGCTGATACAAAATTGAAGAACAGCGCCTTCCTCTTCGTAAAGCCGGCATAGAGCAAGACAAAGAAATTGCCCAGCTCATGTGGAATTTCGTGAAAACCACAGCGAGGGTCGTCGCGATGCCGACGTGAAGACTGACATCATAAGAAGCGCCGATTATAACGCCGTCGATAAAATTGTGAGCCCCATCCGCCAATAAATTCATGTAACCCACAGGATGTATAGGGTGATCGGATTCCAGCACGTGTTGATGTCTCCAGAGCAGAAACTTCTCCAGAACAAAAAGGCAAAGATGCCGGCCAAAACAAAGACGGAGGCTTGTAACTTACTGCCGATTCTTTCAAAGGACTCCGGCAAAAGATGAATGAAAGCGTCGCCGAACAAGCCGCCGACGGCCAGACTGACCATGAAAAATATGATGCGCTTTAGCTTCTCCTCGGCGACTGAGATGAACGCGAGGCCGATGAGCGAGAGCAGGCTTACCAAAATGACGCTGGCGAGGCTATAAGTCCAAACCGCAGACGTGACATCCTCTTTTCATCCCGCGAACAGATCGTGCAAGATTGTTTTCATTGCATCCGTAGATGCCTGACCGAGATTCGTCGCGCTGGGCGTAGGAATGGCGCGTTGCACGCGGCGTTCCCACACGATCGCACCGTCATCAATGCGCACGAGCTTGAAATCCACCAGAGCGCGCACGAACTTTTGCGTCTCGCCTTCCCAGCGCCATATCTCAGTTGACGAAAACCATACCCGAGAGTTTTCCCTCGCGAGCTGATGCGTGTCGCTCCTGCGCTGTCAGCGGGAAATGCCGGAAAGCGCGCATCTTTATCCTCGGGAAGAGAAATCTGAAAGCCTTTTTGCCCGAGTTCAGTTTGCAGGTTCTGGCGCAGGAGATCCATCACGCTCTGTCGATAGTCGTCGGAGTGATATCTTGCCGGCCATCTCCGCTAGCGAACGCAAGCGGATTGTTCGCTGGCAAGAACAATGGCAACGCGGTGCTGTTTTTTACCTTAGCGAGCCAAAGCTGTTCGGCGTGAATCGCCTTGGCTTCGGGAACCGGCGGCGCCGCGGTTTTGACGCTGCAAGCACTTAGCGATAGAGCAAGACAGATCAACGCAAGCAGCGCTGGACGCATTCTCTTCGAGATACGGCTCAGCCCGTAAGCCAAAAAGATCAGACAACATCCGAGAGCCACGTCTGTCGGGCCTAGCGGGAGATCAACCGGACTGAGCTATAGAAACCAAAAAGGCCATGACCAATCCTAGCGCTGAAGAAACTACGAGGAAAGAACTCATCCGGCTAACCAACGGTTTTGCGGCTAGAGCCGGTAACACCAAAAACCGAAAATCAGCAGCGGTCCGGCCATAATCACACCGAAGGCGATGATCAAGCCGGCGAGGAGATAGAGCAAGATGTCCCAAACCACCTGGCGACCTTTCAGCAAAAATGCCAAGTCTCTGTCGAAAGACGTCAAGAGAAATTCTCGGCGGAAGAGAAGCATAGACACCAGAACCACGCCCAAATACCGCGACCAAGAGTCTTAGTTCGGCTTTCGACAGTGCGATCACTTCGCCCTTTAGTAGATTGAGAACTTCGATCTGACCGGCAGGATTAAAAACCATGAACAAGATCGTCAAGGCGCCGGCGAACGCATAAGCGGCCGCAAGGCGGCCCTCCGCCAAGCCTTTGCCGCGCTGTTCCAGATAACCGAGCAGCCCCATGCCGAGAGAATGTGAACACGAGCGATCCGACCATTGCGACGCCTCGTTCGCTCTGTCAGCCATCTGCGGCAAGAGTCCCGCCTGCTGCATCCAGAAAGTAAAAGCGACACCGGCCGCGGCAGATTTCCGGGAGTGTCAAACCGAGAAACACCGTGCGCCTAAGAACCAGGAAAGACCCGACCAGTGGGCACACCAAGCCCATGATCATCTGTGCCGACGAGGGCGGGGAAAAAGCAGATATGAGGGATTGACGATTTCAAACAGCGTGCTCATAGGCGAAGCCGTGCCTTCCTTTCGTCCAACCAAATCTGTCCCTTATCGATGCGCACGATACTGTCCGCCACGCGTTGCACCATCTCAAGGTCGTGGCTGGAAAAAAATACTGCCAGACCTTCTTCGCGGGTCAAGTTTGGTTAGTAGATCGGCGATGCTGCGCCGGGACTCTTCATCCACACCCGAGAGCGGCTCGTCTAAAATCATGATCTTCGGGTTCACCATCAATGCACGCGCAATCAGCATCCGTTGCTTTTGTCCACCGGACAGCGAAAGAAAGATCTCGCCGCCAGCTGCGGCAAACCAATCTGATGCAAAATTTCTTTGACTCGCTCCTTCTCCACGCGCTGGTAGAAATTGATAGGGACGCACGCGGCCGTAGGCTCCCATCTCCACGACCTCTGACGCGCTCAGAGGAAATTGAGGATCGAGCGCTGTGCTTTGAGGCACGTAGCCAAAGTTCGACAACGGACAACTGCGCGACAGAGTTCCGCCGATAGGCGGCAGTAGCCCTAGAATGGTCCGAAACAGTGTTGTCTTGCCTGAACCGTTGGGTCCGGCCAGACCGATGAGGCTCCCTGGATAGATCGCGAGATTAACCTCTTTAATGACCGGCTTTGAATCATAACCCAAGCTCACGCTTTGCAGAGTTACCAGAGGGAGAGACTCTTCTGCCGAGTCTCCACCTCTGGCACTTTGATTGCGTCGATATTTCCTGCCGGTTTCATCAAGTCTGACTAACCGCCTGAACTAGCGTACGAACAGTATAGTCTATCCATTTTATGTAACTATCCGTCTCCGGCCCGCTTCCGCCACCACTATACAAACGCAGAACCTTGATGCCAGTCTCGTTGGAGATCTGTTGAGGAATTCGTGGGTTCTGTGAACCATAAATGAGCAACCGGGCTTTATCCTGTTTTATCTGCTGCGTCAGCTCCACTATATGATTCGGCGTCGGCTCAATGCCAGGCTTGAGCTCGACGCTGCCGATCCGATTCATGCCAAATCGATCTGCAAGATAAATCCATTCCGGATGGTACTCGACGAATTTTACGCCGCGCAAAGGCGCCGCCATTTTTTCCCAACGTCCAATCCAGTTGTCCAATTCAGCGACATAGGCTTTAAGATTTTTTCAAAGGCCTGCTGGTGCTGAGGGAAAGTTACGAGAAAGACCAGTAGCGATGTTCTGAGGCGACGATCTTCGCTCTAACCGGATCCAATAGATAATGCGGATTGCCCTTGGGATGAAGATCACCTTCCGCGCGATCCACACGGGTAGGCGCATCTAACACTGGGTATTCCAACGGAGCAATCAATATAACCTGGTCTGCCCAAAAGAATTTTAGGATTGCTGGCTACCTCCAAGAGCGCCGGTATCCAGGCGTGCTCATCGTCTAACCCGATCAGGATAAGTACGTCGGCCCGGTTCAACCGGGGTACAAAGCTCGGTTTCATGGGAACACCGTGAGGATCTTCGACACCCGTCGCCAGAGTATCCACACTCACCAGCTCTTTCCCGACCTGCTTGGTGATGTCCGCCAAAGCCGGCCATGTCGCGACGACGCGGATCTGCTGCGCGAAAATTACGCCCGTTTGAAGAGAAAGAAATACAAGAGTTAGGAGAATCGTTTTCCAGCTTCTACAACTGAACAATTTCATCTTCATAAATAAACTCCTTCGCAAACTCCTTAACGACCAAGAAATCCGTGGGTGTGAGCGCCGATGACTGTCGTCCATTGCAGAAAGATTTGATTGCCGTTCTCGGCTTTGGACGCGCCGCGAAAATTGTTGTTCAAGTAATAGTATTCAAGGCGCAGTCGGTTAAATTCGCTGAGATTCCAGGTGAGGTATGGCGAGTAGCTCATGGTCCGTTGCCCGGGGCATCAACGATCGGAGCGTAGTCGACTTGGAATCCCGTCGACCAATTCTTGTTGAGCTTCAGATCGGCGTAAGTGTAGCCACCGTATGATTTACTGCGGTTGGCCGTGTCATCAGTTGGAAAACGTTGATTGTTAAAATAGAACTCACTCCCCCAAGTCACGCCCTGGTAAAGCCGCACTGCTAAGCGGTTGATAACGATAGGTCAGATCAATACCGTTGAGGATTCGATTGCCGCCGCTGGGGTCGCCGGCGAGGCGCACCGAAGGTGTATAGGCCATGGTCGTGCCCAGCTCGACGCTGTGGTTATCCGTGAGATCGAAATAACTGCTGAGCCTGCCGAGGTATGTAAATTGGCTCCATGAGCGCGGCTTGCTATTGCTGACTTGATCATTATCCTCGCCGATCTTGTTATACCCCTAATGTCGCGCGCAAGAAAAACGGTGTCGGAAACAGATAATTGACTTCCACTCCGTCCGCCTGCGTTTCGCCACCAATCATCCGTTGGACGGATAGTGGCTCATTTACGAAAGGCAACTCGTGCTCGTGAACTTTGGGAAACCGCCCAAAATCGGCCAGAAACCGACCTGCCTTGACCGTCAAGTTGTAAGGAAGAGAACTTGTGATTGCGGCGGCTTCGTCGATCTCTACGCCATCCTTTGTGCCGTTGATAAAACTATACATTCTTGCAAACGGGTCCACGGAAGCTGCAATTCCCAGCTCTGCGCTGCGGAAATCAAAATTGCCTCCGGCTTTGCCGAGATTTTGCACATTGGCATCGAGCACGAGCCCCATGGACGGATTCAGCGCCGTCGGCGCACTTTGAACCGCCTGGACCGATTTCTCCACTTCTCCGATCTCGCGCCGAGCTGGAAGATTTTTCCTTTTCCAATTGGTCAATCCTTTCCAAAGCTTTTGCATCTGCTGCTCCATGCCCTTGACCGTGGCCCGCAGAGATTCCAACTCCGAACTTTGCGCCAGGGCAGCCGTTGGAACAAAAATATTAAACCCCATAGGGTGAATGCCGCGCTTCGCCGCGCCGATGCTGATAGAGATAGCATGTCGAGACCTCCCTCCAAGACAAACCAGCCGCCCTCTTAAACGAACCGCGACGATAGAGGGCAGACGGATGTAGTTATGCTGTGATAATTCCGATTTTCGAACCGGGAACTACAGGGAGGTCAAAGAAGGCGGTCCTCGAACGTGCTGCTGTGCCGACTCCTCTTCCAGCCAAACAGCAACAGGAAGATCGGCGACTTGAGAGATGCAAAGTTGTGGGACGATGGTTAAGGGACTCGCAGTTGGAGCCAATTGAGCGCGGGTGCCCTGAAGACAACTACAGTCCTTAGTAACTTGCGATACGATCGAAAAATGAAAATGGAGAGGAAGGAAAAAGACAAACACAAGAGCCAGCGCGCTGACAAGCCTGCCGGCCCTTGAGCGCTTTCTTCACTCCCGGAAGATACATGGCATCGAACCTAAACAATGTCGTACCTGATGTCAACGAACCGCAAGCCCTCAAGTTGCGCACAATCTGTTATTTGATGTGAAGTGACCATCAAGCTCGGCGGAGGCAAGAACAAGCTTACTGCTGGCAGCTTTGGCACAATCCGATAAATCGCAGATCGTGCCGCGATTACCTTGAAACGGTAACGTCTTCGTATCAGTTTTTCCAAATCATCCATTTCGCAGTCCTCAAAGTCTTCTGTCTCGCCACAGCTGCCACATATGAGATGGTGGTGGTGAGTTCGGTAACAGCGTCCGACAATTCGTAGCGCCGACCTTCCTGAACATGGTCAACTTCCGTGAGGCACTCGCTCGCGACAAAACAATTCAATAGTCTCGGTACACCGAGGCCAGATTGATGTGTACGATCCGGCAACTGTTTACGCACAGCAGCGGGAGTCAGCGGCTTATCATTATGGAAGAATACCTCCAAAACTTGGCGCCGAGGCTTTGTCTGGCTGTGCCCCTTGGCAACCAGCGTCTTCTGGAGGATTTCTAATGCCGTGCTCACTTTATGTGAATTGTGCCGCCGGTCAGTGGCATCAGCCTAAACGTTTGCAATTGGAATACACGACTGAAGTTATTTTTAAAATTTGCGAATGCTTTGCAAATAACATCAGTGGACTTCGCTTGTCAATCATCCAGCATTATCGTAGCCAATCGTAGGCTACGTCGCGGCACTCGTTGTATGTTAGTGCCGCAATATCTTCGCGCTCTCGATTACTGTTTTGCCCTGGTGCGGCGATGTCGAGCCTTTGATGCATGCCTTTATTGACAAACAAGAAGCCGGGTGGCTAATCTCAATCACATGCTACGCTGTGCTTTTATTCAGGAACCCGTCGGTGCTCGGGGGCTCGTCGGAGCTGCACTTTTTAGTCTTTGTTTTTTCCTGCCTCTACACTTTCATGCTGTCGATGAATCTCGCCAACTCACTCTCACGAGGTGTAGCTGTGTGCATGGAACGCGAACGCAACTTGGTTCGGGGCCATCGTCCGCGATGGCAGCTGTAGCGCCCAGCGGTTTTCTTCGTGGTGGCAGAGAGAGTCGAATCTCTCGTTAGTTTAACCATTGAGTCTGATTTCGCCCGTGCACCTCCGGTCTCCTTTAGTTCCGGCCGTTCGTATCGCGATTCTTTTTAGTTGCCGCTGTTTCCTGCGTCTGTTCCAGAGTGCCAACAAGATTTCCTTCACGTTGTGAATGGCTCTCGTGGGCATGTCGCAATACAGGGTTTTTCACAGAGCAAGAAAATAGCTAAAGCAGGAGTCATCGCTAGTGAGGAGGTCACAATGGAAAGAACTACAAACTCCAAATTGGCCGCTCGTTCCACCAGTATTCTGACACCCAGATCAATAAGTGTGAGGCAAAGCGGCACTGCAGTCATGCCGTCGGTTAGAGTGTTGGGCAAGCTTTGCCCGTGCTGCGGCGAAGCTGGAGCGGTGCTTTGTGAAACTAAAAAGAATTATCCTATGAGTGTCCGAGTGGGCACCAGTACGAGACAAAAAAACGATCGGACGATCTTTTATAATGACGCCCACTAAGTGCTGAGCTTCGAGATTCTCCGCTTGAAAGGAAAAGAAATATGAAAATATCATTGAAGAACATGCGTTGGAAAACCGCAGTAATTATGTTCGTCTTGTTTTGTTTTCAGACACCCTTGGTCTTTGCGCAACAGATCCGTGTAGTCGCAACGTTTTCCTGATCTCGCCGATATTACCCGGCAGATCGGTAGGAGTTGGTGAGCGTGAAGAGTCTCGCCATAGGAGTCGAGGACCCTCACGGCGTTCCGGTAAAGCCGAGCTTCGTGCCAAAGCTAAACCGAGCCGACGTGCTGGTCTTAATGGGTTTAGATGATGAACACTCGTGGCTCCCGGCTCTGCTTGAGGTTGCCGCCAATTCAAAAATTCTTCTGGGCCGGCCGGGCTACATAGATTGCTCGATAGGTGTGCCGGTGCTCGAGGCTCCCACCCTACTGGACCGCTCAGAAGGGGACCTGCACCCGAAGGGGAACCCACATTACATGTTGGATCCCGTTTACGGAAAAATCGCGGCGCAGAACATCGCTGCTGGTCTTTCCGCAACTTTCCACAACATCAGCAGGCCTTTGAGGAAAAATCTTAAGGCCTACTTGGCGGAAGCTCGACGATTGGTTCGCGCGCTGGGAGAAAATGGCGACTGGATTACGCGGCGTTAAATATGTCGAGTACCATCCCGAGTGGGTTTACTTTGCCAATCGATTTGGGCTGGAACGGGTGGGTAGCGTCGAGCTCAAGCCTGGAATCGAGCCGACACCGAATCACGCATAGTCGAGCTAGTGCAGCAGATTAAACAGGAGAAGCCGAAAGTGCTGATTTACGGCGCGCAAAATCCGCGGGTTCCCCAGCAAATCGCGGCCGAGACGGGCATCAAGCTTCTGCGTCTTTACAGCAATGGAGGGGAGGGCGGCCTGAAACCGATACTTACATTAAATGGATTGATTTCACCGTGCGCACGTTGCTTCAGACGGTTAATGTTAACTAGACTAGCACAAAAACTGAAACGGTCAGTTAAATCGAACAGTTCCAAAGACCGGGGGTTCGTTATAGGCAAGGCGCTCATTCTGGTTGCTCGTGCAACATCTTTGTAGATTCGGCGTCCCCGAAAGGAATGAATATCAAAAGATGTTACGTGGGTCTTTTTTCAGTGTGTCTTACTCTGAATAGGCTACAATTCAGGTGAGCAATCTACTCTGGTTCTGCTTCTGGCTCTCCGGCGCTGCGGCTCTCGCTTTCGAGATGCTTTGGGTGCGCCTCGGCCGGGCTCGTGCTCGGGACTACTGTTCATATTACCGCTACCGTTCTCGCCTGTTACTTTGCCGGCCTGGGGCTTGGTTCTGCCTGGGCACGCCGCGTCTCGTCACGACCCGTGCGCCTCTTACGGCTGTCTCGAACTCGGTGCAGCAGCGGGTGGCAATCTGGTCGCTGGCGATTTTTGGGTGCTAACGCACGATGCGGCGCAAGCTTTGGCTCTCTACCGCAGGAAATCCTCGGCCGCGTCGCCGCGATCGCGTTGGCAACGCTACCGACAACATTATGCTTGGGCGCAACGCTTCCGACTCTCGGTCAGGCTCTCGCCAGCGTCGACACTATAGAACGCCGTGGCGGCCTGCTGTACGCAGTCAACACCCTGGGTGGTGTGCTCGGTGCAGCCGCCGCGGGTTTTGGTCTTCCCGCGCTCGTCGGCGTGCGCGCAAGCTATGGTATCGCCGCTGGAGCCGGCATGGCAGCGGGACTCATTGCAATCATGATCGGCGATCGCCAGGAAACAACGCCGGTAAAAAGTTGCCGTTGAGAAGCGAGACTTCATCCGCGCAAATTGGGCGCCTGCGTCTCGTCGCCGCGGGCACGAGGCTTCCATCGGCCTCGGGCTCGAAGTTCTTTGGACACATCTGTTCGCCCAAGTTCTGCATAACTCGGTGTATTCTTTCACCGGCGATCGTCCTCGTCTTCCTTCTGGCGATCGCCAGCTGGCGCGGCGCTCGCTACGCTCGCGCTGCGCCCATGCCGCGCCGATCGGCCGTGGCAGCCACCGCGCGCTCGTGGTCGCTGCGGGTGCAACTATCGGCGGTCTTTGGCTCTTTCTTTACTCGACCGATGGGCTCACTTACTTCGGCATGCGCACCGGGTTGTTGGAATATCTCGCTGAGGGATCACAACCTTGGCCGCTGCGACTGTAGGCCCTGCCGCTATCGCGTCGGGAATGGTTTTGCCTGCGCTGTGGGCCGCATGGGGTGATCGAATTGGTGTGGCTCACCCGCTGGGAGATCTTTCGGCGGCAAATCTTTTCGGTGCGGCGCTTGGCGCGGTCACTATGGGTTTTTGATTGTTCGAGTCTCGGCATTCGCGGCAGCCTGCTCGTCGCCTCGGTGCTTTATATTTTGCTCGCCGATCTGTTGGCGCAGCCGCAAAAGCCAGGTTGAGGCCGCTCGCATACGCTGTCCTGCTTGCGATTGTCATTGCCAATCCACTGCGAGCGCCTCTCGTGCATTTTTTCGAAAGGCGACACGCTCCGCGATATGTGGGAGGGAGCAAAGCGGTATCGTTACCGTTACGGAGGGAGGCGGAGATTTACAACTCCGACAGGATAATTTCTATGTACTGGGCCGCAGTTCGGCTGCGGTAAATGAACGCCGTCAAGGCTTGCTGCCGTTGTTGCTCCATCCCGATCCACGCCATGTCGCTTTTGTCGGCCTCGCGACCGGCATTAGCGCAAGCGCGGGGCCAGCTCTCGGTGTAAAAGGAAAACGACCGTGATCGAACTCGTGCCCGAAGTTGCCACAGCAGCGCGCGCACTTCGCTCGCCCTGGAACGCAAAGCTACTGGAGCGCGCAGATGTACAACTCGTGCTCGACGACGGCCGCCGCTATCTCGCAGCCAGCCGAGACAGTTTCGACGTCATTGTTTCCGACCTGTTCGTTCCGTGGAATCCGGGGACTGGGAATCTGTACGCGCGCGAGATGTATGAAACCGCGGCTCGCCGGCTTGCGCCAGATGGACTCTTCTGCCAGTGGTTGCCGCTCTATCAGCTGACACGCGAAGAATTCGACATCATCGTGCGCACGTTTCTTTCCGTCTTTCCTCACGGTGAGCCTCTGGCGCGACGATTTCTATTCCGAGCTCCCGGTCGTCGGGCTAGTCGGTCAGCTCGCGCCAAAGCCGCTCGACCTAACGCGGATTCATGAACGCGCGCTGCATCTGCCGGACTGGAGCAAAGACCCGCTCTTTTCAACTTCACGGGGTTTGCTAATGCTCTATGCCGGCAGCCTCAGTGCCGTACCTGATCTATTCGGGTCAGCGCCACTGAACACGGACGACAACCCACTCATCGAGTTTCTCGCTCCGAAGTTGACACGCGTCAATTCAACAAACAACACAGATTGGTTCACCGGAAAATCGTTGGCCGTCGTTCTACGACATTCTTGACAAACGCCTGGCAAGTACTCCTGACCCGCTTTTGCCGGCGTCTAAACAAATTGAGCGCCGCTCGGCGGGCCGGCACTGCGCTCTATCACTACGCCGTCGCAGCCGCACGGCACGACGATGGCGCAGCCGCGCGCTCACCAAACATGAAGTGCAGCGCGTTGGTGCCTGAAGTTGTCGCCGCCGGAGCTAACGATTCCAAGAAAAACGTCGACTCCCGAGGACCAGCAAAGCCGTGGCGACGACTCCGCCAGCAGGCCGGAAATGCTCCGTCAGCAACTTGAAGAATTGCAGCGGCGCCTGGGTAAACTATCAGCGGCACCGAAAACTTCCGACGATCGGGCACCGTAACCGCGGGATTAGATCGGTCAAAGCAATCAACACGCATTAAACCGATTCAGTGACCCGATTGTTGTGAGCGATCAATGAAAAATCTCCCGCATGACCGTCTCGGCTACGATAACATTAGCTTGGCCCGTTAACACGACGCCGTAAACTGGGACCGGCCGGGAGGGACGGTGTACCTGCCACAGTACCCCGCCGGTTTTCGGATCCACCATCACCGCGTCCAGCGCCACGATTACGCCGTCGGCTTTCATGCCGCGACTGTCCGGCGTCGGCTCCCAGCGCCGCACTTCGATGTAGAGGGCCATCGCGTCAAGGTTGGCCTCGCGCAGAATCTGCGCTGCCATCTCTGGGCTAGTGGGCACACGATCCTTGGTTGCCACTTTCACCGCACTCGGACTGAGGACTTCGAATCCTTTCTCCGCAAGTCTTATGCGAGCTTGCTGGGCGAGAACATCTCCCACAGTCATGTTTTGCAAAACAGGGGGACCGCTTTCTGCGCCGGTGCGCAGCCTCGACGGCGCCAGCTTGGTAGGTTGGAAGCACCGCGATTCGATGAACGTTCTGCGGCAGAGGAGTAACGATCTGCTGGCGCGCACGCGACTGCTCCGAACAATGCGACGATCAGTACGATTTTGATGCACTGAACATCATGCTCGATTCGAAAGTCGTGTGCTTTGTGACACGAACAAATCGATTCAGATCGGAGCGGTCCTGCGGCTTGCTGTAATCCCTTCGCCTAGCCCGCCAGTCATCGTCTATTCCATTGAAAATTCCATCCGGAAAGCAGTGACACATCCCTGATCCGCCAAAGAACTTTTATTCGCCACCTCGCACTCTTCCAGAGAGCCATACCATTCGGCACGCGCATCCCGTTTCCTTCATGTCTGTTCCAACGGATGAATATGGCACGAGTCCCCGCCCAAACGGCGTTAAAAGACCACGAGAGGCCCAGCCCGGCGAAGGTACAATCGAATCCGGAACATCATTCAGCCTTCCTCCGAGTCCACAATCCGGCGTGCGCCCAGAAAATGTTTGACGTACCACGGCTGATTCAGATCCGTGATGATGACGTGTCCGGCCTTTTTCTCGGCGTGAACAAACCGGTTGTTGCCGATATAAAGGCCGACGTGATCCGGTGTCACGCCGTCAGATGAAAAAATAGCAGGTCACCTGCTTCAGCAGGTTCTCGACCGCGACGTCCTGCCCCGGCAGTGAAATTGTTCGCGGGAAGTCCGTGGGCAACTCAACGTTTAACTGTCGCAAAAAGCGCTTTGATCAGACCCTGAGCAATCCATTCCGCTGGCGCTCCGACATCCCTCCCCACCGATAAGGCAATCCTGAGAAAATCGTCGCGCCGCGCTCGCCAATTTGTCGCGAAGTCGGTTGCCGGACAGGAGTCCGATTCGTCGGCGAAGTTCATTCCCTTCGTGGCGAGCAATAAACTCAACAGAAGCAATAAAATGATCATTTGTTTTTCCATTGCAAATCTCCAAAGTTTGAAAGACTACTTTCTCAGGTGGATGAATCGCGGTGGCAACCTCATCAACACGCTGAAGAGCCCTGGTGATGACGACAGACCGCGCACTCTGGCACGCTTGACAGCCAGTGGACTCCGGCTCATGCGAGCCGCATCCCGCAAAGTCGGCACAAGCGCCGATTTAGAAATGGCCCGGCGGCCAAAACCAGCGTTCCGCGAGATAACGATCGGGAGTCTCGTATCGTTCGTCAACCCAGAAGTCGTCCGGCAGCTGATCAACGCCACGGCCGAGACAAGAAAAACAAAACCGTGAAAACGTCGATGATAGCGGAATCCCCAAGCTAGAAACTGCTGACCGCTAGAATGACTGAAGTCGCGACAACAGATTTTCTCGACACCTTCACCCAGAAGAAAACCCAAACCTAAAAGCGGCAACACTCCGACGAGCAGCGGGAAAACCGGAACACTGAATGGCGCAGGCGATCAGAGACCGTAGTACCTAGCGAATCGATCCAAGAGGATGGCGCCACGGCATAATCATTTTTAGCCATGAAATTCCTCCAATCGGCGCAAAGCCGACGAATGCAGAACGGGCCGCGGGAGCCATGCGATCGGAGCGCACATGGCTCCGTTCTCTCAAAAATTAACTGAAAAGGGAGAAATGAAGATCGGGCTACGAAACTGGCGGCGCACGAATAGATAGGAAGCTGACGACAACTCGTGAAACAAGCTGTGACTGCAAAGACTGGTACAGAACAAACTGTAACGGGACTGCCCACTGGACCAAGACGGGAACGACTCCCGTTTGTGCGCGGGTGCCGTGGTGGCAGGCGCATTCGTGATTGATATTCGCTGCGGCCGTGGCGGCGTGAAAATGAAGCGGCAGGAAGAAAACCGCAAGAACCAAAAATTGAGCAATACGTAACT